>ENA-OUQP01001114-OUQP01001114.1-human-gut-metagenome-genome-assembly--contig:-NODE-1114-length-19898-cov-14.777705_pt1 | contig 19898 bp, 11 predicted proteins | sample MGYA00237951_ERZ548836 | MGnify/ENA primary metagenome ERZ548836 (study PRJEB26490, sample SAMN05194702) | human gut metagenome | biome: terrestrial biome; feature: human-associated habitat...
CGCGGCTCGCGCATGGCGCCCATCGCGGCATTTTGCGCGGCCGGGTTGCTTGCTGTGGCGGCGTTCGCGCTGGCTCTGGTCGTGCCCGATGCCCTGCCCGTGGCAATCTTTGCCATGGTCGCGAGCGTGTGCTGCGTAGGCGTGGGCGCTCTGCTTATTGCCAAAGCGAAACCTGCGCCGTCTTCCGTAAAAAACGACATCGATTCTGCTCGTGCCACTATGGTTACGTATAAATCGACGTACGACTCGCGTGAGGACGAAGTCATGGTCGTGGCCGATCAGGTGCGCGCATCGCTGGCGCAGCTCGGGTTTTCCCCTCATGTTGTTACGGCCCGCGCGGCATTGCGCGAGCTCGACGTTATGCATGATGCTCGCGAGGCTCAGCTTCGTGCCGACCGCTCCCGCCGCCAAGCGCAAACGAGGCTCGACAACGTAAGCGAAGAACTTGCAAATTGTGAAGCATATCGCTGCGAGTGCCTTAAATCCGTCGGCCTTGCCGGCGATTCATCGCTTGACGATGTTGAGGCGGCGGCGTTTGAGCTCGCTCAAAAGCGCGATAACCTCGACGAGCGACTTGCGGGCATGATTTCGCGCGTGGGCCAGCTGCGGCAAATCCTTTCCGATGGAGAACGCGCTTCCGAACTCGATTTGCTGAAAACCCAGCGCGCCCAAATCGTCACGCGTCAAACTGATTCGGCGCATGAACTCGTGAGGCTTCTGCTCGCCAAGCGCATGGTGTCGGGCGCTATTGAGACGTGGGGAACCGAAAGCCAGCCCAAGGTATATGAGCGGGCATCGCATCTCATGGAACTCATGACCGCGGGAGCCTGGGTAGGCGTCGCGTCGAGCGGTTCCGATGTGTGCGCCATCGATTCATTCGGCGCTCGATTTCCGCCGCGGCTTCTTTCGCTTGGCACGTGTCAGCAGCTCTATTTGGCGCTGCGCATCGCGCTGCTCGAATGCGCGCCCGAAGTTGGCGCCGCCATTCCCGTGCTCGCCGACGACATTCTGGTGAACTTTGACGACGACCGTCGCGCAGGCGCCGCGCGCGCTTTGGCCGAGCTCGCTCAAAGCCGACAAGTCATCGTTTTCACCTGTCATAAGGAGGTCGTGAGCACATTTATCGAACAGGCTCAGAACGTGCATGTTTTAGATATATAATCATTTAGTTCTGCTTTATTTGAATCGGCAAACGAAAGGACCATTATGCCGAACGTCGTATTGGTCGGAGCCCAGTGGGGCGACGAAGGAAAAGGTAAGGTCACCGACCTCATCGCTCGTGACTTCGACTATGTGGTGCGCTATCAGGGCGGCAACAATGCCGGCCATACTGTTATCCACGGCGACAAAAAGCTCGCTTTGCACCTCATTCCATCAGGCATTATGTATGAAAAGGCCGTGCCGGTCATCGGCAACGGCGTTGTGGTGAACCCTCAAGTTCTCGTTGAGGAAATGCGCATGCTCGAAGGCGAGGGCCTTTCGTGTGAGCGCCTGAAGATTTCGTGCGATGCCCACGTGATCATGCCCTACCACATCGAGCTCGACAAGGCGTCCGAGTTCCGTTTGGGCAAAAATGAAATCGGCACCACCAACCGCGGCATCGGCCCGTGCTACCAGGATAAGGCCGCTCGCAGCGGCATTCGCATCCAGGACTTGCTTGACGAACATGTGTTCCGCATGAAGGTCGAGGCTGCCCTTGAGGTGAAAAATGCCATTCTCGAGAAGGTGTACGGCAAGCGTACGTTCACCGTCGACGAGATTTGCGATGCATACCTGCCCTTCGCCGAAATCATTCGTCCCCACATGGCTGAAACCGCTCAGCTGCTTAACGACGCGCTGCGTGAGGGCAAGCATATTCTGTTCGAGGGCGCGCAGGGTACGCTGCTCGACATCGACCACGGCACCTATCCGTTCGTCACGAGCTCTTCGTGCTGCGCGGGCGGCGCTGCTACCGGTTCGGGCGTTGGCCCCACGGCCATCGATCGCGTGCTTGGCATTCAGAAGGCCTACGTCACGCGCGTTGGCGCCGGCCCGTTCCCCACGGAACTCGTGTATCCCGAAAACGGCGGCGAGGGCCAAGATGCCATCGATGGCGATTTGCTGTGCGCTGAGGGTCACGAATATGGCGTGACCACGGGTCGCAAGCGTCGCTGCGGTTGGTTCGACGCGGTTATCGCGCGTTATGCGGCCGAGGTCAATGGCCTTACTGACATTGCGCTCACTAAGCTCGACGTGCTCTCTGCTTTCGACGAGCTCAAGATCTGCGTTGCCTACGAGTGCGACGGCAAAACGTACGATTACTTCCCCATGCAGCAAAGTGTGCTGTTCCATGCTAAGCCGGTGTACAAGACCATGCCTGGCTGGAAGGGCGAAGATATCACGAAGGCTAAGAGCTTCGAGGACCTGCCGGCAAACGCGCAGGCTTACATCGAGGAGCTTGAGCGCCTCTCGGGCGTGAAGGCCACCATTATCTCGGTTGGCCCCGATCGCGATCAGACCTTTACCAGGGGTTGGTAATTATTGCTACGCCGGCTTGTCAGCCGGCGTACGCACTCGACGCTACGATCGATTCTGATGGCTGATCTGCCTTTCAATCGTCGCTCGCGTACCTCCGAGGTACGCGTCGCTCCTCTTTCAAGGCAGCTCAACTCATCAGAATCGCTCTCGCTGACATGTACTGGTTCGTGAGTGAATCGGTACCTCGAACTATATACACCCGAGCATCAATTGCGATGCTCGGGTTTATGCATATCTAGGAAAGGAACTTTCTTGAACGTTTTGGTGCTTGGTTCGGGCGGCCGCGAGCATGCCCTGGCATGGGCCATTGCGAAATCGCCTCGCCTCGATTCGCTGTTCGTTGCCCCTGGCAATGGCGGTACGGCGACTATTGCGAAAAACGTCCCTCTCGACATGAACGATGCCGATGCCGTTATCGGCTTTGCGCGCAGCGAGAACATCGACCTTGTGGTTGTTGGCCCCGAGGCTCCGCTGGTCGCTGGCGTCGCCGACGCCATTCGCGCGGCAGGCATCGCGGTGTTCGGCCCGGGCGCGCAGGGTGCGCGTCTCGAAGGCTCCAAAAGCTTCTCGAAGGAATTCATGCTGGCCCATGGCCTTCCTACGGCGCGCTATAAAAAGTGCACGTCGCAGGATGAGGCCATGGATTACCTGCACGAGGTGGGCGCCCCCATCGTCGTGAAGGCTGATGGCCTTGCTGCCGGCAAGGGCGTCGTGGTTGCCGAAGATATGGAAGAAGCCGAAGAGGCCGTTCGCGATTGCTTCGCGGGCGACTTCGGCGAAGCGGGCAGCGTGGTGGTTATCGAGGAAATGCTCGAAGGCCCTGAGTGCAGCATGCTCGCGTTTCTTTCCGAAGGCAAGGCTCTTGCCATGCCCTGCGCGCAAGACCACAAGCGCGCTTTCGATGGTGACTTGGGCCCAAACACGGGAGGCATGGGCGTGTACTCTCCGGTGCCGTGCGTAACCCCCGAGCTCGAAGCCGCTATGCAGGAAATCATGCAGAATGCCGCTGCCGCCACGGCGAAGGAATTCGACGACGCCTACACGGGCGTGCTCTACGGTGGTTTCATGCTTACCGCCGAAGGCCCCAAGCTGCTCGAGTTCAATGCTCGCTTCGGTGACCCTGAAACCCAGGTCATCATGCCGCGTTTGGAATCTGACGCGCTTGAAGCGTTCTACATGGTTGCCACGGGCAAGCTTGACGCGCTCGATTTGCGCTGGACCGACCAGGTTGCTGTGTGCGTGGTGCTTGCAAGCGATGGCTACCCGGGCAGCTATGAAAAGGGCAAGGTTATCTTGGGCATTGAAGAGGCCGAAGAGCTCGATGGCGTCACGGTGTTCCACGCAGGCACGGCGTTCAATCAAGACGACGAGCTCGTGACCAATGGCGGCCGCGTGCTCAACGTGGTCGCGCTTGCCGACACGTTCGAAGATGCTCGCGAGCTTGCTTACGAGGCGTGCGACAAAATCAACTTCGAGGGCAAGCAATATCGCCACGACATCGCGCTTCGTGCGCTGGAGGCGTAATTCATGCTGAGTGAACGCATGCTTACCACCGCCGTGCGCTCTTGCGCTACGCGGTTCATGAACATCAAGCCGTGCACTGAGCCTCGTATTCCCGGGCCGAACGCTGGTCAGCGCTACATGCTGTACGCGCATATTCCGTTCTGCGAACGCCTGTGCCCGTATTGCAGCTTCAATCGCTTCCCGTTTTCCGAGAAGCGCGCGGTGCCGTACTTCAAGAACCTGCGTGCCGAGCTCATGATGGTGAAGGAACTTGGCTACGACTTCGACTCGCTCTACATCGGTGGTGGCACGCCCACCATCATGATTGACGAGCTGTGCGATTTCATCGATTTGGCCAAGCGCGAGTTTTCGATCAAAGAAGTTTCGTGCGAAACCAATCCGAACCATCTTATTCCGTCGTATCTCGACAAGCTGCAGGGACGCGTCGACCGCCTGAGCGTGGGCGTTCAGAGCTTTGACAACGGTCTCCTTAAGCAGATGGACCGATACGATAAATACGGCTCGGGTGAGAGCATCCTCGAATCCATCAAGGTTGCTGCGCCGTATTTCAAGTCGCTCAACGTCGATATGATTTTCAACTTCCCGGCGCAGACTGAAGAAATCTTGCGTCGCGATTTGGAAATGGTCATCGAAGGCGGCAGCGGTCAAACCACGTTCTATCCGCTTATGGCGTCGCCTTCGGTTGAAAAATCGCTCGCACGCACGGTCGGCAAGGTCGACTATGAGCGCGAGCAGCGTTTCTATGAGATTATTTCTGAGACGCTCGCCGGTGGCGCGAATTCGCCTTACGTGCATGGCAGCGCGTGGACATTCAATAAGCGTGAAGACGAAGAGCCCGCGGCAAAAACGCCGGGCGATGGCCAAATGATCGATGAATACATCGTCGACTACGAGGAATATCCGGCTATCGGCTCTGGCGGCATGACGTATTTGGGTCATACGCAGTACGTGAACACCTTCAGCGTGCGCGAATACAACAAGGCCATCGAGTCGGGTCGTATGTCGCTCATGGGCAAGGCCGAGTTCAGCAAGCGCAATCGCATGCGCTATCGCTTTATGATGCAGCTGTTCGGCTTGCGTCTCGACAAAAAGCAGTGGGAGCGCGACTTCGGCTGCAGCGTCGCGGCGGGCTTGCCTGCTGAGTATATGTTCATGAAGATGAGCGGTGCGTTCGACGTGGACAACGATGAGGAAATCACGCTCACGCCGAAAGGCCGCTATCTCATGGTCGTCATGATGCGCCAGTTCTTCATTGGTGTAAACAACTTGCGTGACCAGGCTCGCAGCGTGCTTCCCAAAGAAGAGCGCGACTTGCTTTTTGGATCCGGCTGCGCAATGAAAGAGTAACGAAAACGCCGCTCTGCTGAGCGGCGTTTTTTTGTCGCAGGGCCGAAGGGCGATGGTCGTGCTGGACGACGGCCGATGCTCGTGGGGCGCGGATGCGCTTCATCTCGGAGTTGGACCGTGGCTGTCGATTGCTGCCCGCCTCGCCTTTTTTGGCTTTATTCGCCCGTCGTTTACCATTGCTTCTTTCGGCGTGAATGACGCTACGCTGGCTTGTTTTGCTTGGTCGCGCATACCGCGACATTTCGCGTGCTCTTAGTGCAGTGTAGGTGTCGCCGCCTGCTAGAATGGTGGCATCGTCTCCTAAGAGGAAGGTGCCACCATGGTTGGCGGTCTTGTGTTCTTCATCATTTTCGTTTTGGTTATCGCGGCCATCATCAAAGATGGCCTGTTCATCGTGAAACAGCAGCACGCGGTGATCATCGAGCGTCTGGGTAAATTCAATCGCTTCGTGGGTGCCGGCTTCCACGTGAAGATTCCGTTCTTCGAGCGTAAAGCTACGACCGTGAGCCTGCGAACCATGAAGAACGGCTTCGGTATCGATGTGAAAACCGAGGACAATGTGACCATCGGCCTCGATATTTCTGCGCAGTATCACGTCGATTACTCGCTGGGCAACAATCCCATGGAATCGGGCATTTTCAAGAGCTACTACATGTTGCAGGAACCCGTCGAGCAGATGAAAGACTTCATTACCGACGCGCTGCGCTCGAGCATTCCGACGTATTCGCTCGATGAGGTGTTCGCTAAAAAAGACGACATCGCCAAAGACGTGAACGCGACGGTGAGCGAGCAGATGGCCGCTTACGGCTTCACGTTGGTGAGCACGCTCATCACGCGCATTTCGCTCCCGAAGGAAGTTGAAGATTCCATGAACCAGATTAACTCCGCCCAACGTGTGCGCTTGGCTGCGCAGGATTTGGCGGAAGCCGATCGCATTAAGAAGGTCACTGAGGCGCTTGCTGAGGCAGAAAGCATGGAAAAGGCCGGCGAGGGCATCGCGAATCAGCGCAAGGCTATCGCGCAGGGCATTAAAGATTCTCTCGAGACCATTAAGGAATCGGGCGTGACGCCCCAGGAGGCAAACGAGCTGTTCATGTTCACCCAGTGGGCCGACATGATGGGCCGCTTTGCCGAATCGGGCAAAGGCTCGACCGTCGTGCTGCCGAACGATTTCAAATCGACGGCCAGCATGTTCGAGCAGATGCTTGCCGCAGGTGCCGCCAATGGGGAGTCGACAAAATAGCCGAGCCTCGTGTTTCAATAGCCCGCCCGATGCCGAAACCTGTTTAATGCTCGTAGCGTTTAGCAGGTTAGTCCAGGTGACAGGCTAACTTTAAAATTTTGAAAAAAAGTTCTTGCATTCGGGTTGTTCGGTCTGTAATATATATACCTGCGTTTGACGCAATCGGTCAGGTAGCTCAGTCGGTAGAGCAGGGGATTGAAAATCCCCGTGTCGGGGGTTCAAGTCCCTCTCTGACCACCATTTGAATTTAAAAGCCGCTCGCAAGAGCGGCTTTTTCAAGCATAAAATGGGCCTGTAGCTCAGTTGGTCAGAGCGCACGACTGATAATCGTGAGGTCACAAGTTCGAACCTTGTCAGGCCCACCACCTTTGCTTAATAAACGCCCCACCGTGAGCCACGAGCCGGTGGAGCGTTTATTAGATACGGGGAATTAGCTCAGCTGGGAGAGCGCGGGCTTTGCAAGCCTGAGGTCAGGGGTTCGATCCCCCTAACCTCCACCATGATGGACCTGTAGCTCAGTTGGTTAGAGCGTCCGGCTGATAACCGGGAGGTCACAAGTTCGAATCTTGTCAGGTCCACCATCAAAACTGTGAAGAGCCCTGGGGCGTTGCCTCGGGGCTTTTTTCTTACCTACTGAAAGTAGTCAAAAAACCCGTCCCAAATTAACTACTTTGATTTTGTGTGCTGTGCGAAAGTTTGGGTAGTATAGCTATTCAATGCGGCGGGCTGCCGCATGTTAACCGCTACGTACCGGAGGTGTTCCATGGTTCGTGTCGACATAGAGACCATCGTCATGGCCGCCGGTCCCGTGCCATCGCTTATCGTGCTTCGCGAGCGCTGCGGCAAGTCGGATTCGACGGCACCCCTGCGTTCGCTTTCCATTCAGACCGGCTCGTTTGAGGCCGCGGCCATTAGTCGTGGCATCGATAGCGGTCGCGCCGAGCGCCCGATAACGCATGACCTGCTGCTTGACACCGTCGATGCCCTGGGCGCCAAGCTCGAGCGCATCGAGATCGTTCGCGCCGAGCCGCCGGTGTTCTATGCGACGATTGTCGTGCTGATCGATGGTGACGAGCGCAAGGTTGACGCCCGCCCCAGTGACGCCATTGCCCTTGCCGTGCGCAGTAATGCCCCCATGTTTGTGGAGGACGACATCATGAATCGCCTGGGTACCGTTTCTGCCCATGCCGAGGAAGTTGACGACGAGCAGGAGTTCGAGAAGTTCGACGAGTTCGTCCATACGCTCTCCCCCGATGATTTCTAAATGTCTGGTGCGCGAGCGGAGAGGTCGCTGATGGGTACCCGCGTATCGGCTGAAGCGGCCGCCATCGCGCGTGAAGCCCAGATGCGCTCGGAGGCATCCGAGGCGGCTCGCATCGCCTATGTGACGCAGGCCCGCACGCTTCGCGAGCGCCGCGGCTCGTTTATCAAGATGGTTGTCGTCTCCGTCCTTGTCGCGGCAATCTGTTCGCGCCTTCGTGGTACAGTTGGTGCGCTTGGGTTTTCGATTTCAACAGGCTTGGTAATCTGGGGTGTGGTCGATGCAGTAATGCTGACCAGCCAGATCAAGGTACTCGACAAGCGCGCGATGGATATGATGCGCGCCCGCGACGCTGCCGCCAAGATCGCTGCCGAGGCACAAGAACTGTAACGACGCCAGACTCGATGGGAAGGTCTAAAGATGGCACAGGATATGCAGGACGCCGGTAACGTCTCCGCCGAGCTCGACGCCATGGTGTGTGACCTGATTGGTGCGTTCTTGGACGACCTTGCCGCCGGCGAGAATCCGGGTGTAGTTGTGGCGATCGAGGACGCTGCTTCCAACCGTTATCTGGCGGCGCTCGATGAGGATGGCGAGGAGGCGTGCCTCGAGGCGGCCACCAACTTTATCTCCGAGCACAAGATGGGTCTTAAGGACGAGGGCCTGGGCCGCATCGCCCGCTATGCCATCGGCTACACCGGTTGTGTCGAAATTGACGGCGGCTATCACGACGCCCTGCTCGTGAGCTTCTTCGAAACCACGCTCGAGAGCGGTTTTTCGGCATACGTGCTGTATGAGGGCATGGGTGCCGGCGATGGTTTTATGTGGAGCGACCCTGAACCTGCAGGTGAGGAAACCCCTCTTATCTAAAATCGCTAAAATAAACGAGTTTTCGGTAAAAGGCTCAATATTCCCGCTGAGCGTTGTATCGCTGGGCGGGCCGCATACGCGTGCCGTTTGTATATGGATAGAAGATAGGGGAACTACATGCGCGTAGACAATCTGAGGAACATCGCCATCATCGCCCACGTCGACCACGGCAAGACGACGATGGTCGACAAGCTCCTGCGTGCCACGGACGCCTTCCGTGCCAACCAGCAGGTCGAGGACCGCGTCCTGGACTCCAACGACCAGGAGCGCGAGCGCGGCATTACGATTCTCGCCAAGAACATCTCTATCGAGTACAAGGACGTCAAGATCAACGTCATCGACACCCCGGGCCACGCCGACTTTGGCGGCGAGGTCGAGCGCGTGCTGCGTATGGCCGACGGCGCCCTGCTGCTGGTTGACGCTTTTGAGGGCCCCATGCCCCAGACCCGCTTCGTGCTGCGTCACGCTATCGACACCGGCCTCAAGATCATGATCGTCATCAACAAGATCGATCGTCCGGGCGCCAACCCCGAGAAGGCCTACAACGACTGCCTGGACCTTATGGCCGACCTGGGTGCCACCGACGACCAGCTCGAGTTCGCCATGGAGCACGTGGTCTACGCCAGCGCCATGAATGGCTTTGCCCGCCTTGACCCCAACGACGGCAACATGGACATGTACCCGCTGCTCGACATGATCATCGACGACATGCCCGCACCCGAGGTTGACGAGAACGCCCCGCTCGCCATGCAGTGCGTGACCATCGACCACTCCAACTTCGTCGGCCGTATCGGCATCGGCCGCGTGTACTCCGGCACCATCCACCAGGGCGACCAGATCCTGGTTGTCAAGAACGACGGCTCCAGCGCCACCGCTACCGTCAAACAGCTCTTTACCTTCGACTACCTGGGCCGCACCGAGTGCCAGGAAGTCGGCGCCGGCGACATCGCTGCCGTCGTGGGCATCGACCGCACCGATATCGGCGATGTCTACACCGATCCCGAGAACCCCGTTGAGCTCGAGCCCATCGAGATCGACCCGCCGACCCTGTCCATCGTCTTTGAGGCTTCGACCTCCCCGCTCGTCGGTCGCGACGGCGACATCGTTGGTGCCCGTCAGCTCAAGGAGCGCCTGTTCAACGAGGCCGAGAACAACGTGACCATGAAGATCGAGGAGCTCGAGGACAAGAGCGGCGTCGAGGTCTCGGGTCGCGGCATCCTGCACCTGTCCGTTCTGATGGAGTCCATGCGTCGCGAGGGCTTTGAGTTCCAGGTTGGCCGTCCCCGCGTTCTGTTTAAGAAGGACGAGAACGGCAACAAGATGGAGCCCGTCGAGCAGGCCGTCGTCGAGTGCCCGGACGAGTACTCGGGCAAGGTCGTTGAGGTCTTCGGTACCTCCGGCGGCATCATGACGAGCATGGATACCTCGGGCATCGTGACGCACCTCGAGTTTAAGATCCCGACCCGCGGCATCATGGGCCTTAAGAACCGCATCATGAACGTCACCCACGGCGAGGGCGTGTTCTACCACACCTTCTTGGAGTATGGCCCCTACGCCGGCGAGATCGGCAACCGTCAGAACGGCGCTATGATCTCCATGACCACCGAGAAGGCCGTTGCCTACGCCCTGGGCACGCTGCAGGAGCGCGGCCAGCTGTTTGTTGAGCCGGGCACCGAGTGCTACGAGGGCATGATCGTGGGCGAGCGCAGCAAGGCCGGCGACATGGTCGTCAACATCGCCCGCACCAAGAACCTGGGCAACCAGCGTTCTTCGACCTCCGATATCTCCGTCCAGCTGGTGCCGCCCCGCACCTTCTCGCTGGAGGAGGCGCTGGAGTACATCGCCGACGACGAGCTGGTCGAGATTACCCCCAAGAACATCCGCCTGCGCAAGCGTCTGCTCAACGCCACCGACCGCAAGAAGGCTGCCGTCCGCGCCGGTCAGGTCAACAAATAAGAGCTGGGGCTTATAACCGCCAATAAGAAAGGGCGTCGACCGCAATGGTCGGCGCCCTTTTTGGTGCAAGGGGATTGAGCTGGTCTGCACCACGGTGGAGGAGGCTATCCCCCCGAGCGGTTTTTCAGGCAAAGTTAAGTTGTTTAAACATATACATAATTCCACAGAATATAACTGCTTTAATGCAAAACCGTTAACAGGTAAATATCAACTGGTATTAAATTAAAAGACCTCTTTACCTGCGGTTTACATGACTGGTATCTATATTGTATTTTATGCATTGTGGCATAGACGAACCGTCTTAGAAGTTGCTCCCCCAATGGGTTCTTGCAATGCGCTAGGTAGGTTCTCGTTGATGTTGGGGTTTGTGTTCGATCAGACGATTCGCCGTATTCCACAACGTGTTGTAGGAATTAGGGGACAACTATGGACGCACACCGTTCGCGGTCGCTGGGTATGGCGGCCCTGGTCTTTATTTTAATTAGCCTCACCGCCGCAGTTTTTCACGGTGCAGCCCCCGTGCGTGCCGAGGATGCGACGACGCCGACGCCGATTGTGATTGATGAGAATACGGCGACGGTTGATGTCAGGCTGTATACCGATAAGAATCGTACTCAAGAACTCAAGGATCCTGTAACGTCCACTTCGACGCTCTATGGAGCTTTCTCGGCAAAGTTCATAAGTGGTAAGGCGCCTTCGCCTGGGAACAACATCGCTGTCTATGAGCTACCAGACACCATCGTCGTTGACGACGCAGGTGGCAACCTCATGGAGGGCACGGAGGCTTCTGCCGCCCAAGCTGGCACGTGGAAGATCGAGGGTAAGAAGGTTGTCTTTACGTTTGACGAGGCGTGGCTCGCAAAAAACCCTGCGAATATCCATGTCGCGGCAAACTTCTCGTTCCAGCTTAAAAACAAGAATGTTGGTTCTGGTAGCAACGCATCTGTCGTGTTCCCTGGTGTGGGAACGATCAATATCCCCACCAAGGACGGTAATGTCACGGGGGAGAAGTCGGGGACCTTCTCCCAGGGAGCCGACGGCGTGGCCAAGGTTACCTGGACCGTTAAACTCACCGTCGAGTCGTACGCCACGAACGTCAAGTTCACTGACAGCCTGGGCGACAACTTCGAGTTTGTGGACGACAGCTTCACGCTCGATGGCAAGAAGCTCAACCCGCAGCCGACGATTAACGGTCAGACCGCGACCCTCAACAGCCTGGGCGACCTCACCCAGGGGGAGCACACGGTCGTCTATGAGACGAAGCTAAAGAGCGGCGTTTCAGCAAGCAACGGCGTGTGGATAAACGACCAGGAAGCATCCAAGAACACGGCAGCGTGGGAGTGGGGCGGCTCGAGCGATCGCCAGAGCGACTCTGCGACTGGTGTTCCCAGCAAGTTTCGCTACGACATGATCAACAAGTCCAACGGCTCGGGCACGCCGTCCGACATCACGTGGACTGTCACGCTCAACCAAGGCGAGCTCAAGGCCGATATGAGCGGCTACACGTTTACCGATACGCTTGACGCTAAGCAGGCCTATATAGGGAGCTACACGGTATACAAGGGCAGCTCGGGGTCGGAGGTTCTTGAGACTTGCGCGCTCGGTCCGTCGCAGAAATCGTTCACCTACACGTTCGGGACCGATCTTGCAGACAAGTACGCCACCTACCGCATCGTCTATCACACCAAGATGAAAGACGCGAGCTCGTACGACACCGTGCGCAACGATGCGACCATCGAGCGGGGGGGGGACTCCGTTTCCGGTACCGATGAAGGCAGTTTCACGCCGCAGCTGACGGGTGTTGTGCCGATCACCAAGAGGCTCGTGAGATCCGATGAGGCGGCGACGACGGGCAGGGCGACATGGGAGACGAAGGTCGCGCTGAAGGCGATCGTCAATGCGGTTCATCCAGGCGAGGTGACGGTGAAGGACACGTTTCAGTCGGCATGGTCGCAGAAACTTGGTGTCGACGAAAACTCCATTACCATTAAAATCGGCGATACCGTGCTGGAACGGGGCACCGACTGGAATCCAACGGCTAGCTTTCCGGGTAATGAAACAAAGGAAAACTACGACCTCAAAATCATCGTTACCAACAAAGTGAAAGACGCCCTCGAGAAAGAGGACTACGCTGTTATCACCTATGACACCACATCAGAAGCGCTGTCGGGCTGGTACTCAAACTTTGCGTCGGTCAGCGCGCCGGGCCTGAAATTAGGGTGGCCGTTCACCGAACCCGTCAAGTACGTTGTCAACAAAGAAACGAAGCCCGCGGTCGAGAAGCCGGAAGCGGAGTCGAAGGTGTCTTGGGTTGAGAACTTCGATTGGCATACCGTTGACGGCTCGGATGAGAAGGGCGCCTGGATCGTCGACTGGACGGTGTATGCAAACCGCCAAAAGGGTAATAAGGGCGCAAATGGCGAGTTCGAATACTTTGGAGCTGGAAAGCTGGGCGGGAAACCGCTGAATATCGTCGACACCCTTCCGAACGGTATGAGCTATGTCGCGAATTCCGCAAAGTTCACGCTCGTGCAGAATCCCTACGAAGAGCATACGGGGCTTGGTCGCGGAGGCGAGGCCGAGGAGGTCGTTAAGAGTCAGACGCTTGCCGCCGGCAACGTTAGCAGCAGGGGCAACACGGTCACCTTCTCCATTCCCACGACGGAACTCGGCGACTACGCCGGTTACGCCAAACTTACGTATCAGACGGCGGTCAAGCGCAGCGAACTCGATGTCTCTAAGAATGAGGTGAAATTCACCAACTCGGCATGCGCCGAGTCGGGGGATAAGAAGTTCGACTCCGGCAGCGGCACCGTCACCATCAAGAACAACGTCATCAAAAAGACCGGTGAGCAGGCCGGTAATAGCAACCGTATTAAGTACACCATTCTTGTTAACGAGTCTGGCGTTGCCCTTAAGAATGGCACTGACTTCCTCGAGCTCGTGGACACCATGGATCCCAAGTGCACGCTGGTGCCATCGACGCTTAAAGTCTATGAGTGGGTGGATGGTGCCTGGTCGTCGCTGAGTGATATGGACTATTCGTCATCGATGGAGCGGATCGACGATGCTTCGGGCTCGCGTGCGAAACTGACGCTCAGCGTGCCCGACGAGAAATATCTCAAGGTCGAGTACGAGGTTATCCCGACTGGAAACCCCGGTGATAAGGTGTCTCTTTCCAATACCGCAACACTTACGGGCGTGACGGATGGTTCGGCGACCGACGAGCAAAAGTGGACCATCCAGAGCGCTTCTGCCAGTGCGGGCGGCAACGGCTACGATATCACGATGACCAAATACGATGCGCAGCAGGTCGGTGCCACGCTCAAAGGGGCGGGGTTCACGCTCTACCGCGTGAATATGGACCAGGTTGCGGATGACGGAAATGTAGAGAACGCCAGAACGCCGTTTGGCGAGGCCACGACCGACGCCAACGGCAAAATCTCGTTCGGCACAAGCGATAAGAAGATGAATAATTGCGTGCTCTACCAGCTCGTGGAGACCAAGGCGCCTGTTGGCTATGCCAAGGCCGATCCCACGTGGATCATGCTCAAGGGCAGCGCGAGCGAAGAGGATTATCAGGCTGCGCTAACTAAGGCAAAGGACATCGTCGACGGTGCGGAGATCATCGACGATACAAAGAAGGACGAGATCTGGGTCTACGACAACCGCCTAACGGGCTCTGCGGTTATTAAAGCAAAGAAAGTGCTTGAAGGTGGCACCTTCAAGGCGGGACAGTTCTCGTTCGAGCTCAAGGATGCCGAGGGCAGGGTGCTCCAGACGGTGACCAACGACGCCGGGGGCAATGTCTCTTTCAACGTCGACTACAACAAGGCTGATACCTACACATACACCATCTCCGAGGTCGTCCCCGATGGCGCCGAGAACAACGTCAAGGACCACATCGCCTACGACACAGTCGGGCACAATGTCACGGTTAACGTGACTATCGACAATAAAAATGAGCAGCTCGACACCGTCGTCAAGTATGACGATGACTCCCAGGTGCCGCCGACTTTTGTCAACAAGTATTCGACCACGCTTCCCGAGGCGGGCGGGGCTGGCTTGACTATGACGTATCTGGCTGGTGCATCGCTGCTGTGTTTTGCTGCGACATGGATGCATGCTCGTCGCCATCGCGATCAAGGTCGAGGTGGTCGCCGTGAGTAGGCTTAATCGCCGCTTGTTGGCTGCCGCGACGATAATCATGGTCGCTATTCTGTCTTTCGCGATTGCCCCTGGGACGGCTCATGCTGCCGATACCGGTGCCATTACGGTGGACGGTACGGTTGCGACGCGGTATGACGCGTACCAGCTCTTTTCGGCGACCGTTGCCGACGATGACGATGCTGACCAAAAAATTGCAACTGACGTAACGTGGGCGAATGATGCCGTTCGCCAGGCCGTTCTTCCCGTGCTTCATGATGCGGGGCTTGATAGCTCGGCATCGACGGCGCAATCGGCAGCCGAATGGATGAATGCCGACGGACACATGACGACGGCGCTGACGGCGAAACTTGCCCGCGCAATTGTCAAAGCAGGTGCCGCTTCTGTGGCCCTTACCGCGGGCACGACGGCCGAGCTGCCCTGTGGCTACTGGCTCATCGTCGCCGACGACGACGCCATCGCCCAGGATGAGGCCGGCACCGCGCCGATCATGGTTCTGGTCGGCGGCAGCGCCGTCACCGTCAAGCCCAAGGCCGCGACGCCCAAGGTGGCCAAGCATGTGCTGGAGGACAGCACCGCCACCTGGGGTAAGGCCGCTGACGCCACGGTCGGCGATGACCTGTACTGGCGCCTCTCTGCCACGGTCCCGGCGGGTCTTACCGCCTACGACACCTATACGGTGCAGCTCGTCGACACCATGAGCGCGGGGCTCGACCCCTCCAAGGTGGCCGCGAGCGTGCGCGTGTACGTGGCGGCGGGCGCGGACGGCGGCTTTGACGCCGTCGCATGTGAGAGCGGCAATGCCAACTCGACGCCGGCTAAAGGGTGGACGGACATTACTTCACAGTGCAAGGTCTCGGTCGAGGGCAGTGCCTTCACCGTGCGCACCGGCGACCTGATCGCCGCGCTCGGCGGGGCCGACGCCTTCGCCGCGGGCGCCCGCGTGGTCGCCGTGTACGACGCACCGCTCGCCGCCGGATGCAACCACGGCATCGCGAAGGGCAACCCCAACGAGGTCTACCTGCGCTACCCGCGCTCTCCCTTTGTCGACCAGTCCGGCGACGCCGGCTTCACCCGTACGCCGAGCGATGATGCGTGCGCCTACACCTGGGGACTCAGTCTGATCAAACGCTCAAGCTCGGACGATAAACCGCTCGCGGGCGCCAAGCTGCGCATCATCGATGACCGCGGGCGCATTCTAACGACTGACGGCTCGTGGTCGACGGATGCCGCCGCGCGCGTCATTACGGGCGCGGATGGCCATGTGGAACTGAGCGGTGTGGACGCGGGTGTTTACACCGTCGAGGAAATCGCGGCACCCAAGGGCTACACCGCCTTTGAGGGCAAACGTACGGTGACGGTTGCGGCCGAGGGTCTGGACGTTAAACAGGTGGCGGCCGCGAAGCCCAAGGTGATCGTATCGGTCGAAAGCCCTCTGCGGGTTGATACCGCCGATGCCGGGACGGGTTCGATTGAGCTGTCGGTGCTCAACACCCCAAGCAAAGAAACAAGTCGAGGCTTTATGCCCTCGACGGGAGATAGAACGTTGGTGCTGGTGGCGGCCTTGACTGCCATCGGAGTGGCGGCTATTGTTGCCGCGCTCGTCATCAAGCGGGGAGGAGGTCGCCGTGAAAAATAATTGTCCCCCCCCCTTGCTCAATGGCGTACTGCCTCCGTAGCGGTTGGAGTGCAGGGAAATAAGCCTGCTGGTTTTTGATGACAAGAATTAAAGCAACCTCCAAGAAAGAGGTCCCAACATGAAACCAACCAAGAACATCGCTCGCCTGGCAGTAACCGCCGGCCTCACCGCAGCCCTGAGCTTCGGCGGTGTTATGGCGCCGGTCACGATGGCGTTTGCTGAGGACGGGTCGACGGTTCCGGCCAACAGCATCACAATCAAGCAAGATGAAAAAAACAAGGATGCCACGAATCTGAGCAAAAAGACTCAGTTTGTTGCCTATCAGATTTTTAAAGCCAAGGTGGTTGATGGAACTGGCTCAGGCAACAAGGTCGTTTCTGATGTCGAATGGGGCGCCAATGTGACATCTGACACCCAAAACGCCATTATTGCTGCTATTCAGGGCAGCGCTGGCTATGACTCCACTAATCCGAAACTTCCCACTGAAAATCCCACCGCACAGGATGTCGCCGAGTGGATGGCCGCGAATCTCCAGAGTGCTTCTGGGGCCGTGAACAATGGCGATTTGCTTGATACGATTGCCGACTTGGTCAAGAAGACTACTCCTGCCAAGCCAAAGGGAGCTGATAGCGCTGGTTTCACTGCGGACGTTCAAGTCTCCTTTGAGAATTCTGGCTACTACCTCTTCCTGACGGACGATGGTTCTATCGGTGCGAAGAACGACTATTCCAACAAAAGGCAGACAGGCACCTCACCGATCTTCACTGTCGTGGGTGGTAGCGCTGTCGAGGTTACCGAGAAGACTGGTATTCCTACGGTTACAAAGAAGATCAAGGATGACAAGCCTGGCAGCGGTTGGGCCGACAAGGCTGACTCGCAGGCTGGTCAGAATGTTCAATATCAGCTAACCGGCACCGTCGCCGAAAATGTAGCCTCGTTTGATACCTACTGCTACGAGTTCCACGATGAACTGTCCGCTGGCCTGACGGCTAACGATGCTTCCATTAAGGTGTATGCAGGCAATAATCGTACCAGCGCTGTCGAAATAACTTCCGGATTTACTCACGAAGTTAAGAATGCTGAAAATGGCAGTGGACAAACTCTGACCGTAAAGTTCGATAATCTCAAAACTGCCGTCACGGGCCTCGCGTCTAGTACCAAAATTTTTGTTGAGTATACCGCTCAACTTGATCCAAGTAAGGCAGTCGTTGTCGGCAAAACGGGCAACGAGAACAGCGTCAAGCTCGTCTATTCCAACAATCCTATGAGCGATGGCAAGGGCGAGTCCGTGCCCGACACCGTCCGTGACTACACTTACGCACTCAAGCTCGTCAAGGTTGACTCTGTGGAGACGACCAAGAAGATTGAGGGCGTAAAGTTTACCATTCAGGCCACGACTCCTGACGACACGTCCTCCAATGGCAAGTATGTCCAAGAGAAAGGCAATCTTTGCGATACCGCTTATGAGTTTACGACTAATGGTGAGGGTGAGATCAGCGTAGCGGGTCTCGACGCTGGCACCTACACGGTGCACGAGGTCGAGGGCAGTAACCCCGGCTACAACACGCTGGCAGACTTTACTTTTACCATTACCGCCGGGGGTCTTGGTAAGCTCGAGGGGGAGACGCTCGACGGAAACAACGATCCTAATACGCTGAAGGTAACCGCGGAGAGTGGTGATTCCACTATGGTTACCCCGTCGGCCGACGGCGGTACCGTCACCCTTACCGTCAAGAATAAGAAGGGCTCCAACCTTCCCCTCACCGGTCTTAACGGCGTGACCTTTACTTGGATTGCTGGCGGCGCGGTGCTGTGCATTGGTGTGGCGCATCTTATTCGTAGTCGTAAGCGCGACGACGGTTCTGAGGAGTAATTGCTCGTCTCGGATATCAACATGAGATATGAAAAAGCGGGGCACCTGGTCGATGCGATCGGGTGCCCCGCTTCGTTTGTTGGTGCAAAGTAACCTGACCCCTTTGCACTACCACAAAGGTGCCTGTCCCCTTTGTGGTGGTTAGCGGCTAAGCGGTGGGGAGTCCCGGCGTGTTAGCCGCCTGCTGCGGCTTGAGGTGGGCGTTGCGCCAGATGATTTGGATGATGTAGCCGAGTGTAAAGACGAAGGCTACGCCGCTGATGAAATCACCTACGAGGGGGATTGCCGTAAGCGCGCCCGCGGCGATGCCACCCACGGCTGCCATGGCGTAGCGGTTCTGGTTGTGTCCGACCATGCGGGCAATGGCGCAGCCCGCGAAGGCACTCGACACCAACGCGATGCCGATAACGCCGCACAAGAGGGCTCCGGCAAGCGACAGACCAGCGATAGAGATGATCAGCAGTAGGACGGCGGGGGCGATAGCAATCGTACCCAGAAGACCGCTCACCCACAGAGGCATGGGGCGCTGGTGGAGCATTCCGGCGGCGCTGGCGGTTGCGCGCGGAAAGACGAGTTCGAGCAGCAGGGCGATGAAGCAGGTCGAGAGTGCCGCGGCGACGATACCGCCGATGACATCGTTAACGGTGGAAGTATCCTCGCTCTCGGTGCGGTCGATCTTGAGCGCGCCGACCTCGGCTCCCGCGGCGCGCTCGGGGTCCTCGGAGACGTGCGCGTTCACGGTGCCGGTGATGTGGGCGTTCTTGCCCAGGATGAGCTTATCGGCCCAAACCTCGACATCGCCCTCGACGGTGCCATCGATAGTCACCGTATCGCCCGCAAGCGCTGCCGACTTGGTAGAGCCGCGCAGGGCAACCGTCTCGCCTATCGCATAGAAACAGTTGGCGGTGCTGTCGGAATTGAGCACGACATGCTGGCCGGCAACGGTCACGCTGCCATCAACCGTAGTCTTGGCAATGTCGATGGTGCGCGCCGCCAAGCGGACGGCGCCGCCCACCGTGCAGTCGCGGATGGAGAGGCTCTCGCCTGCTGCAATTATGTCGCGGCCGATGGACGCATCGTCCAAGTTGAGGGCCTGACCTGCCCAGTACAGGTCACCTTCGACGCCGGACGAATTGGCGTCATTGTCGGTCGCAAGTACGTTGCCTGCGGTGTCTGTGCCGGCGAACGACGCCGTGGGAAGTGCGGTGACCGCTAGGGCGACGAGCGCGAATAGGATCGTGATGCGGACCCACGCTTTACGGCGCTGGGTCGACGGGAATTGATTACAGGGCATAGTGAATCCTTCGTCAGATGCTCGACATACACCTAACAGGGTACCCAACGCGTGGGCGCTCTAAAAGAACCTCTCGGTTGCATTTCGAAGGGTCGTGCCGTGCTGTTTACTTTTTACGGTGCAAGAAGCGCGCGATATCTTCTTCGGTGGGGCTTTTGATGTCAAAGCGCAGCGAGAGCCAGCGCAGACCCATGGTCACGACAACGC
>ENA-OUQP01001117-OUQP01001117.1-human-gut-metagenome-genome-assembly--contig:-NODE-1117-length-19851-cov-15.837290_pt1 | contig 19851 bp, 19 predicted proteins | sample MGYA00237951_ERZ548836 | MGnify/ENA primary metagenome ERZ548836 (study PRJEB26490, sample SAMN05194702) | human gut metagenome | biome: terrestrial biome; feature: human-associated habitat...
GGATATCAGCAGAGAAGACATGCAGCTCTTTGTTATTCCTTCTTATACAACGCTGAGAGATGCGAATGAAGCAAAAGATGAAGACCTTTTGATGGTTGGAGCGCAGAACATGGGCTGGGAGGAACAGGGACAGTTCACAGGAGAGATTTCTCCACTGATGCTTCAGGAAGTAGGAACGGATATCGTAATGATTGGACATTCTGAGAGACGTCATGTTCTCGGAGAGACCGATGAAGAAGAGAATAAAAAGGTGTTATGTGCCTTAAATCATAATTTTACAACGCTTTTATGTGTGGGTGAAACCGGAGAGCAGAAGGATTACGGAATTTCAGAGGAGGTTATCCGTATTCAGTTAAAGAAGGGGCTTTACGGTGTAACGAAGGAACAGACAGAAAAGCTTTGGATTGCTTATGAACCGGTATGGGCGATTGGGGTGAACGGAAAGCCTGCAACGAAGGAATATGCAGAGCAGATCCATATCGTCATCCGCGAAACATTAGTTGAACTCTTTGGAGAAGAGGCAGGGAATGAGATTCCGGTTTTATATGGAGGAAGTGTAAATCCGGGAAATGCAAATGAATTAATTGTTCAACCGTCGATAGATGGGTTGTTTACGGGAAGAGCAGCATGGCAGGCGGACAACTTTGATAAGTTGATTCGTGATGCAAAGGCAACATATGAAGCAAAGTAAAGAATGTTAAAAAGTAAAGGGGGCAAAAATAAGCCCCCTTGATTTATAAATTTTTAAGCAAATCTTTTAACGTTTTTTCCACGGAATCTGTCGTGTGTGTAGCGTAATCCGCTACTCCGGTGGCAGCAGTCGTCATGGCATAGCTTATGTTGGACAGTTGCAACATTTCCAAATCATTGTACTGATCTCCGAATGTGATACCATTCTTTGGATCCATGCCAAGGGAAGATACGATATTGGAAAGAGCAGAACCCTTGTTGGCATTCGGTGCAATAAAATCAATCCAGATATTTCCAGAGGTCACAATCTTGATCCGATCACCGAAACGTTCTTGAAAATAGGCGCGAAGACGTTTTTCAGTTCCGTCAAAATCACATACGGCGATTTTGATAAAAGGTTCCTTGATATCACGTACATTTTGGACAATGTCCATGTCATAACCGACATCGTTACGGATATGATCGATGTAGTCAGGATCTTGTGAGTCGGTATATCCCGTTCGGGCTGTAGAAATTAAAGTGTGGCAATGACCATATTCTTTTGCAGCGTCTGCGATTTCATAGATGAGATCAGTATCAATATGTCCTAATGAGACGATCTTGCCATCATGTACACACATAGATCCATTTTCTGCAACATAGGAGATATCATCCTTCACAGGGGCAAATAGACGTTGGAGATTTTTGTACTGGCGGCCGCTGGCTGCAATAAAATGTATCCCATGTTCTTTTAACTGGCGGATAATGTCAAATAATTCTGGATTCAGAGTGGTTGCGTGACCATGAAGTAAAGTTCCGTCTACATCGCTGGCAATGTATTGTATCATAATAGTTCCTTTCTTTCTGAGTTGTAAGAGGATTAAAGTCAAGCACTTGCTTAAAAGTAAGCTTGTGTAAAAAATCTTATGTTATCTTTCTGTATTAATTGATGTACCTGTGTTGATAATAGAAATCTTATCTATTATAATATAAAAAGACGTCAAAGAAAAGACGACAATGAAAAGAGGAGGCTATAACGTCATGAAAATCGGAATTGGTAATGATCATGCTGCAGTAGACATGAAGAATCAGGTAGTAGAGTACCTGGAAGGAAAAGGATATGAAGTTGTGAACTTTGGTACAGATACATATGAGAGCTGTAATTATCCAGAGTACGGCGAGAAAGTCGGACGAGCTGTTGCAGCAGGAGATGTAGATCTTGGTATCCTGATCTGTGGTACAGGAGTTGGAATCTCTTTGGCAGCAAATAAAGTAAAAGGTGTTCGTGCAGTTGTTTGCTCAGAGCCATATTCTGCAAAACTTTCCAGACAGCATAACAATACCAATATTCTGGCATTCGGTGCCCGTGTAATCGGAATTGAGCTTGCAAAGATGATCATCGATGAATGGTTAAGCGCAGAATTCGAAGGCGGAAGACACCAGACCAGAGTAGATATGATTACAGCAATTGAGAATAAATAAGCAAAAAATAATCAGTAAAAATAATCAGTAAACAAAACTGTTGCTTTGTGAAGGATAATCTGACGAAGCAGCAGTTTTTTTGTTGCCAAGCATGCGACAAAAAGGTCCGGTGGACCTTTTTTAGCGCTATAAAAGTATTCGAAGGAAATTGCCAGTGAAAGTTTATCTGTGCAGAAAATTTTTTTGGAAATCTGTACATTTCCGCATTTTAGAAAAATCACCTATCTGATTTTTGAGTCATACTATAATATAAAAAGATTTTGAGGAATAAATATGCCATATTCTATGATGTTAGATAGTGGTCACGGGGGAAGTGATCCTGGAGCAGTTTATCAGGGGCGCCGTGAAAAAGATGATACATTAAGGCTGACGCTTGCAGTGGGAGAGATTCTTCAGGGAAATGGAATTGAGGTACTTTACACCAGGACAACAGATGTGTATTTGTCCCCATATGAGCGGGCGGTAGAGGCAAATCAGGCAGGAGTGGATTTTTTCCTGTCGATCCATCGAAACTCTTATCCGACAGATAATGAAGTAATGGGAGTGGAAAGTCTAATCTATGATCTGTCGGGACTTAAATATCAGATGGCTCAGGAAATCAATGAACAATTGGAGACGGTGGGGTTTGTAGATCTGGGGGTGAAAGCAAGACCGAATCTTGTAGTGTTGAAGCGGACACGGATGCCAGCTGTACTTGTAGAGGCTGGATTTATCAATTCAGATACGGATAATGAATTATTTGATTCTAATTTTCAGGATATTGCACAGGCAATTGCAACAGGAGTCCTGGATACATTGGAAAATGCCGGAGTTCTGAAAGAACCGGAAACGCCGGTGGAACAGACGAAGTACCGTATTCAGGTCGGACTGTTCCGGAACCGGAACAATGCAGCGAGGCAGCAGGAAGCACTGGAAGATCGAGGATTTCCGGCATATATAGATCAGTGGAAACAATATTATCGGGTGATTTCCGGAGAATATGATATGCTGGACGAAGCAGTGGCGGCACAGAGAAGACTTAAGAGAGCCGGATTTGAGACGCTCTTGATACAATAAGTATTCAGATACTCGCCCAGAGCCAACGTCCCAACTAAAGAGCAGTTGGGACGTGTGGCGTATCCGCCAGATAGAATTATTCCCATATTCGTTCAGAGCCCAACGTCCCAACTAAAAAGCAGTTGTGACGTGTGGCGTATCCGCCAGATAGAATTTTAAAAACAACTTTAAAAATGTAATCATTTTACAGTTGTTTTATAAAATTCTGCCTGGCTCTGAACGAGTACATTTTACAAAGATTTAGCATTTCTCTGTAAACTGATTTAACATGCAGTTCCTATAATGTACATGAAGAAAAGAAAGAGATGGTGCGGACCACATGAAGATGTGAGAGCATCTAAGATATCAGCTGCTTCATATGCAGGGAGGAATGGATATGAGATTTTTATGGGAAATGACAGGGAAAGTATTTGGAGTGGAAGCGCAGGATGGAACATTTTTATCAGCAAATGTATTGCTGTGGAGTGTTATAACATTTATAGTTGGAATATTCTTCTGCACGGAAATTGGAAAAATTGCATTGATTGACTGTATAGCAAATGTAATGTGTGTTGCTGTTTATGCCGGAGTGATCGGCGGAGTGATCGGTGGATTTTTATTCCTGATACACAGACATAACGGGAAACAGTTATAAGAGTTAAAAATTATAGAGGCTTAATAGAAGATATTTTGAATTACATCAAAAGATATAAAGAAAAGGCATGTTCTGACATGAAATTTTAAGAACTTGCCTTTTCTTTTTAATTTACGCGAGCAACGAGCCAAAGTCCGTGCTTGCACGAGACCTTGGCGACTGCCGCGATAACTTGAGAAACTCGCGAAGCGTGTTTCTCATAGTTATTATATACCTACAAAAACCGTTCGGAACAGAATTTGTAGATATGTCTACTTATTATTCTTCAGAATCCTCATCATATTCCACTTTCTCCGGCAGATACACATGAACTTTCTCAATACGGTTTTTATCCAGAGATTCTACAACCAGTCGAATACCATCGGATGTTGTGACAGAATCGCCGAGTTCCGGAAGCCGGTCCAGATGCTCGATGATAAATCCACCGAGGGAATCATATTCTTCAGATTCCAGATTCAGTTCCAGATGGTCATTGAAGTCGTCCAGATTGACAGAACCTTCTACCAGATATTCTTTGTCAGAAATTTTGTGAACAAAATCTTCTTCATTCTCGTCATATTCGTCATGAATTTCACCGACAATTTCTTCCAAGATATCTTCCAGTGTGATCAAACCGGAAGTTTCACCATATTCATCCAGAACAATTGCAATATTAAAGGATGCCTGACGCATCTCCACAAGAAGTTCGGAAATATTCTTATACTCATAAGTAAAATAAGCTTCTCGCATAATATCCCGGATATGGAATTCTTTTGTGTTTCCGTAATCGTAAAGCAACAAGTCCTTCATGTTAATTGTACCGATCACATTGTCGGTCGTATCTTCATAAATCGGCAGCCTTGTGAATTTATCTTCACGGAAAATGTCAATCAGCTCTTCATATGTGCAGTTTACATCTGCAAATGTTACGTGAACGCGGGGAACCATAACATCTTTTGCTTTTGCATCCCCGAGATCTACCACATTGTAAATCATTTCTTTCTCTTCAGATTCGATAACTCCGTCTTCATGGCTGACATTTACAATTGTACGAAGCTCGTTCTCTGTCATGGCGCGTTTGTGGTCGTTCGGATCTACACGTAAGATGAAAAGAACAACGTTGGTCAGACCATTGATAATGAAGACGAACGGTGTCATGATCTTCATAAATATATGGATGATTGGTGCGTATGCCAGAGATACCTTCTCAGCATGGATGGTAGCCATTGTCTTCGGTGTGATCTCACCGAAAAGCAGAATTGCTACAGTTAAAATTCCGCTGGCGATTGCGACCATGGAGCCACCGAGACTGTAAGCTAAGGTTGTGGTCAGCGATGCAGCAGAAAGGTTCACGATGTTGTTACCGATTAGTATAGCGGTAAGCATCTTAGAAGAATCATCCGTAATCTTTAATACAGTTTTTGCGTTTTTGTTGCCTTCATCGGCAAGGTTGCGGATTCGAATTCGGTTTACTGTTGTAAGTGCAGTCTCCGCGGAAGAAAAGAAAGCAGATAGTGCTAACAGTACAATCAGTACAATAAATAGTATAGTATCATTCGAGTCCAATGATAAATCACTCCTTTTTGATAATAGTGTAATTAAGAGTAATATACAGCATTTACGGAGATTTTGCAAGAAGAAAGGAAGAAAAGCCAATACACTAAAGGGGATATAAAAGAATATAAAAAGAATCGAAGAAAGCTGAAGGTGTTGTATGTTTATATCGATAAAAAATGTGAAAATATCGACAAAGTATTCTGAAAATATTCTTTAATTATAAAATTAAATTGATAATCGAAAAGAATTAAAAGAAAATATTGACAAAATAAAATAAAAGTGATAACTTGTTTAATATACAAAGACGTAAGCAATGAAGATGTTCTTGCTTTTTTATTTTTCAACAGAAAGTAAAACGTTTTACCTAGTGATACTAGTTGAGTTAATAATTAGAAAGAAGTAAAATAATTGTATAGTAAAACGTTTTAACAAAATAGGAGAATAAAATATGAGAACAACAATAAGAGACATTGCGGAGAAAACGAATTTATCTATTACAACTGTATCATTGGTACTGAACAATAAACCCAATAAAATTGCAAAGAGTACGAAAGATAAAATATTCAAGGCAGCGGAAGAATTGAATTATATTCCGAATCAAGTAGCAAGAGCCATGGTAAGAAAATCAATTAACATCATTGGTTTGATTTTACCAGATATTCAAAATACATTTTTTGCAGATATGGCAAAAGGTGTAGAAAAAGAGGCTAGAAAGTACAACTATAGAACGATGCTTTGTGATATGGATAATGATGAGCAAAAAATATATCAGTATTTAGAAATGTTATATCAGAATGGTGTAAAAAATGTAATTATTGGAGCATCAGATGAGGGAAATGTAAATAAAACATTATTTTCAATGATTAAACAGTTTAATATGAATGCAGTATTTATAGATCAATTTATTGAGGACGAAGATGTCAGCTGCGTATCAGTAAATAATGAAGAAGGCGGATATTTGGCGGCAAGACACTTAATAGAATTGGGTCATAAAAAAATTGGATGTATTGCAGGCAATGAATATGCAAAAGACTCTTCGGAAAGACTGGCAGGATTCAAAAAGGGTCTGAAAGAATCCGGAATTGAACTTGAAGATGACATGGTTGTGCATGGAAACTATACATTGGAGAGTGGAAGTAAATGTGCTGAATATCTGTTGAAGAAAGATATTACTGCAATATTTGCATTTAATGACATGATGGCATTAGGTACTATGCAGGCAGCAAGAGAAAAAAGGATTGATATACCTGGGAAAATTTCGTTAATTGGATTTGATGATATATTGTTTTCCAAGTTTTTTCCAGTCTCTTTAACAACTATTTCTCAACCAATTTTGGATATGAGTAAGAAGGCTGTAAAAATTTTAATTGAAGGTGTTGATAAAGATATTTTTCAAAAGGAAACTGTTCTTTTTCAGCCAAAGATAATAATTCGGGAAAGTACAAGAAAACTTTAGAATTATCCTTTTTCCAGCGCGCGGGAAAAAGATAAGATATTTGTAAAATGATGATGTAAAATTACGAAATGAGGTGGTTATGTGGTTAGGTACATAGGAAAAAGGTTGCTCCAGATAATACCAATCTTTTTCGTTGTTTCTGTATTGATTTTTGCACTTGTAAGAATGTCACCGACGGAGCCAATTACTGTTATCTTAGGAGGAAAGCAATCAACACAGGCAGCAGTACAGGCAGCTCAGGAGAAATTCCATTTGAATGAGTCAATCGTGAAACAATATTTTCGCTGGATGATGGGAATGTTCCATGGAGATTTTGGACAAAGTTATAAATTTCAACAATCTGTAGGAAGTATGATTACAGAGAGAATTCCTGTTACATTGGGATTGGTCGGTTTTAGCTCAATTATTGGAATTGCAATTGCGATTCCCGCAGGAGTGTTATGTGCAGTTAAGAAAAATACATGGGTAGACCGGATAATTTCAATTATTACAATTGTCTTAGTATCTTGTCCAGTATTCTTAGTTTGTATTTTAATGATTTTATTTTTGACTCAGATGCCAGGTGTTAATTTTACAGGAACATATACGAATGTTCATGAATACTTAGAACGAATTCTGTTGCCTTCTGTAGCCTTATCATTTGGAATGCTTGCATTAGTTTCTCGAGTTACGAGAACAAGCATGATAAAGGAATTAAAATCTAAATATGTTGAAACAGCAGAAGCAAAGGGAATTTCTAAGAAACAGATTATTTTTAAACATGCATTTAAGAATGCAATCATTCCGGTAATTACAGTAATGAGTATTCAGATAGGGGCAATGGTGGTAGGTTCAGTTCTTGTGGAAAATGTATTTGCACTTCCGGGACTAGGCAGCTTGTTGATTAATGCAATTAATACCAGTGATTATCCAATTGTACAAAGTGTAATGCTTCTTTTGGTTGCAGTATTCTTAATACTGAATTTAATTGTTGATATTATTTATGCGATTATTGATCCTAGAATACGTTATTAGGATAGAGGGGAGCAACGTATGAAGAAAAAGAAAAATGATATAGGCACTTTTTTTACAGCTCCAATAGTTATTTCACTTGTGATTATTGCTTTAATCGTATTAATGTCTATATTTGCCCCTATTATTGGGCCGTATGATCCGGATCAGATGGATATGCTTAATGCGTTACAAGGACCATCGCTTGCACATCTTTTTGGAACAGATCAAGTAGGAAGAGATATTTTTACAAGATTAATGTATGGAGCTAGAACAACATTACTAAGTGCGCTTTTAGTAGTAGTTATTTCGATAATAATAGGTATTCCACTTGGAGTTATTTCAGGATATTATGGGGGGAAAATTGACAGTGTCATAATGAGAGCTGAAGATGTGTTATTAGCATTTCCGGCATTGTTATTAGCATTTCTTTTTGTAGCAAGTTTTGGAAAGGGAATTGCTAATGCAATTATTGCCCTTGGAATTGTTTATGTACCGATGTTGTCAAGACTTACAAGATCATTGACTCTGATGGAGAAAAATAAAACATATGTGGAATCTGCAAGGAGTATAGGATTTTCTGATACAAGAATAATTTTTCGACATATCCTGCCAAACTGTATCCCAACAATTATCGCACAGTTAACACTAGATATAGGGTATGCGATTCTTGATTTGGCAGCAATGAGTTTCTTGGGACTTGGGGTTCAGCCTCCGACTTCTGACTGGGGAGCCATGCTAGAAGAGGGAAGACAATATATTCAGTCTAATCCAGCACTGGTTTTTGCACCAGGACTTGCAATTATAATTACGGTAGTTACCTTTAATGTGTTGAGTGACAATATACAGATGTATCTTGATCCGACTCAGAGGAAGCTTCCACCATTTAAAAAATTAAAGAAGATGGCAGGTGGTTTGGTTGAAGAATGATGTAATTGTGTCAATTGAGAATCTACATGTAAATTTAATGACAACACGTGGCGTTGTATGTGCGGTAAGAGGAGCAGATTTAGATATCAAAAAAGGCGAAATCCATGGACTTGTAGGCGAGAGTGGATGTGGAAAAACGATGACTTCAAAATCTATTCTTAGATTGCACGACGAAAAAAGAATGCTGTATGAAGGCAGTATTAAATTAAGAGATTCCAAAGGTAATATAAAAGATATTTTACAATTGCCAATGAATGAAGTAAGAAAAATGCGTGGAAGTGAGGTATCTATGATATTCCAGGATCCGGTTGTTTCTCTGAATCCGTTATTAACAATTGGTAATCAGATGGTTGAAATGTTAAGAACCCATTATCAAGATATGACAAAAGATCAGGCTAAGCAAAAGACGTTAAAATTATTAGATTTAGTTGGAATAAAACCAGCAGCAGAAAGATATAAACAATATCCGTTCGAATTTAGTGGAGGTATGCTTCAGAGAATCATGATTGCAATGGCTTTAAGTTGTGATCCGCAGCTTCTGATTGCTGATGAGTGTACAACAGCACTGGATGTTACAACACAGGCACAGATACTTGATTTGATGAAGCATCTGCAAGAGACAATTGGAATGTCAATTTTGTTTATTACACATAATTTTGGTGTGGTTGCAGAAATATGCGACAGAGCTTCTGTTATGTATGCAGGAAAAATTGTTGAAACGAGTACGGTAGAAGATTTGTTTGATCATCCGAAACATCCATATACAAAAGCGTTAATAGAAAGTATACCAAAATCAGGACGACCAGGTGAAAAGCTTGTTACAATTCCTGGAGCACCGCCAAGCCTGGTAAAACCAATTAAAGGTTGTGCATTTGCAGAAAGATGTCAGTATGCAAATGAAAACTGTAAGTGTCAGCAGCCGGAAATGATTCAGGTTGGACCAGGGCATGAGTGTGCCTGCTTCTTATCAGAAGGGAAGGTGGAATAATGGCAGAAGAGATTATACGTGTTGAACACTTAAAAAAATATTTTGATGTGCGAAGTAATTCCCTTTTGAAAAAAGAAAAAAAGATTGTAAAAGCAGTTGATGATATTAATTTTACAATTAATAAAGGTCAAATTTTAGGAATTGTAGGCGAAAGTGGTTGTGGTAAATCTACTCTTGGAAGATGTATTTTAAGATTGATGCCAATTAGTGGAGGAAAAATCTATTTTAAAGGAACGGATATATCAACATTAAATGATAAACAATTAAAGCCATATAGGGAAAAGATGCAAATGGTTTTTCAGAATCCATATTCCTCTTTTAATCCGACAATGACAATTCGACAGTCCTTTTTTGAAATAGGAAAGGTATTTGGGATTGGTAATGAAGAAACAGAAAAAAGATGCAAAGAATTAATGGAAAATGTCAGACTTCCTGAAGATTTGATAAATCGACATCCAAATGAATTATCTGGAGGACAGTTACAAAGATTAGCAATTGCAAGAGCGTTACTATTAAAACCAGATTTTATAATGGCGGATGAAGCAGTGTCAGCGCTGGATGTGTCTGTTCAGGCTCAAATTTTAAATTTGTTATTGGATTTACGAGAGTCTTTGGGATTGACAATGATGTTTATTTCTCACGAATTAACTGTTGTAGAACATGTATGTGATGAAATTGTGGTTATGTATTTAGGAACTGTTGTAGAGAAGGCACCGACGAAAGAATTATTTTTAAATATTTTACATCCGTATACACAAGCGTTGATTTCAGCTAAGCCTAAAGAACATCCGGCGCAAGAAACGCATAGGATTATGCTGGAGGGCGAAGCGAAAAGCGCAATGGATATGGGGGAAGGCTGTAAATTCGCTCCAAGATGTAGATTTTGTCAAAAAGGCTTATGCGACGCGAAAACACCAAAACTCCGAGAGATTAGACCGGGACATTTTGTAGCATGCCATAGAGTTGAAAGTGAGGAAAAGTAAGATGAGTAGAGAAGAAACAAAACAGATCTTAAGCGAACTCCATGAGGTCTCTGGAGTTTCTGGTAGAGAATACAAAGTAGGAGAGAAGATGAAAGAACTTCTTTCTGGTTGTTATGATGAACTTACAGTAGATGCTTTAGGTAATTATATTTTTAAGAAAAAAGGAATAACTGGAAAGAAAAAGATTATGTTAAGTGCTCACATGGATGAAATCGGATTTATTGTTTCAGACATATGGGATAATGGATATGTTTCTTTTTTACCGGTTGGAATGCATCAGCCATGTTTGATTTTAAATCAAGTGTTGACCGTACATACCCAAAATGGAGAAGTAGAAGGAGTAATCGGAATGCCGCCGGTACATCAGGGACAGCGTTCGTATGATTCGGTTACTTACAAAGATCTGAAGTTGGATGTGGGAACAAAAACAAAAAAAGAGACAGAAGCACTGGGTATTAGACCTGGTGATGTAATTACAAATGAAAGAGGATATCGTATTTTAAATGATCGTGTATTTAGTGGAAAAGCTGTTGACAACAGAGCAGGCTGTACAGCAGCAATCGAAGTAATGAAAAATTTAAAAGATGTCGCGCATGACGCAGATGTTTACTGTTGCGGTAGTGTATTGGAGGAAATGGGAGTAAAAGGTGCTGGACCGGCAGCCGAATCTATAAAACCAGATATTGCAATTTGTTTTGATGTTTGCTTTGGAGCAACAGGAAAGGAGATGGATGGGAATAACAGACGCAATTATCTGGGAGAAGGACCGGCAATTATGTTATATGACTGGAACAATACAAGTTGTTTGGGAAATATTGTTCCAACGGAATTGTCAGATGCTTTAATTAGTACTGCAAACGAGAAAGAAATACCTTATCAGATTGGTGTTACATTGAATTGTGGTACAGATGCTGCATTGATTAGTTTATCTGGTACAGGAGTGAAGACAGCTGGCATAGGAATACCTAATCGATATATGCATTCGGCAATCGGAACGGTAGATTTGGAGGATATAAATAATGCTGGTAAATTAGTTGCAGCGTATATTCAAAAAGTCAAGTAAGGAGGACAAAATATGAAAAGTAAAAAAATAATAGCATTAGGATTAGTAGCGGCTATGACCATTGCAATGGTAACTGGCTGCGGAGGAAAGAAATCTGAAAGTAGTAACAAAACAGTTACATCTCAGAGTGAAGCAGATGAAATGGTAATTGGTATGAATTCAGACATTATAGCCTGTGATCCGGCATTTGCATATGATAACAATACGAATGCAGTTGTTGATCAGATTACGGAAGGATTACTGGCATATGATCAGGATAATAAATTAGTATCAAAACTTGCTAAAAGTTGGGAACAGGTTGATGATGTAACATATAAATATGAAATCAGAGATGATGTGAAATTCTCAGATGGAACTCAAATGACAGCTGATGATGTAGTATTTTCATTAAACAGAATCAAAGATCCATCAGTTGCATCATACTTAAACTGGATGTATGCGAATGTTGATAGTATTGAAAAGACTGGAGATTGGGAAGTAACTGTTAAATTAAGTACACCAGATGCATTATGGCAGTATGTACCTGCAACAACAGCAGGGCATGTCATCAGTCAGAAATTCTATGAAGAGAACAAAGATGATTTTGGAAAACCTGGAACAGGAATTATCGGAACAGGTCCTTACAAATTTGATAGTTGGACTAAAGACAGTGAAATTGTTTTGTCAGAAAATGAAAATTATTGGGACAAAGATAATAATGCAGAAAATGCTGCTAAAACACTGGATTACAAGATTATTACAGAAGGTACTACATTAGTATCTGCATTACAGTCTGGACAGGTGGATCTTACTATGGGATTACCAACAGATCAGATTCCGGTTATCAAGAAGAATGATAGCTTGACAATTACAGAGAGTGATTCTTTTGGTACAGATTATATCGCATTTAATACACAGAAAGCACCATTTGATGATGTAAATGTCAGAAAAGCAATTTATTATGCATTAGATCGTAATCAGATTTTAGATAATATTACTAATGGTACTGTTTCAGAAGCGAGTGCATCTTTAATTAATGAGGCTCTTTGTACATTTAATGAAAATGATTGGAAAGAATATTTAAAGAATGTTCCAGATTATGAATATAATATGGAAAAAGCAAAGGAATATCTTGCAAAATCAAGTGTTCCAGATGGATTTGAGTGTTCTATCGTATGTAATCAGACTGCAACTCAGAACGCAGAGGCATTGTTATTACAGACTGCATTAAAAGAGTTAAATATTACTCTGAACATTAATAAGGTAACAGAAGATGAGCGAGTTTCCACATTTATGGGTGGAGATGGAAGAAATTATGATATGATCTTTTGCTTATGGTTCTCTGACTTCCCTGATCCGGCAGGAAATCTGAATTCAGTTTATCCTTCTACAGCAGGAGAAGAGGGTGGAGCAAATGCAGCAGTATATAATAATTCTGATGTAGATACATGGTTAACAGAAGAACTTGCTTCTAGCGATTCAACAGAACGAACAGAATTGATGCAGAAAATTTTGGACAAAGTAACAGATGACGTGCCATATCTTGTTTTAGATCATCCAAAGGTAATTATGGTAACTAATTCTAAAGTTGTAGAACCGAAGTTCTCAGCAGAATACCAGTTTAATTTATTCTTTAAAGATTTTAATTTAAATAAGTAATTAAAAATAAGGAGATATTTATTATGAAGAAAGTATTGTTTGCAGGAGAGTCATGGATTAGCTATTCAAGACACATTAAAGGATTTGATTCTTTCTTTACAGCAAAATACGAAGAGGGAATTCAGTGGATAAAAAAGTCCATTGAAAAGGCAGGTTACGAATTTTGCTATATTTCCAATACATATGCAGCAGAGAAGTTTCCTCGTACATTAGAAGAACTGAAAGAATATGATGCAGTATTTTTATCAGATATCGGCTCTAATACTCTGTTGATTACAAATCAGTGTTTTGCAGAAGGAAAAACAGACAGTAATAGATGTCAGATAATCAAAAAATATGTAGAAGAAGGCGGAAGTTTGTGCATGATTGGTGGTTATATGTCATTTACTGGAATTGATGGAACTGCCAGATATGGACAGACAGAGATTGCAGATGTTTTACCAGTTGAAATGTTGGATATAGATGATCGCGTTGAGGCACCGCAAGGACTTGTGCCAGAATTGATCGAAGAGCATGAAGCTGTTTCAGGACTTGAAGGAGAATGGCCATATTTGCTCGGATATAATAAAACGATTACAAAATCAGATGCAAAAACATTAGTAAAAATTGGAGAAGATCCGTTGATTGCAATTGGTGAATACGGGAAAGGAAAATCAGCAGTATTTACTTCAGATTGTTCACCACATTGGGGATCACCAGCATTTGTAGAGTGGGAAAAATACGATTTATTATGGAAAGATTTATTGGATTGGATGACTAAGTAAAACGTATTATTAGCAAGGAGTGGCTTAATGTCACTCCTTTTTGAGTAAAATAGAAGCATATAGAAAAAATATAAAGTTGAAATTTGTAGATGAATTTCATATTAGTGATAAACATTGAACTTGTGGCTTTTTTATTGTATGATAAGGATATTCGAAAATGTTTCGTATAGGAGAAGATTTTTATGAATCAAAGCTTTTATGATAAATTAACGAGTGTAATAGCAAAAGAACGTGTCTATGTAGATGAGCTGATGAGCCGTCACACTACATTTCGTGTGGGCGGACCGGCAGATTTCTTCGTGACACCAAAGGCGAAGGAAGAAGTAAGAGATGTGATCCGTATCTGTAAAGAAGCAGGAATGCCGTATTATATTATAGGAAATGGAAGTAATCTTCTTGTGTCTGATGCAGGATACTGCGGTGTGATCGTTCAGATTTGTAAGGAAATGAATGAAGTGAAGGTAGAAGGTGATCTTGTAAAGGCACAGGCTGGAGCATTGCTTTCAGGAATCGCGGCTAAAGCGCTGGGGGCAGAGCTTTCAGGTTTTGAATTTGCATCCGGAATTCCGGGGACAATCGGAGGTGCCTGTGTGATGAATGCAGGAGCTTACGGCGGTGAGATGAAGGATGTGCTGGAATCTGTGACGGTGCTTACAGGTGAAGGTAAGATTATAGAACTGGGCCGTAATGAACTGGAGCTTGGATACCGCACCAGCGTGATCGCAAAGGAAGGTTATATTGTGCTTGGGGCAGTGTTGAAGCTTGAACGCGGAAACGGAGAGAAAATCAAAACTTATATGGATGAGCTGAAGGAGAAGCGTGTGACAAAACAGCCGTTGGAATATCCAAGTGCCGGAAGTACGTTTAAGCGTCCGGAAGGATATTTTGCAGGAAAACTGATTGAGGATGCCGGACTTCGGGGATTTCAGGTCGGAGGAGCACAGGTGTCCGAAAAGCACTGTGGTTTTGTGATTAACCGGGATCATGCGACGGCAGCAGATATTATGGAACTGATGAGACAGGTACAGATCCGCGTGAAGGAGAATTCCGGCGTGGATCTGGAACCGGAAGTGAAGAGATTAGGGGACGAATAAGATGAGACTTGTAATTGTGACTGGAATGTCCGGTGCCGGAAAAAGTACGGCACTTAAGATGCTGGAAGATATGGGATATTTTTGTGTGGATAATTTGCCGGTCCCATTGATTCCGAAATTTGCAGAACTTCTGGCGGTGCCGGGTACGGAGATGAATAAAGCAGCTCTTGGAGTAGATATCCGGAGCGGACAGAGCTTTCAGGAGCTTGCGAATGTACTGAAAGTTCTGGATGAAGGCGGCTGCCAGTATGAGATCCTTTATCTGGAATCCAGCGATGATGTACTTGTAAAGAGATATAAAGAGACGAGACGTTTTCATCCGCTGGCAGGTAGTGACGGACGTGTGGAAGATGGCCTGAAGAGAGAACGAGAACTTCTTGGATTCCTGAAGAAAAAAGCGGATTATCTTGTAGATACCAGTCATATGCTTACAAGAGAACTGAAAGCAGAGCTGAACAAGATATTTGTCCAGAACAAGGAATATAAGAACCTTTACATTACGGTGTTGTCATTTGGCTTTAAGTATGGAATTCCGAATGATGCAGATCTGGTGTTTGATGTACGTTTTCTGCCCAATCCATATTATATAGAAGAGTTACGTCCTATGAGTGGAAATGATCAGCCGGTCAGAGACTATGTGATGAATAACGACACAGCAAAACAGTTCTTGACAAAGCTTACGGATATGGTAGAATTTCTCATACCGAATTACATTTCCGAGGGAAAGACACAGCTTGTGATCGGAATTGGATGTACGGGAGGAAAGCATCGTTCCGTTACACTGGCAAATGAATTGTATGAGGCGCTGAAAAAAACAGACAGCTATGGAGTTCGCATTGAGCACCGTGATATCGGAAAAGATGCGATCACGAAGGCAAAATAGGTGAGTATCATGTCGTTTTCGGGGAAAATAAAAGAAGAACTCGCAGAGCATGTCGCAAAAGCACGGCATTGTAATCTGGCAGAACTGACTGCGATTTTACATATGTGCGGGGAATTTGAAGAAGATAAAAATGGTATATGTACGATTAGATTCCGATCAGAAAATTATCTGGTAGCGAGAAAGTGCTTTACATTAATGTCAAAAACATTTAATATAGAAGCTGACATCGTAGTCCGAAAGAATATGACGAATGGAAGCACAAGTTATTTTATGCGTTGGGCAGGGGAGGAACTGTTGGCGGTAAAGAATGCACTTGTGCAGGCTGTATGCTGTAAGCGTGCTTATATCAGGGGGGCATTCATTGCAGCAGGATCGATGAGTGATCCGAGCAAGTCTTATCATTTTGAGATTGTGTGTGGGGAACTTGCACAGGCAGAGTATGTGAGAGATATGATCAACAGCTTTGACCTGGATGCTAAGATCGTAACGCGTAAGAAGACATTTGTCGTATACTTGAAAGAAGGATCCCAGATTGTGGATGTCCTGAACATTATGGAAGCGCACATCGCCCTCATGGAACTTGAGAATGTCCGCATTCTGAAGGAGATGCGTAACTCAGTGAATCGAAAAGTTAATTGTGAGACAGCGAATATCAACAAGACCGTATCGGCGGCCGTAAGGCAGATGGAAGATATTGTGTATGTCAGAGATACAGTTGGCTTGGATTATTTGCCGGAAGGATTAAGAGACGTTGCCCTTACACGGCTTGAGAATCCGGATGCAACTCTGAAAGAGCTGGGGAGTCTTATGGCAGACCCGGTTGGAAAATCAGGGGTGAATCACCGGCTGAGAAAGATTAGCGAGATAGCAGATAAGTTAAGGGGTTAGTTTAAGGAGGATTTATATGATTAAGAAACCTGTTACACTTCAGTCAGACCTGGACATGGAGTCCAGACCAATCGCACATCTTGTGCAGGAGGCAAGTCAGTATGACAGTACGGTGTACATTGAGATGGACAACATGAAGATTAATGCCAAAAGTATTATGGGGATGATGGCATTACAGTCACACCAGCCGGGAAAAGGAACCAACCTTACTCTCATTGCTGAGGGAGACGATGAGGAGCAGGCTGTAAGTGGAGTGGAATCATTTCTGCTTGCACAGTAATCAATAACATACATAGATAATTGAGGAATCGAAAGAGGGCATCTCACATGCCCTCTTTTTGGAATATATTGTAAAATCATGGAGGAAATGTCAGATGAAAAAGCTTCTATTTGTATATAATCCACGTGCAGGAAAAGAGATGCTAAAGCCAAGATTGTCAGATGTTCTTGATATCTTTGTGAAAGCGGGATATGAAGTGACAGTGCATCCGACACAGGCATACAGGGACGCTTATTATCAAATCAAGGAATACGAAGTTGGCAAATATGATCTGATTGCGTGTAGCGGTGGAGATGGAACGATTGACGAGGTTGCGACTGGAATGATGAAGCGCCGTGAGATGGGAAAAGATGTTGTTCCGGTAGGATATATTCCGGCAGGAACGACGAATGATTTTGCCAAGAGTCTGCACATTCCGAGAAAACCCCTTGCGGCAGCAGACAATGCGGTGAAGGGAGTTCCATTTCCGTGCGACATTGGAAAGTTCAATGACAGCGTATTTGTTTATATTGCAGCATTTGGAATTTTTACAGATGTGTCTTACGAGACAGATCAGGCAGTGAAAAATGTACTTGGTCATATGGCGTATATATTGGAAGGTGCAAAGAGAATCTTTAACATTCCTTCCTATAAAATTAAGGTGGAGCATGACGGGGAAGTTATCGAGGACGAATTTATCTTCGGTATGGTGACGAATTCTCGTTCCGTTGGCGGCTTTTCTAATATGGTCGGGAAAAATATAGTATTTGACGACGGACTGTTTGAAGTGACACTAATCAAGACCCCGAAGAATCCGATTGCTTTGCAGGAGATTATTGCAGCACTCCTGATCGAGCAGGTGGATACAAAGCATATGTACACATTTAAGACAAAAAAAATTACCTTTGATTCTGTTGAAGAGATTCCGTGGACACTGGATGGAGAGTTCGGCGGAGAACAGGATTATGTGGAAATCGAGAATGTTCAGAAGGCAATGGAGATTATGGTTCCGGAGAATCATGTACTGGAGCTGAGTGAGCAGAAAAATAAAATAGAAAGAGATTAAATAAGTGGAGACTAGAGAAAAATTTTCATCAAGACTGGGATTTATATTAATGTCCGCAGGCTGTGCAATTGGTCTGGGAAATGTATGGAGGTTCCCGTATATCACAGGAGTGTACGGAGGAGGAGCATTTGTGCTTCTGTATCTGTTCTTTCTTTTGATTTTAGGACTTCCGATCATTGTTATGGAGTTCGCGGTTGGCCGTGGAAGCCAGAAGAGTATTGCAAAGTCTTTCAATGAACTGGAACCAAAAGGAAGTAAATGGCACATTTACCGCTATTTCGGAATTGCAGGTAATTATCTGCTGATGATGTTCTATACGACAATCGGCGGCTGGATGCTTGCATATTTCGTAAAGATGGTAAAAGGAGATTTTGTAGGAGCTGACACAAAGCAGGTGGAGGCGATTTTTGGAGAACTGACTTCTAACAGAAATGAAATGCTGTTCTGGATGATTTTGATTTCCGTGCTGGGGCTTATAGTGTGTTCTATGGGACTTCAAAATGGTGTCGAGAAAATGACAAAATTCATGATGTCCAGTTTGTTTGTAATTATGTTAATATTGGTCGTTCGTGCAACGACACTGGATGGTGCGGTAGATGGATTGAAGTTCTATCTGCTTCCGGATTTTGGTAAGATGGCCGAAAATGGATTTAAAGAAGCGGTGTTTGCGGCAATGGGGCAATCATTCTTTACTTTAAGTGTCGGAATTGGTGCACTGGCAATCTTTGGAAGTTATATTGGAAAAGAGAGAAGATTGACTGGAGAGGCAATCAGCATCACCGTTCTGGATACGGTTGTAGCGCTTGTTGCAGGTCTGATCATATTTCCATCCTGTTTTGCATTTGATGTAAACCCGGGGCAGGGACCAGGACTTGTATTTGTGACACTGCCAAATGTATTCCGTGAGATGGCTGGCGGAAGAATCTGGGGAGCTCTGTTCTTCCTGTTCATGTCGTTTGCAGCATTTTCCACGATCATCGCAGTGTTCCAGAATATTCTCCAATTCGCAAGAGATATGTGGGGGATTTCTTTGAAGAAATCTGTTCTTATTAATGGAGTTCTGCTGATTCTTCTTGCGGTGCCTTGTGTGCTTGGAATGACAGACTGGGCAGGATTCTCTATAGGTGAAAAGAGTATTATGGATATCGAGGATTTCCTTGTAAGTAATAACCTTCTGCCGATTGGATCACTGGTATATCTTTTGTTCTGTATGACAAGATATGGCTGGGGATGGGATAATTTCATAAAAGAAGCAAATACCGGATCCGGAGTGAAATTCCCGACACATAAAGCTATCCGGTTTTACCTGACATTTATCCTGCCGCTGATCGTGCTGTTTATATTTGTGCAGGGTTATTGGGGCTTGATCGCAGGATAGGACATAAAAAATGTAGTTTTAGATTACGATGTCGTACAAACAATGGTTTTGCGCCGACCGAAACGGAGTGTAGACTTGCAGAGGTGCGCAGTAG
>ENA-OUQP01001119-OUQP01001119.1-human-gut-metagenome-genome-assembly--contig:-NODE-1119-length-19785-cov-4.704866_pt1 | contig 19785 bp, 13 predicted proteins | sample MGYA00237951_ERZ548836 | MGnify/ENA primary metagenome ERZ548836 (study PRJEB26490, sample SAMN05194702) | human gut metagenome | biome: terrestrial biome; feature: human-associated habitat; material...
TCCGTGGGCTCCCAGGTGGCGAGCCACTCGGCGGCAGCCTCAAAGCGGCGAATCGTGGGGTCGACGGCGGGGTCGCGGAAGGAGTACATCTCGAGCAACGCGTCGGTCGTGCAGCGGAAGCCGCAGCCATAGGCTCCGCCCAGCACGCGCACCTCGTTCCAGAGGTACTCGTAGGAGAGCGCCTGCGACGCGACGCGCCAAGCGCCACTCGATTTGGTGCCGTGCTTGAGGCCGGACATGCCCTCTGCCACGAAGCAGACGTTAGCGGGTACGACGAAGGCCTCGGCGCGAGCCTGGGGCGCGGGAACGAGAAGCACCTTGTCGGATTCGTCGGCGCTTGAAAGGCCGAGCCCATCGGCTGCCTCCCAGAAGCGCTTCGCGTCCTCGCCGGGGCCCGTGATGCTCATCTCGCAGTTGCCCGCCGAGAAGATGCGGCGGCAGAGGTCGCCAAGCTTCGACTCGAGCTCCTCGGCGCGCTCGTCGAAGTGGTCGACCAAATCGCGCAGGAACAGGTAGAAGTCAACGCCGCCAAGCTTTTCCGCGACGACGGAGCTTGCCATGAACTGCGAGTTCACGCGCGAGAGCGCCGCGGCGTGACCCGAGTTCACGAAGGACTGCTCCATCCCCAGACGGCGCTGCGTGAGGATGTCGGCGATGCGCTTGCGGTCGGTGAACTTGGTGGTCGCCCACACCTCGGCGGGAAGCTTCGCGAGCCATTCGACGTTCGAGGAGAGCGCACTTGCGCCCACGACGAGCTTCGGACGGGCGCTCATCTCGTCTCCATCGGTGTTGTAGGTCTCGGTGAAGAAGGAGAGGAAGCCGAGCTTGGACTCGCAAATCGTGTCGAGCTCGTAGGCGCTACGCGTCTCCGTGTCGAGCCTGCCGAGAAGTCCCGCGAGCACGCTTACGTAGGGGAGCTCCTCGAAGCTCACCTTATCGAGGCCGAAGTAGAAGTAGGCGTAGTCGATGCCGCGCGTGTCGATGTCGTGGCGGAAGCACGGGACGGGAGCCTCAACGGCAACGGTCTCGGGATCGGCGGGGCCGTCTCCGATGTCAGAGAGCTCGAGGCGAGGCAGCGTGGCCGGGGCCTCGGGGGTGTCGGGCGCGGCCTGCTCCGCATGGAGCTCCTCCGCCTCGCGGGCGATGTCGGCAAGCTCGGCGTCAGAGAGCTCGGCGCGCTTGGCGGCGAGACGCTGGGCCTCGTCGGAGCGCTCCTCCTCGGTGGGAACAACCTCGACCAGGCACTTGTGGTCGCATCCGCAAATTGCCTCGGAGAGTAACCGCTCGAAGTATCCGTGCGTAAGGCCCTCATGCATATGGGCGAGGGCATCCTCGTAGCGGAGGTAGAGGGTCGCGTCCGCGTCATCGTAAAGCCAGCCGCTCATCGCCTGGATGGCGAGACCGATGCCATCGGGGTAGCCCCAGTCGCCCTCGCGCAGGTTGAACTCCGCCTGGGCGAGCGAGGCCTCGAGGTTGTCCTGCCCAAGCCCCTCGCGGGCGAGCGTGGCACAGGTGTCCTCGACAAGCTCCTGGAACTTCTCGGCAACGCCAGGCTTGGCGCCCTTAAGCTCGAAGATGAGGATGGGCTGGAGGAGGCCGTCATAGAGGAAGCCACTCACGTCCTGGCCGACGCCGCTCTCGAGGATGGCGCGCTTGAGCGGCGCCTCATTCGAGCCGACGAGCGCGTCAATCAGGATGTCCGCGGCGAGGACACGCTCGCGCTGGGAGGAGCGAGCGAATACGTAGGCGACGCCCACACAGGCGTTGTCGGGCGTCGTCTGCATGGGAACCTGGATGAGACCACTCACGCGCGCAGGGCACGCGGGCAGGGGGTTGGGGTCACCTGCGTGGCGGTCCTCGGCGCTCATGAAGCGCTCGTCGAGGAACGCGAGCTTCTCGTCTATGTCGAGGTCTCCGTAGAGGATCGAGTAGGAGTTCGAGAGCTGGTAGTGGCGCGCGTGGGTGTCGAGGAACTCCTCGTAGGTGAGGGAGGGGATTGCCGCAGGGTCGCCGCCGGAGACCCAGCCGTAGGGCGTCTCGCCGAAGAGCTGGCGGTTGATGCCCATGATAAGGATTTCGTCCGGGTCTGACAGGGCACCCTTCATCTCGTTGTAGACGACGCCGTTGCAGGTAAGCGGACGGGAAGTGAGGCCCGCGGCGTTGGCATCCGCGCGCTCCGCGTCGCTGCCGGTGCCCGCATCCTCGGCGGTCTCGCCGCTGCCTGCGACCCGTGTCTCATTCGCGGTCTCTCCACCATCTGCGACTCGCGCCTCGTCCGCGGCCTCGCCCAGCTCGTAATGCCAGCCCTCCTGCTCGAAGATGCGTGGGCGGCTATAGATGTTGGGATGGAGAACCGCGTCGAGATAGACCTCCATGAGGTTCTCGAGGTCGTGGTCGTTCGTCGAGGCGACGGGGTACATCGTCTTGTCGGAGAAAGTGAGCGCGTTCAGGAAGGTCTGCATCGAGCTCTTGAGCAGGTGGACGAACGGCTCCTTCACGGGGAACTTGCTGGAGCCGCACAGCACCGAGTGCTCGAGGATGTGGAAGACGCCCGTGTCGTTCGCGGGCGGTGTCTTGAAGGCAATTGAGAAGGCCTTGTTGCCATCCGGGCAGGCGAGCCACATGACGCGCGCTCCGGTCGCGTTGTGACGCATCACGTATGCGGTGCCTGAAATCTCGGGCAAATCCTCGGCGGTCTCGACGGCGAAGCCATGATAGATGCCACCGACAGATAGCTTTAAATTAAGGGTGGAATATGCGGAAGACATGATGGTACCTTTCACAGGTTGCTGTTGGCACTGACTGTATCACGCAAGGGAAGCGAATGACGAAGGCAAACAACGTGAGGCGTGGCGTTCTCCTCACGCTTTTGGGCGGCACATGCTGGGGCTTTTCCGGCACATGTGCAAAGTTCCTGATGGATGGCTATGGGGTGACTCCGCTGTGGCTTCTCTGCGTGCGCCAGCTCACGGCATCGCTCCTGTTCTTCGTCTATGTCTTCGCCGCTCCGCGCGAGAGGGACCGCTTCGCCGAGCTTGGTGAGGCGGTCGGGACGAGTCCCAGGTCCTCCGGCATTGGCCTGTTCTTTGCGACTGCCTTCTGCATGATGGTTAACTCTCTCAGCTACATCATGACGATCAAGATCACGAACTCTGCGACGGCTACGGTTCTCCAGGCGCTCTCGCTTGTCCTGCTCATGATCTTCTCCTGCGTGGTTGCCAAGCGTCTGCCGCGCCGCCGCGAATCCTTGGGTCTCGCGCTTGCCCTTGGCGGCACGTTCCTGCTTGCCACGGGAGGGGATCCCAGCAAGCTCGCCATGCCGCTTAATGGCTTGCTCTGGGGCTTTGCGACCGCCACGACCTATGCCATTTACTCTGCCGTTCCGGCGAAGATCCTCGAGAAATGGGGCAGTCCCGTCGTCAATGCCATCTCGATGCTCATCTCAGGCGGCGGTCTTGCCATCCTGATTCGCCCGTGGGAGAACGTGCCGGTATTCGATTTCGCGGGCATTGTGGCGCTCGTCGCCATTTCCGTCGTAGGCAGTTTCCTGGCATACGCGTTCTACATGCAGGGCGTGAAAGATCTGGGCCCGCTCCGTGCGAATATGCTCGGCACGTCTGAGCCCATCTCCGCGACGATCTTCTCCGTCCTGTGGCTCGGCACGACCTTCTCGCCGACGGACCTCATCGGCTTCGCAATGATTATCACGATGGTGTATCTCACCGCGTAAGGGCTTTGGTTGCGGGTCGGGTGCCTGCCCTGTCTGCTGTTGCGGATGAACCTTGGCGCCTTGCTTTGGTTGCGATGGGATCGTGCCAGGCTTTCGCGGGCGATGCTACAGGAAGCGATACTGAACGGCGCGAACGCCCCACTCATTGGGCGACGAGCAGCCGAAGGCCTTCCAACAACCGCCCGCAAGGTCGAGAACGCGGCCGTGCTGGGCGAAACCACCCACGTCGTTCACGGTTGCGGTGATGGTCCTGCCGCCGTAACGGATCTGAACGGTACGGCCAAGCAGATAGCGCTGGCTCAGCGGAACGGCGACGGTCATGGAGTCGTCCGTGAGGATATCGCCCGAGGCGGTGGCGTTGCCGCCGGTGTTGTCAGCGACGGAGTAGGCGGATGCATAGCCGATCATCCACTCGCCGTCAGTCTCGACCTCGGAGCCGTCGGTCGCGCCCGGATCGGACTTGCCCGTGTCGGTGCCTGCGTTGGAATTGCCGTTCGAGTTGTTGCTGGAGCCAGTCTCGGGCGTCTGATTCTGTTGGGTGTTCGCGTTCTCGCGAGCGGCTGCCTCTGCAGCTGCCTGAGCGGAAATCTGGGCGTTGAGCTGATCGAGCGCGGCCTGGGCCTGGTTCATGGCTTCCTGCGCCTGGCGCTGCTGGTTGTCAGCCTCTTCCTTGGCGGCGGCAAGCGTCTGCTGGGCGCTCGTGAGCTCGTTCTCCATGTTGACGAGCTCGTTGAGATCATCGGAGTTGGAACGCTGGATAGCGCTGATGTACTGGTAGGTCGTGAGGAAATCCGAGAAATCCTTGGCAGAAAGGAGCAGACTCACGAGACCCGGGGTGTCCTGCTGCATCTTGTAGATGGAGCTCATCGACACCGCGGCGCGGTCGCGCTGCTCGGGGAGGAGGGCGGTGACCTCGTCGATCTTTGCCTGCGACTCGTCGATCTTGGCTTGAAGTTCGTTGACCTTGGCCGTCGCCTCGTCATAGGCCATGGTCGCCTCGTCGACCTTGGCCTGGAGCTCATCGACTGAAGTGGCATGGGCGATGTGGGCGGGGAGTGCCAGAACGCAGCACGTGGATAGGACGACGCTGGCCACTACGGTCAGAACCGCCTTTGCCTTCACGCTGCGTTTCTTCATGCTACTCCCGAGGTCAGTCTTAGGACCGTACACGCTCCGGCCCCTTTTTTACCATTGGACAAGGCGGCGAGTGACGCCGGATGGCCCGTGTCCGCGAGACGAGGTTGTACTCGAATCGAAGGACATACGGACAGTAGTCTACCTTTTACCGGCCCACTTCACACATTCCCCAGCTAAATAGGGCCAAGCGCCGCCGATGGGATGTCCATCGACGGCGCTTGTGCGATTATTGCCAGTTGACGTTCCGCGAGGCGAGCGTTTGCGTGGGGCGGGTGAAAAGCCCTGTCATTACATGCTTTTACCTGCGGCGGCGTTGCTTGGTACGGGCACGGGCCACGATGTGCGGCGGGGTGCCGGCGCGAATGCTACTTCACGACGAGGATGTCGCAGTCGGTATTGCGAAGCAGGAATGTCGAGATGGAGCCGAGCAGCGCGTACTTGATACTCGAGAGGCCGCGTGCTCCGCAAAGTACGAGGTCAGGCTTAATGACGTCGAGCAGCTCCTCCTTGAGGGTCTCGCGAATGCGACCGGTCTTTACCTGAACCTCGACCTTCGGGATGTGGTCGTTCGCCTTCGCTTCGGCAACGAGGGGCTCGATGGACTCGCGGAATGCCTTGTCCATGCCGGGAATGAGGTCTGACGGGAAGGCGCCAGCGGTCTCGAGGACCGTGGAGTCGATGACGTGTCCGATGTATAGCTCTGCGCCGTTGTTTGCCGCCACGACGATGGCGCGGCTGAGCACCTTGTCCTGCTGCTCAGAACCATCGAGCGAGACGAATACCTTCTTGTAACCAATGTCGTTGAGGGTTGCCATAACGTACCTCGTTTCTCTGGATGGGGTCCCCTGTGAGCCCCGGCCGGGCATAGGGGTGTTCCGCGTCCGGTCATGCCCTAGGTATACCCCTGCTGCGGAATCTCGAGCGGCTCGTGGACGTGCGGGCGAATGCGTCGGTGGACGGCGACCGTATGCAATTCTGTACGCTTGGGGCGGCTAAGCATGTCATAGGCGTACCGCGCGCCAACGCGTGCGCCCCACGCCAACGCTCTGCATCGCTTGGTTCCGCGGACGAATCGGCTGCGTCTGGTTCTGTGGGGTTTGTCACATCGGGTGTCCGATGGGCGCCTCGCTCGTTCGGCGCATCATAATCAGTGACTGTGCCAACCGCAGCCACGCGATCAATCGCAGCATCCCGCCGCGCTCAAATCGAAAGGTCCTGAATGATCCCCATGAACCCCATCGACCTGCTCAAATCCGCCTTCCTTGGTCTGGTCGAGGGCATTACCGAGTGGCTACCCATCTCCTCGACCGGCCACATGATCCTGGTCGACGAGTTCGTGAAACTGAACGTCACCGAAGAGTTCTGGAACATGTTCCTCGTCGTTATTCAGCTGGGTGCGATTCTCTCCGTCTGCGTGCTGTACTTCCACCAGCTCAACCCCTTTAGCCCGAGCAAGGGCAAGGAGGGCCGTCGCGCCACTTGGAGCCTCTGGGGCAAGATCGTCGTGGGTTGCGTCCCCGCAGCAGTCATCGGACTGCCGCTCGATGACTTCATGGACGAGCACTTCCACAACTCTTATGTGGTTGCTGGTGCCCTCATCGTCTACGGCATCGCGTTCATCCTGATCGAGAACTGGCGCGCGCGTCGTCGTTCCGAGATGGTTGCCGAGCGCCCTCACGGTGCGCACTTCGCCCCGGGCGTGACCGATGACCTTGCCGAGAAGGACTCCGACTTCGGTGCCATTACGAGCGTCGATGAGGTCACGTACAAGACGGCGATCGGCATCGGCTGCTTCCAGGTCCTCTCGCTTGTGCCGGGCACGTCGCGCTCGGGATCCACGATCATCGGTGGCCTACTGCTTGGCTGCACGCGTGCCGTGGCGGCGGAGTTCACGTTCTTCCTCGCCATTCCTGTCATGTTCGGCGCGAGCTTGCTCAAGATCGTCAAGTTCGCGCTCAAGGGCGCCGCGATGAGCGCCAACGAGTGGGGGATCATGCTGGTGGGCCTTGTCGTGGCGTTCGTGGTGTCGCTCGTTGCGATCAAGTGGCTTACGGGCTTTGTGCGCAAGCATGACTTCAAGGTCTTCGGTTGGTACCGCATGGTTCTTGGCGTGGTCGTGCTCGCGTTCTTCCTCGTGATTGCTCCGGCGCTTGGCATTGCATAGGGGCCGCGTGTTCGCGGGTGGCAATTAGTCGGAGTGTATACTGGGGCCAATACTCCGATGACCAAGGAGGGTCCCATGTTTTGTCCTAAGTGCGGAGCACAGCTCCCTGACGGGTCTAGGTTCTGCGCGAGCTGTGGCGCTCAGATCGGCGGTGCTCCCGCCCCTGCCGCCGCTCCTCAGGCTGGCTATGTTCCGCCTGTCCAGCCCACTCAGCCTGTCCAGCCCATCAAGCCCGGCATTGCCGTTTCGGGCCTTGCGACGAACGACCTCGGCATGCTTGTGTCCGTCGTCGCTGCCTTCGTGGGCATCGTGGCGTTCTTCATGCCCATCATCTCGCTGAGCGTCTTTGGCTCCACTACCACGCTGAGTGCCAAACAGATGACCTTCGGCACCACGGTCTATGGTATGAGCATGGACGGCGAGCCCGCAAACATCTTGTTCCTCGTTATTCCGGTTATCGCGCTTGTTGTCTCCCTTCTTGTGAAGGGCAAGCCTGGTGCGATTGCTCGCATCGTCGTCGCCGTGGTCCTTCTTGGCTTCGTCTTTGCCTGGAAGGGTCAGGTCGATGACCAGGGCTATGGCTTCTTTGCCATGGAAATCGCCTTTAACCTCTTCGTTCTCTCTGGCGCCGCCGTCGCCGTTGGCGGAGTCTTGTCGCTGCTGAAGAAGTAGCGGGCGCCGTTTGCAAGTGACGGGCGCCGTTCGCAAGTAGCTCTAAATAGGCCGGCCCGGGCGACAAGTCCCGGGCCGGCCTTTGCTTTGAAGTCTGGCTGAGTCACACGTAAAGCTCGGCAATTGTTCCCGCCACGACGTAGGGGCGGAGTGGTTGGCCGTAGGGGCGCAACGGGTGGCCGGCACGGCATCATGGCTTGCGTTCGGGGCATGGCGCGTGCGAATAACGGGTTTGCGCGCACGGTGTGTTTTGGGGCCGCAACGAAAAAGTGCGCGGGCCTGTCCGGGTTCTAGTTCACGGCGTTGGTGGGCGTGCGGCCCTCAACCAAAATCTCGGCGCAGGAGTCGAGTGACATGCTCGCGAGCGTGAGCGTGCTCTCGCGCGAGAGGTAGGCCGAGTGCGGCGTCGTCACGCAGCGTGGGTGCTCGATGAGCCGGCGGTTGAGGTTGTCCGTGCCGTCGTTCTCGCCTGCGAGGGTGTCGAGCCCCGCTGCCGTGATGCCGCGCTCTCCGTCGCTGGCGATGCTCTCATCCAACGCCGCCACGAGCGCGTCTTCGTCCACGACTTCCCCTCGGGCGGTGTTGATGAGATACGCGCTCGGCTTCATGAGGGCGAGCTCGCGCTTGCCGATAAGCCCTTCCGTCTCGGGGATGAGAGGGCAGTGGAGACTCACGACGTCGGACTGGACGAGAAGATCGTCGAGCGTCTCGGCCTTTTCGACGCCAAACTCCGCGAGGGTCTCGGCGCTCTTCGTGGGCGCCCATGCGACGACGCGCATGCCCAGGCCGCGGACCATGGGGGCGAGCGCCTGAGCGATGTGTCCAAAGAACACGAGACCCAGGGTCTTTCCCGAGACGCGCGTGGTGGGGTAGCCCTCCACGGGGTCCCAGCCGCCCCCGAGCATGGAGCGGTTCTGGAACGTGATCTTGCGGAAGAGGTCGAGCATGAGGCCGAGGGCATGCGTTGCCACGTCTTCGGCGCAGTAGCCGGGGCAGTTCGTGACCGCGACGCCGTGCTCGCGGAGGGCGGCGAGGTCCATGTGATTGGTGCCGATGGACATGCTCGCGACGAGCTTTACGCCGGCGGCCTCCATGCGCGCCGCGCACTCGGCGTCGACGGGCATGAACTCGCCGATGACGGCTTCGATGCCGTCGAGCTCCTCGGCGGTGGGGGAGCAGTAGGGCGCGTGAACGCAATCGACGAGGTCGATGGTGCCAGCGTAGGGCTTCTGGGAAAGGACCTTGTGTCCAAAGTCGAGGTATTCGGGGAGGGCGTAGTAGAGGACTCGATGTCTGGGCATGGCATTCCTTTCGTCGCAAAAAAATGCGGGACTAGTCAGCATCTGTCCATTCTAGGCGCTTTGAGTTTCTGTCCGCAGTCGCGGTTAGACTAGGAACGATTAATCTCGCGACGCGGTTCGTTCTGGCTTCGCGGCTGGGGCCTTCGCCCCGGTCTCGCCATCGGGTTTCCGCGCGCATGACCAGGGAGACTACGTATGACGCAAGGACCAGCCAAGAGAAGCGCCCGCGACCTGACGTTGCCTAGCTTTGTCACGGGAGCGCAGGGCGTCGGCGCGCAGCCCGCGGCCACGAAGCCCGTTGCGCCCGTGACCGAGCAGCTCTTCTCGATCCCCGCCGCGGCTCCGGCGGTGGCTGCGACGACGGTCCCGGCGCCCGCTCCGGCCCCCGCCTCCGCTCCGGTCCCGGCGCGCCCGCGCTGGACGCCGCCTGCGGTGACGATCGACCTCGCGAGCCTCAATCCCGCCCAGCGCGAGGCCGCGGAGTGCACGCATGGTCCGCTGCTCGTGCTTGCTGGTGCCGGCTCGGGCAAGACGCGCGTGCTCACCTACCGCATCGCCCACATGATCGCGGACGAGGGCGTGCGCCCCTGGCAGATTCTCGCCATCACGTTCACCAACAAGGCAGCGAAGGAGATGCGTGAGCGTCTCGACGCCCTGCTGCCGGGCGGTACGCGCGGCATGTGGGTGTGTACCTTCCACGCCATGTGCGTCCGCATCCTCCGCGATGATGCGGATAAGCTGGGCTACACCTCCAACTTCACCATCTATGATGACGATGACTCGAAGCGCCTCGTGAAGCAGATCATGGGCGACCTCAACATCGAGCCCAAGCAGTTCCCGCTCAATGGCATTCGCTCTCGCATCTCTAGCGCCAAGAATGCCCTCGTTCTGCCTGATGAGTTCGAGGGGCTTGCCAACACGCCGCCCCTTCAGGCGACGGCTCGCGTCTATCGCGAGCTGCAGTCTCGCCTCGAACGCGCGAACGCTATGGACTTCGATGACCTGCTCATAAACGCCCACAAGCTGCTTCGTGATCATCCGGATGTCCTGGCCAAGTACCAGCAGCGCTTCGTGCAGATCAGCGTGGACGAGTACCAGGACACCAACCACGTCCAGTACGAGATCACAAACATGCTCGCCGCGAGTCAACGCAACCTCATGGTCGTCGGTGATGATGACCAGTCCATTTATAGCTGGCGTGGCGCGGATATCCAGAACATCCTCGATTTCGAGAAGGACTATCCGGATGCCAAGGTCGTGAAGCTGGAGGAGAACTACCGCTCGACCGGCCACATCCTCAACGCCGCGAACGCCGTCGTCGCCAACAACAGCCGTCGCAAGGAGAAGCGCCTCTTCACCTCGCGTGGGGACGGCGAGCTCGTACAGGCCTACCAGGCGAGCGACGAGCGCGACGAGGGTCGCTGGATCGGTGCCCAGATCGAGAAAATCCACTCCGCGGGCACGAGCTACGACGACATGGCGGTCTTCTATCGCACCAACGCCCAGAGCCGCATCCTCGAAGATATGCTGCTGCGCGCCGGTGTCCCGTACAAGATCGTGGGCGGCACGCGCTTCTTCGACCGTGCGGAGATTCGCGACGTCACGGCCTACCTCAAGCTCGTGGTGAATCCCGCGGATGACGTGAGCGCCCTGCGCGTGGTCAACACGCCGCGCCGCGGCATCGGCTCGACGAGCGTGGCGAAGATCCAGAGCTACGCACTGGTCAACGGCATGCCGTTTTTGGCTGCCTGCCAGGCTTGCGTTGCGGAGGAAGGCCTCCTCACGGCGAAGGTCAGGGGAGCGCTTGCCCAGTTCACGGGTGTGATCGAGGCTGCGCGCCACAAGTCCGGAGAACTCGCGCGCGTGATCGAGTCCATCGTTGATGACGCCGGCCTCATCAACGCGCTCGAGGCTGAGCACACCATTGAGGCGGATGGCCGTATCGAGAACATCCGCGAGTTCCTTGGTGTTGCCCAGGAGTTCGACGAGACTCACGATGACGTGGCGGAGACCCTTGAGAGCCTGGCGCAGCTGCGCGAGGCCGGCATGATCGATGCCGCGGGAGAGGTTCCCGCTGCCGTCCACACCGCTCAGCCGACTGACCCCAGCGTGACGGTTGCCGCCGAGAAGCTTCCCGCCTTCATGGAGTGGCTCGCCCTGCGTAGTGATCTCGATGCCCTTGCGGGTTCAAGCAGCGCGGTGACGATGATGACGGTGCACTCCGCCAAGGGTCTGGAGTTCCCCATCGTGTTCGTTGCCGGCATGGAGGAGGGTATCTTCCCGCACGCTGGTCACGAGGACGACCCGTCTGGCGTCGAGGAGGAGAGGCGCCTTGCCTACGTTGCCATCACACGCGCGGAGCGCCAGCTCTTCCTCACCTACGCCGCCACGCGCCGCACCTATGGCTCCACAACGGCGAATCCGCCGAGCCGTTTCCTCCGCGAGATTCCTGAGCGGGATATCCAACTTGTGGGTGTCGGCTCGGATGGCTTCTCCGGCGTGGGCTGGGAGAAGCGCGGCGACCGCCGCGGCACGTATGGTAGCGGCACGGAGGCCTATGGCGGCGCGGTGTTTGGCTCTGCCACGCGCTCCGCTGGCGGCAATGCGCAGAATCGTGCGAGTGGTATGAGCTTCCGCTCTGCGAGCGAGGGCTTTGGTGGCCGCGGCGCCTCTGGCGTCTCATCCGGCTCTGGTCTGCCCCTCTCCGCTCTGGGCGGACGAGGGTCTGGTCCACGCACCTTCGGCTCCGGTGGCTTTGACGCCGCGGGATCTGGTCGCGTGTTCGGCTCTGGTCGTGCGGCGGCTCCTGCGGAGGATCCGTTTGCCCAGAACCCGTCTGGTGGCATCAAGCGTGATGCTGCCAAGGCATCCGAGGGCTTTGCCAAGGGAGACAAGGTCTCGCACAAGACCTTCGGTCCCGGTGTGGTCCTCTCTGCCTCGGGCGATGTTGTCGAGGTCAAGTTCACGCGCACGGGTAAGATCAAGAAGCTCATGAAGGGCTTCGCGCCCATCGTCAAGATCGAGGGATAGCTATGGAAGAGGTCACGTTCCTCGGCATGTCGATGCCGGGCCTTGTCGCTCGCGCGGTGACGCTCGGTGTCGCCGTATTGGTGGCTGCCGGGCTTTCGCACGTAGTTACACGCGCTCTGCGTCGTGCGCTCGAGCACACGAACGTGCCGAGTGCCTCCATCTTCGTGAACCTCGCCCGTGCTCTCGTGTGGGCATTTGCCCTGCTCTCGGTGCTGCAGCCCGTGTTTGGCATCGCGCCCACGGCCTTCGTGACCGCCCTGGGCGTGACCTCCCTCGTCATTTCGTTCGGCATGCAGGACACGGTCTCTAATGTCATCGGCGGCCTCGGCCTTATGGCTGGCAAGGTGGTTCAGCCCGGCGACTTCGTCGAGGTCTCGGGCTTTAAGGGCGAGGTGGTTGACGTCAACTGGCGCAGCACCACCGTCCGCGACCGCTTGGGAAACGAGCAGGTGATTCCCAATTCCGTCCTCAACAAGACCGCGCTCACGCGCAGGGCGGCGACGTCGGGCTCGCTGTGCGAGATGAGCATCGTGGTTGCGCACGGATCAGACCTCGACACCGTGCGCGCGGACATCCTCAGCGCGGTATCAGAGATGACCGATCTCCTCCGTGCCGATTGCGAGGCATATGCGCGCTTCGTGGGCTCGGATGCGTATGGAATCCAATGCGTGATCGGTCTTTACCTGGCAGATGGCGTGGCTCCCACGCTGGGCGAGGATGCCCTGATGAGTCGCATCTCCGCTTGCGACTGGATCGCGCGCGCCGCATAGAAGCCTGCTTCCCGCGGTATCGATGCGTCACAAGGCCTACGCATGAAAGAGGGGTTCCCGTCCAGTTGGTGGACGGGAGCCCCTTGTGCCAGAAGCGGTGGTCTGGAGAACGGTTACTCGACGGAGAGGGTGAAGTCGGTGCCGTTGTCAGACTCGATGTCGAAGTCACCCTTCGAGCCTTCCCAGGTGAGGTCGTGGCTGAAGCCGCCGTCGGCGTCGTCCACGTCGTAGTTCGAGGAGAGCGGATTGGCGGTGTTGGCCTCGCTGGAAGTGGTGCCCCAGAAGTATGCGAACTCGTAGGTGCCCTTGCCACCCTCGTCGATCTCGAACGTGGAGCTGCGCACGTAGTAGGGATAGGTGGGATCGCTCGCGTCATAAGCAGTCACGATCATCATCCACTTGCCCCAGGGCTTGGAAGCCGTGGCATCCTTGGGAGCGACGATCTTGCAGGTCTTCTGCTCGCAGTCGCTGAAGAGGGAGGTGCCCCAGTCGCCCCAGCTGATGTCCTTCAGGGTGTAGATCACGTTGTCGCCGTCGGTCTCGGTGGAGTCGATGGTGCCAGTGACCTTCTCGTCCTGGTCAATGACGGTGATGGTGCTTTCGTCCTCGTCCATCCTGATGCAGAACTCGTGGGTGTAGCCGTTGCCGGAAAGGTCGAGCTCAGACCAGGAGCCGCCCTTGCCAAACATCGGTACGACGACGAGGGCGATGACGGCGACGAGAACGACTGCCGCGATGCCGATGATCAGCGGGGTCTTGCTCTTCTTCGCGGGCGGGACGGCGCCTGCGCCGGGCGTCGGGGCGGCGTAGTTGACCTGCGGCGCGGGCGGAACCGGAGAACCGTAATTGGCCTGCGGGGCCGGGGGAACCGGAGAGCCGTAATTGGCCTGGGGCGCCGGCGGAACCGGCGCGGCGGCAGGGGCGGGCGCCGGCGGAACCGGCGCGGCGGCAGGTGCGGGGGTCGGTACGGGAGCGGCCTGAGGGGCCTCGTTCACGGGTGTGGGAACGGGCGCTGCAATCGGCTCGGGAGCGGGAGTCGCAACCGGCTCGGGCACGGGTGCCGGCTCGGGAATGGGCGGGGCAGGAATGGGCTCGGGAGTGGGCGCGGGAGTCGCAGTCAGCTCGGGCGCGGGTGTCGGCTCGGGCGCGGGTGCGGGAGGCTCGGGCGCGGGTGCGGGAGGCACGGGCGCGGGAGCAGGTGCCGGAGCCGCGGCAATCGGGCTGCCGCAGTGGGTGCAGAACTTGGAGCCATCAGGGACTTGGGCTCCGCAATTGGTGCAAAACATATGTCCTCCTTAGGTTGGCCTGGTCGTCGAGGCGATTCGATCCCCATAAGCACAGTTTAAGAGATATGAAGGCCTTGTGAACACGCTATTCGCTGAGATGCGGGAGGGGCTCGAGATTCGGTGTTGCGCGGTATTTCTGTCCCACACAAGAGCGTTATCATGGGTTCGTCGTTGCTCCAGCTGGGAGCCTGTTGGAAGGATCATTGGCATGGGTTTTCTCGATAGCCTCCAGAACTCGGTCAACAGCGCCACGGCAGCCGCTGGCCGTGCCACCTCAACTCTTAAGCTTAAGAACCAGATGAACGAGGCGCTTAAGCGTCGCCAGGGCTATGCCACCCAGCTCGGTGCCAGCCTCTATGAGGCGACGAAGGACAACCCCGAGCTGCGCGTTGGCCGAGAGGCCCTCTTTGACGGCATTGCCGCGTGCGACGCGGAGCGTGCCCAGCTCCAGGCTCAGATCGACCAGATCGAGGCGGAGGCTGCCGCTGCTGAGGCTGCCGCCTCTTACTACGTCTGCCCGTTCTGCCACTCTCGCGTGGGCGCCACCGACCTGTTCTGCATGGGCTGCGGCAAGCCCATGGCCGAGATCCAGGCTGCGCTTGCTCAGCAGCAGGCCGCTGCTGCTCCCGCTCCTCAGCCGCAGGCTGCCGGGGCCGTGTGCCCGCAGTGCGGTGCCCCGGTCAATCCTGGTGACGCCTTCTGCATGTCCTGCGGCTGCAAGCTTGGCGCCCCTGCGTCCGCGCCCGCGCCGGCACCCACTCCTATGCCGATTCCCGAGCCGGTCTCTGCCGCTCCAATCCCCGAGCCGGTCTCTGCCGCTCCAATCCCCGAGCCGGTCTTCTCTGCTCCCATCGAGGCGGCAGACCCCGCGCCCGAGGCCACGGAGGAGTAGCTCCGGGCTTCTCGGCATCTTTCTGTAATCGCTAATGCATCGACGCCCGCCTCCGAAGGGAGACGGGCGTCGTTTCGTTTGGCTCAAGTGCGCGTCTGCGCACCAAATGGCTCTCGGCTACAGCTCGTTCACGCGTCCGCTCGGACGCTCGCCGGCAATGCTGGCGAGCGCGTCCTGGAGCGCATGCCTGCGGGCGGAGCGCGACGGCGACTGACTGTTCACGAAGGGCAGGCGAGAGAGGAGCGCTCGATTGGCGGCATGGGTGACCCAGATCTCAGCACGAGTGGCGGCTTCGACGTCGACCTTCGCTTTGTCGTCAAGGATGACCACGGCGGAGAGGTCGGGGTGAGATTCGAGAAGCTCGCTGTTCATCTCTCCGGACTCGAGCACGACGACATCCACGTCCTGAAGCGGGTCCGGCGCCGGTTCGGCTGTGGCATCGGCGTCGTCGACGTTGAGCGCAGAGACTTGGGCGATCGTCACGCCGCGCTTGCCCCACTCCTCAAGCAGGTCGTGCTCATAGGAGAGGTCGGTTGACGAGCCAACATAGAGAATGGTGCGCATGATGTCTCCGCTCAGGTCGAATGTATGTCATAAGCCTAAGCGGACAAGGTTGCCTCATGGTTACGTCCGTGACAAAGCGTCGTTACGGGGCGGGGCGGCGTGGTGATGGGAGTGCACCCACCCCTACGTCTGGGAAAGACGGCCGAGGGATGCTGGGCGCGCGTCGGCAAGGTGCTGGGGCATGCGTCCGAACGTGTGCCCAATGCAGCGGAAGTGTGATCGCCCGGGCGCGTTTCCTGCGGTATCCTCGTGAGCATATTGCGGGAGCGGGAGGTGGCGCTATGGCTAAGGTGACGCTGAAGGATATCGCCAGAGAGGTGGGGCTCTCTGTCACGTCCGTGTCGCTCGTCCTGAACAATCGCCCGTGCAAAATCAGCGAGGCGAGTCGCCAACGCATCCTCGAGACGGCGCGCCGCAAGGGCTACATCCCCAACCAGATCGCCCGAAGCCTCGTCATGCAGCATACGAACACCATCGGCCTCATCATTCCCAACATCGAGAGCCGCTTCTTCGCGTCACTTGCAAAGAACATCGAGCTCAGGTGCCGCGAAAGGGGCTATGCCCTTATCATTACGAATTCCGACGATAGCCCGGAAAACGATGCCAAGCTCGTTCGCCTGCTCGTGAACCGCGGCGTTGACGGCCTCCTCATCGTCGTTTCGGACGAGTTCGCCACTGACGAGCACCTCCTCGCGGACCTTTCGCACCTTCCCACGCCCTTCGTCATGGTCGACCGTTTCATCGAGGGCCTGTTCTGCGACAAAGTTCGCTTCAACAACGAGCTGGGCGGTTACTTGGCGACGCGCCATCTGCTTGATCAAGGTCACGAGAAGATCGCCTGCATCGTGAATCCAAACTCCAACACTGGCCGCGAGCGCTTTGACGGCTATTCCCGCGCGCTGGGGGAGGCGGGCATCCGGGTGCGCCGAGACTACGTACTCAGCAGCGATTACTACATTTCCAGCGCCTATGAGGCGGCGGGCCGCCTCGTGAAGACGGATGCCACGGCGGTTTTTGCGAGCTCGGACAACATCGCCCTTGGGCTGCTCAAGCGCCTCTACAGCTTTGACCTGCGCGTGCCGCGCGATTACTCGGTCGTGAGCTATGACAACTCCGCGGCAGACGTGCTGTTCGAGCCGGAGCTCACCTCAATCGAGCAGAACGTGCCGGAGCTCTCCGGCGCCGCGCTCGATCTCCTCTTCCGGCGCATCGAGGAGTCTGAGACGGGCGAGCTGGGCGGCCCGGATGAGGTCGTCCTCAACCCGAAGCTCGTCCTAAAGGACAGCGTTCGCAGGCTCTAGTAAAGGACGGCGACGCAGACTCTGGCTACCTATATGTGGTGACGTCGCGTTGACCTCATAAGCCACGCGTCAGCCCCGTGCAAACTGAGCCCACAAGACAGTTAATTCTGTAACTAAGGCACTACCGTCCGCGGGTATAACGCTACCGTTCGCGGAGTTAAACGGTTAGGCCGCTTGTAAGTAATTCAAATTCCTCTCCAAGTAAAACGATTTACCCTCATATACTCCGTACCGGTTAGTCAAAGAGGCGTTTCAAGCCAAGCCGGACGGATACCCACGCCCACGCGAAGGCAGAGAAGCGCCACAACGCCCCGAAAGGGGCAAAGTCGAGCGCGGTCTACCACCGCGCAGGAAGAGGAGAGGCACAATGGCACATCCCGTCATCGGCACCCCCTGGCAGAAGCTCGACGCTCCGGTTCCCGAGCAGGAGCTCGAGGGCATCGAGAAGTACTGGCGCGCTGCGAACTACCTGTCCGTCGGCCAGATCTACCTCCGTTCCAACCCGCTTATGCGCAAGGACTGGGTTGACGAGAAGACCGGCGAGACCCGTGACTTCGGTCGTCCCGACGTCAAGCACCGTCTCGTTGGCCACTGGGGCACCACGCCGGGCGTGAACTTCCTGTTCGGTCACGTGAACCGCCTCATCGCCGACCACAAGCAGAATGCCGTCTTCCTCATGGGCCCCGGTCACGGTGGACCTGCCGGCACCGCTCAGTCTCTGCTTGACGGCACCTACTACGACATCCGTCCGGACATCACCAACGACGAGGCTGGCCTCCAGAAGTTCTTCCGTCAGTTCTCTTACCCCGGTGGCATCCCCTCTCACTACGCTCCTGAGACCCCGGGCTCCATCCACGAGGGCGGCGAGTTGGGCTACACCCTGTCCCACGCTTACGGCGCCATCATGGACAACCCGAGCCTCCTCGCTGTCGCCGTCGTCGGCGACGGTGAGTCCGAGACCGGCCCGCTTGCCACCTCTTGGCAGTCCAACAAGCTCGTGAACCCCAAGACCGACGGCATCGTCCTCCCGATCCTGCACCTCAACGGCTACAAGATCGCCAACCCGACGATTCTGTCCCGCATCTCTGACGAGGAGCTCACCGAGTTCTTCGAGGGCATGGGCTATGATCCGCACTTCTTCGTTGCCGGCTTCGACAACGAGTCCCACATCTCCATCCACGCTCGCTTCGCTGCCCTGCTCGAGGAGGTCTTCAACCAGATCTGCGACATCAAGGCTGCTGCCGAGGCTGGCGACGAGACCCGTCCGGTCTACCCGATGATTGTCTTCCGCACCCCGAAGGGCTGGACCTGCCCGAAGCACATCGACGGCAAGAAGACCGAGGGCTCTTGGCGTGCCCACCAGGTGCCGCTGGCTTCCGCCAAGGACACCCACGAGCACTTCCGCGTCCTGCGTGGCTGGCTCAAGTCCTACAAGCCGGAGGAGCTCTTCGACGAGAAGGGCGCCATCCGTCCCGAGGTGACCGCCTTCATGCCCGAGGGTGACCTCCGCATCGGCGCCAACCCGAACGCCAACGGCGGCCTTGTCCGTGAGGACCTCGTCCTCCCCGACATCCACGCCCACGAGGTTCCGGTTGCCGAGAAGGGCCACGGCTGGGGCTCCACCGAGGCTGCCCGCGTCTTCGGTGCCTACACCGCCGACGTCCTCGCCAACAACATGGAGAACTTCCGCATCTTTGGCCCGGACGAGACCGCTTCCAACCGTCTCCAGGACGCCTACAAGTACACCGTCAAGCAGTGGGAGGGCGGCTTCTACGCCGACGCTGACAACGACGAGCTCCTCGCCCCGCAGGGCAAGGTCGTCGAGCAGCTCTCCGAGCACCAGTGCGAGGGCTTCCTCGAGGCTTACGTCCTCACCGGCCGTCACGGCGTCTGGAGCTCCTACGAGTCCTTCATCCACGTCGTCGACTCCATGGTGAACCAGCACTGCAAGTGGCTCGAGGCCACCGTCCGTGAGATTCCTTGGCGCAAGCCCATCGCCGGCCTCAACATCCTGCTCTCCAGCCACGTCTGGCGTCAGGACCACAACGGCTTCTCCCACCAGGATCCGGGCTTCGTCGACCTGCTCCTCAACAAGGCCAACGACACCCACGTCGTCAACGCCTACTACCCCTGCGACGCCAACATGGCCCTCGCCGTCGCCGAGCGTTGCTACCAGTCCACGAACTGCGTGAACGCCATCTTCTGCGGCAAGCAGCCCGCCCCGACCTTCCTGACGGTCGACGAGGCCAAGGCCGAGCTCGAGAAGGGTGTCGCCGAGTGGAAGTGGGCCAGCTCCGCTGAGTCCCTCGCTGATGCCGACATCGTCCTCGGCACCTGCGGCGACGTGCCGGCCCTCGAGGCCCTCGCTGCCCTCGACATGCTCAAGGGCGAGGGTGTCAAGGCCAAGTTCGTCAACGTCGTTGACCTCCTGAAGATCCAGAACGCCTCCGAGAACGACCTCGCCATCTCTGACGAGGAGTTCGCCGAGCTCTTCGGCAACGGCGAGAAGCCCGTCCTCTTCGCCTTCCACGCCTACGCCGGCACCATCCGTCGTCTCGTCTGGGATCGTCCGGGCCACGACGCCTGGCACGTCCACGGCTACGAGGAGAAGGGCTCCACGACCACGCCGTTCGACATGCTGCGTCTGAACAACATGGATCGCTGGGCTCTCGCTGCCGACGCTCTCCGCATCATCGACGCCGAGAAGTACGCCGACAAGATCGCCGAGTGGGAGAAGTTCCGTCAGGACGCCTTCCAGTTCGCCGTGGACGAGGGCTACGACGTGCCCGAGTTCACCAGCTGGGTCTGGCCGGACGCTGCCGCTGCCACCGGGGGCGAGCTCTCCGCTACCCAGATGACCGCTGGCGACAACGAGTAGGTTGTCCGCATCAGTTGGCTAGCCCGTCGGCTAGCTGTCTGACAAGTGTTTTCACGGCTC
>ENA-OUQP01001135-OUQP01001135.1-human-gut-metagenome-genome-assembly--contig:-NODE-1135-length-19514-cov-16.686109_pt1 | contig 19514 bp, 10 predicted proteins | sample MGYA00237951_ERZ548836 | MGnify/ENA primary metagenome ERZ548836 (study PRJEB26490, sample SAMN05194702) | human gut metagenome | biome: terrestrial biome; feature: human-associated habitat...
GCCAGGTATTTGTCGAGCGCGTCGACGATGCGGCGCTGCTCGGCGAGGGGCGGGATCGCAACGAACATTTCTCGCGATTGATTTACAGAAATATTGACCTGACCGGCGCTTCCACGAGTTGAGACGTTGTTGATCTCCGACATCTCGGAGAGATAGTAAAAGAGCCACGCAATCGGCACTTCAGGCGAATACGAATGAATGACAACAGCAGCTTGATTTGTGTTTGCCTCTGGAAAGGAATTAGGAACAATTGCAAGCTTTCCGAGTGGCGGCCCAACGATATTCATAATTAGATCGCCAGGATGAATTTGGGACTTGCCCAACTGTCCATAGTGGATTTCTGGCTTAATAAACTGAGGGTGGAAGGCAAAATCAATTGCTTGATTACGCAGGTTGAACATTTTGAAATAGGGAATGCCCTCGTCGACAAAGGCATCTTTACTCGGTGTCTTGCCAGCCTCAACCCTTGCGACCATCCTCATTCGCGTCCATGCCCAACCTGACGGGAGCTTGCGAATAGCTCGCTCGATGGGAGTCGACTCACCCTTGCCGTCTGCTTGCTTCTCATAGGGCAGCCCATCGGAACCGAAATAAATCACGGTATCGTTTTTAACATCCTTAGGCTTGAGCTCGCCGCGCTCGACCATGGCGAGCTTCTCCTTGTGGATGCGCGACAGCAACTCGCTTGCGGACTCGTCGTTCGGATCTTGCGGAACAAGCTTGCCGCGGATGGCAAGGTCCAACAGCTTTTGACGTAGTTTCCTAGTGTCCATTAGTCCTCGATGTCCCTCAGAAGCGCCTCGAGCTGCTCCACGGCGTCGGCAATCGCATCGCTCTTCTCGTGAATGCTTGAGAGCAAATCAGAAAGCGAGATCTCCGAGATGTCCTCACCGGTTTTGATCCAGGTGATATCGAGACTCAGCTTGTCGCGGCTCATAATCTCGTCGATAGTGAAGCGACGCCAACGTCCATCGGGGTTGTTGTCCTCGTTGTAGGTCTCATCGCGCTCATCGATATGGCCGGGCCTGTAGCATTCAAGGAAGTCGGCAAGGTCCGCCTCGGTCATTGGGTGTTGCTTCAACGTGTGGTGAACGTTCGTACGATAGTCGTAAATCCACACCTCTCGGGTCTGCACGCTCTCGCTGCCGGGACGGTTCTCGAAGAATATAACGTTAGCCTTTACGCCTGGCTTGTAGAAGATACCAGTCGGCAAGCGCAGGATAGTGTGCAGGTTCGTGGTCTCCAGCAACTTACGGCGCACCGTCTCACCGGCACCGCCCTCGAACAGTACGTTGTCAGGTACGACAACGGCAGCGGTGCCGCCAGTTTTCAAGATGGTATGAATGTGCTGAACAAAGTTCAGTTGCTTGTTCGAGCTCGTTGCCCAGAAGTCCTGGCGAGAGTACGAGAGCTCTTCGTCGACAAGCTCACCGTCCTCGCCGGCAGCAGCTTTAAGTGTCGCCTTTTTACCAAAAGGCGGGTTGGTGAGCACGTAGTCGAAACGCGTACCAGGGTCGGAGAGAAGCGCATCATTTCTTGTGATAGGCGGCACATCGTTAAAGTCACCGATGTTGTGCAGGAAAAGATTCATGAGGCAAAGCCGGCGCGTGGCGGGAACGATCTCCCAGCCGTGGAATGCCTCGTTCTTCAAGAACTTCTTTTGGTCGGCGTCGAGCTGATAGGCCTCCTCTATGTAGCTTTTTGCGGCCAGCAGGAAGCCGCCCGAACCGCAGCACGGATCACAGACGGTCTTCTCAGGCTTAGGCTGCGCACACTTGACGATGGTGTCGATGAGCGGCCTAGGCGTAAAGTACTGCCCGGCACCAGATTTGGTGTCCTCGGCTATTCGCTGAAGCAGCCCCTCGTAGATGTCGCCCTTGACGTCCTGCGACATAGCCGTCCACGTTTCTGCGCCGATCATCTGAATAACTCGCGCCAAGATCGCCGGAGAGCTCATCTTGTTTTGGGCCCCAGTAAAAATCTCCTGCAGCATGCCGCCCTGGGCGCCTAGCTTGTCGAGCATCTTCTTATAGGTGTCGAACAGCTCTGCGCCGCTCTTGTCCGCAAGACACTCCCAACGACAGTCCTCCGGAAGACCGGTCGGCCTATTGTAGGGGGGCTTGCTGTACTCGTCTGCCATCTTGAGGAAGAGCAGATATGTGAGTTGTTCGAGATAATCGCTGTTGGAAACGCCATCGTTATAGAGGACGGTCGCCATGTTCCAAATCTTCTGGTTAATGGTGGATGCGCTCATGCGCTGCCTTTCTAACTCATAGGTGTTATGCGACAAGCGCGTAGTTCATGTCGTCGAGAACGCCTTGGTACTTATCGCCGAACAGGATGTAGAAACGCCCGAGGCCGCCCTTCTCCCCGAAAGGCGACAGGTCGAGGTCGTCAGAGCTCACGCTTCCCGAAGTTGAGATATGGTCGCGAATCATACGCAGCCAATCCATCTGCTCTTCGGTAAACTGGCCGTGGCCTGCGTTCTTGGAGAAGACCCAACTCTTGAAACGCTCCGCCACGCCCGCCTCGAAGGGCCGCAGGATCTTTTCCTGTCCGAGTTCGAATCGAATGACGGAAATGATGTCCATAATCTTGCCCACAGCGCTTCGCGCCGTAGCGACGGGTGCCCCCGCAACCTCGTATGCATGCCAGACCGTGTCGCAAGAAAGCCCATAGGGGGACGTTTTCAACGCATCGTGAACAGCCTTGACCATACGCAGCGTGATGGGGCGCTGTTTGTAGGTTTGACCGTAGATGATTTGCAACGCGTCCAGCTCATCCTTGTTGTCGGCAAGGAACTGTCTGAATGTTTGGATGACCTCTTTGGCGTGGTCCTCGCGGTCGGTGTCCCAACCGGATGAAATGACAGCATCCAGGTTCTCATTATCTATAACCTGGTCGTGTGCCTTGCGCACGTTTTCGAGATAGTTTCTCAACTCGGCAGAGAACATCGGCTCTATCGCCTTTTCGACAAGCCGAGACTGGGCTTCTGCCAGCCTGGCTCGCTCTTCTTCGGTTGCTTCTTGAACATCATCGCTAAGGATAAACCCAGCTTCCTTTGCGATCTTGTCCTCGTCGAAAGCATCAAGCATATCTCTGGCGATATCGTTCACAGAGGCCCCGCCAGCGAGCTCGGCGGCCTTCTTTCGCTCGCCATTGTCCATGACGGCAGCGAGTCGAAGAAGCCGACCGGCGAGTGAGGTGACGGTATCGTCATCGCGCGCGCCCATGGCGACGCTCATCATGAGCTCTTTCAAGCTTACTGAGGGCTTCCGCTCAAGCTGCCTTGTTTCAGTCTTAAGACTCTTCGTGACGCCAACGCAATCGACAACCACGTAGCGGCACTTGTTCGTTGTCGCTGACGGCGAAACGCGAGCCAGGTCATCATGGCCGAGCGTACGACGCCCGCGGCCAAGCATCTGCTCGAAGTAGTTTTTAGAACGAACATCTCGCATGAAGACAAGACACTCGAGAGCTTTGACATCGGTACCAGTAGCGATCATGTCAACGGTCACGGCTATGCGTGGATAGAATTCGTTGCGGAATGCCGCAAGTACAGACTTGGGGTCCTCTTCAGCGTTATAGGTTATCTTCTTACAGAACTCGTTCCCGCGCCCGAATTCTTCGCGCACAATGTTGATGATGTCGTCCGCATGACTGTCTGTTTTGGCAAAGATGAGAGTCTTGGGTATTTCCTTGCGGCCAGGAAACATAACCGTTGTGACCTTGTCGCGGAACTCGCGGATGATGGTGCGTATCTGGGACGGGTTGACAACATCGCGGTCCAGTTTACCCTTGTCGTATTCCAAATCCTCGTCGTTCTGCTCCCATCGCTTCTCACGGGAAAGGCGATCCCTCTTTTCAACTAGACGCTCGGTAATCGTCGCGCCGTTCTTGCTCACATCAGTTTCGATGATGTAGATATCGCCGCCGACATTGACGCCGTCAATGACTGCCTCCTCATGGGTGTATTCACTCACGACGTTCTGATTGAAAAAAGAATAGGTTCGCTTGTCAGGCGTAGCAGTAAGCCCGATGAGAAAGGCATCGAAGTAATCGAGGACCTGCTGCCAGACGTTATAGATAGAACGGTGGCACTCATCGATGATGATGAAATCGAAGTATTCAGGCGGGTAAGCCGAGTTGTACTCAACATCGCGTGGCCCGCCGACGAAGCGACCCTCACTAGGGGAAGATTCCTCGTCCGCCTCATCAAGTTCCTTGCCCTTGAGAATGGAGTACATGCGCTGAATAGTACTGATGCATACGTTGGAGCCATTGGGGATCTGCGAAGAGGTCAAACGGCAGACGTTGTAAAGCTCAGGAAACAACCTCGCATCGTCGGTAGGCCTGTATTTGCGGAACTCCTCCTCGGCCTGTTCCCCCAGGTTCTTTGTGTCAACAAGGAATAGAATGCGCTTTGCCTTGGCAAATTTGAGCAGACGATAAACGTTGGTAATAGCGGTATATGTCTTGCCAGCACCAGTGGCCATTTGGATTAACGCGCGCGGGCGATTCTCCTCAAACGTCTTTTCGAGTTTTAAAATTGCATTTACTTGGCACTTGCGATAGCCGGCGGTCTCGAAGTCGGGAAAAGACTTAAGTCTATTCCGAAGAGTGCCAGAATCCTTCAGCCAACTACGTAGCTGTTCCGGTCTATGAAAAGAGAAGATCTCGCGAGAGCGGTAGTCTTTATCGTGGTAGTCGCAAAACCGGACCAGGACGTCGGTCGCCTCGTAGACAAAGCGAATGTCAATATTTGTAGTGGCATATTTGAATTCACTCTCAGCGTATTGCTTTGACTGCTCGGCTACCGCTGTTAGCTTCTCGCCCTTGTTGTGTTCCTTGGCTTCAATTAACCCGCAGGGGGTGCCATCAACAAAGATAAGGTAATCACATGGTCCAGAAGTCGTTTGCCACTCACGGACAACGACACCGCAGGCCGCTGCGGGATTGAACTCTTTAACGTCCTGAACGACATATCCAGAAGCCCTCAACTTTTCATCGATAACAAGACGCGCTTTTTCCTCGGGACTCACCCAACCGCCAGCCTTTCTCGATGCCGCAAACTAATATGCCAGCGTCCTAGAACATACATAAAAACATTTTATCAGGCAGTAGACAGCAGCGTCTATCTCTGAGCAAAAGCAGCGAGCATTCTGGAGGAACGGTCGTTGAAGCGTGGTGGGCCCCGGACCCATCGGCGACGCAGCACATGTCCTAGAAAGTCAGAGAGAAACGCTCTATGTTTAGAAGCAAACGGATGGTCTTTCCAAAAGAAACACGAGAAGCGCATCAATTGAATTAAGGGAAGTTGAAATACAATAGACAGCAGTGAATTTATCAATGGCCTTCAGTCACCCAAGTCCACCAGCCACTCTTAGCAAATTGCCTAACCCCTTCGCCTTCGGCTTCAGCAGCAGATCGCTTAGCTCGGGGCATTTGCTGGAAAGGCGCGTCTGGGCGCACTCGTCCATCCCCCATCGTTGACGGATCTCCTGCGCGCGGGCTCACGTGATAGCCCCGTCAATCGCCTGTTTAAGCAGCCTGGCGGTCACGTGCATATCAGCAAGGGCACCGTGAGCATGGTCCGTCGACTCATCAAAATCGATACCGAGTCCCGGTGACGCACCACCCAGCGAGACTAACCCATAGCCGCCCACCTCCATAATCGAGATGTATAACGCCTGCAGGTCGGTCCAGTCCACAGGAAATGCGGCGAGGCCCATGCGCTTCGACCGTCAATCGGCCTCGTGCTACCGCTAATCCGTCCCGTCCCGGCAGCTCACACAACGGTGAGATAATTCCCGCGACTATTAACGTAAGCAAGGAGCACGCTATGGCAGACAACGAGATCAAACCCTCGACGGACGGCGACCGAGAGGAAATCGTGGCAAAACAGCTCGCATCCACCAAAATCCACCTCGCGCTCACTCAGGAGCGGGCGGATGTCTCCGGCGCCATCAAGCTCCCGCTCGAACGAGTCCCCCAGCTCGGCATAGCGCTCGCCTCACTTCCCTCGACATTCCGCACCGTCACCAATACGGTGAGTGTGCCTATGCTGCTCCAGCCAACCGACAAGTTTGGCAATCCGCTTGACCCGTCGATACTCCAATCGTTCAAGGACGGCAGCGGCCTCATGGGGTCCTACCGCGATGCGGCCAAGGGTTTCGGGCAGGCGCGCCTCCACGTAGTCGAGGGCGACATCGCCACAAGCGTCACGCAGGTGCCTTACGATCCAACGTCGTTGTTCATGGCAGCCGCAATCGCGCAGATAAACCAAAAGCTCGACTCCATCCAGGAGTCCGTCGACGAAATGTTCGAGTACATGCGTCAGCGCGACAAGGCCAATATGCGTGGCGATCTCAAGACGCTCGCAGATATCCTCAACGGTTACAGCTTCAACTGCGGCGACGCCACCTACATGGCCAACGCCCATATGAAGGTGCTCGACATCGAGCACGCGTCCACGCGTGACATGGAACTCTTCCGCTCGCAGGCGCAGGCGGACCTGAAAAAGAAAGTGTTCATCGAGGTGCGAGACGACGTGAAAAGACGCCTCGACAAGGTTCTCGACTATCTCAAGGACTACCAGCTCGCCACCTATATCCACGCGTTCTCGCTGTTTCTCGAGCCCATGCTCACCCAGAACTTCAAACCTGCAAAGCTCGCAGACGCTGCCGCAAAAATCGAGGCGGACTCGTTTGCGTACCGCGAGCTCTACACCGAATGTTATGACGCACTCGAGGCGAGCACTGCCGACACTATCGATGTGGCACTTCTGAGCGGCATCGCCTCCGCAGGCAAGATGCTCGGTCGCGCCATCGCGGCGACGCCCATCGGCGAGCTCACGCCCATAGACGAGGCGCTTGAAGGTGCAGGAGAGGACATCGGCAGGTTCAACGACGAGCAATCCGAGAAACTCATTGAGAAGCTCCACCAGGCAAAGACGCCCGACGTCGCGCCGTTCAGGCAGAGTGTGATGGAGATCGACATCCTCTACAACCATCCCACGCAGATTGCCGTCGACGCCGAGAACGTCTACATCCTGCCTGCCAAGCAGCAGGAAGAGTAGCGATACGCGACAGGCACACGCCATACAGACAGCTAACGCCCCTACCTCCCCTCCGCCTTCAGCTTCAGCAGCAGGTCGCCCAGTTCGGGGCACTTGCTGGAGAGGCACGTCTGGGCCCGCTCGCCCATCCCCCACCGCTGGCGGATCTCCTGGGCGCGCGAGCTCACGTGGTAGTCCCCGTCCATCATCTGCTTGAGCATCTTGGCGGTCACGCGCGCATCGGCAAGAGCGCTGTGGGCGTGGCCCGTCGACTCGTCAAACTCGATGCCAAACCACGTTGCCGCGTCGCCCAACGAGACGCGCCCGTGGCTGCCCACGTCCATAATCGAGGTGTAAAACGCCTGCAGGTCGGCCCAGTCCGTAGGAAATGCGGAAAGGTCGATATGCTTTGCCTGGCACTCGGTCAAAAGCTGCCGACGATCCGTCCCGCTCCAGCAAACTATCTGGGCGGAGTAGCGACCGATCCAATCGCTGAGCCTTTTGATCACCACATAGAGCGGATCGGCCATCGCGGTGTCCACGGCCGATATCCCCGTAAGCTCGCGGACGGGGAACGCAACGCCTTCGGTAAATTCTGTCTGCACAAACTGCAAGGACTCGCCTATAACGTTGCCGTGGTAATCGAGCTTGATGGCGCCGACCTCGATAATCTCGTTGCGCAGCCCGCGGCGCTGGCGCTGCTTTGGCACCGGCGCAAACTCAAAGTCCAGCACAATCTGGCGCGCAAAGTTCGTCGTATCGATAGCCAAGATACACGGCGTCTTTTCAGCTGACACGGTTAGGGCCTTTCTCCACTGCTTGCCGCTTGCTACATAGGCGGCTACGTTGCGGTAAGCGTAGCCGCCCGTGCGGACATGAAAGCGGAGCGCAATGCCACGCACCAGGCACGCGCCACGCAGACGGACCCAAGGGATCCCGCCCGCTCTATTCAAATGCATGAAAAAGATTGAGGCCCGGTGACTTGAATCAGCGGTCATCCCGGGCCCATCAGAGCTCACAGAGCTCTTGGTTGCTTTGGTCTTGCTCTTCACGGCGCTTATCGAACTTTCCGAGGCACTCAAGCAGCATTCGAAGCATAACAAGTCGCTGCCATTAAGGCACTGACCTCTTGACCAAGCAACGGCGCTGCCCAGCTCTTCACCACTTGGGCTGCCGTCGACTTTATTCTATCCGCGAGCATCTGGTTTACCAAATGGATTTTCGGTAAAGGAAGCACGGCACGCCCGCAAAACCACTACGCCCCAAGTGCCGCCATGGGGATCACCGCCACGCCGTCGTCGCGTGTGTAGGCAATGCTCCCCTTTCCAACCACGACCGCCAAAAACGCCGGCGCGGCATTCTGGGCGGCAGGATTGGAGAGCACTTTCCTCTCCAGCGCCTTGAGATTTCTCGCTCCATCGTCTGCTTTCGCATCACTCAGCTTGACCTCGATGGCTCCCCAGCGCCCGTCGTGCTCAACGATCAGATCGACCTCAAGGCCCTTCTCATCTCGGAAATAATGGACACTGTTGTCGACACCGCCGTAGGTGGAAAGGAACACGCGCACGTCGCGCAGAACGAGGTTCTCAAAGAGCATCCCCAACGTTTGCATATCGCCAAGCAGCCGCTCAGGGGTAGCCCCCAGCAACGCCGCCGCAAGTGACGGGTCACAGAAGTAGCGCTTGGGGCGCACGCGAACGCGGGCCTTCGAGCGCATGGGCGGCTCCCATCCGCACAGGTCCTCGGTCAGCTTGAGCCTGTTGAAGAGGTCCAAGTACGCAGCGATGGTCCTCTCGTCGGGGCCCGCCTCACCGTACGAGGCGTCCTTTATGAGCGTTTTGTACGTGACAGCCTGGCTCTCGTTCATGGCAAGAGCTCGCAAAAGGCCGTGTGCAAGCTCGGGCGACATGCCCTCATCCAGCACGTTGACGTCGAGCACCGAGTGCACGTACTGGCTTGCCGTCTCTCGCGCAAGATCTTCCGAAAGCCCAAGATTTGCAGGCCAACCGCCCCTGCAGCACCAGCGGGCGACGTCATCCACCGTGCTCTCGCGACGCTGAGGGGCAAAACCCTCGCCCTTAAAGAGGCTTGCCAGTGACACGAGCGGCTCGCCGTCGCCCGACTCACACAGGGCCATGGGGCGCATTGACAGACGGGCGATCCTACCCGTGCCGGAATGACGAACATGGCTGCGCTCCTCGCTTTTGAGCGCGGTCGAGCCCGTGAGCAAAAGTGTCCCGCGTTCGTTGCCGCTCGCGTCCACGAAGCGCCGAGCGGCATCCCAAACCTCGGGCACCTCCTGCCATTCATCGACCAGGTGTGGCGCATCGCCGATGAGCGCCAGGCTTGGGTCGACCTCTGCCGCCGCGCGCTGCGCAGGCTCATCGAGCCTGGAGACGCTCGCCGAGCGAGAGAGCGCCGTCCAGGTCTTGCCGCACCATTTGGGGCCGTTGATCTCCACACAGCCAAACGCCCGCATAAGGGTGTCGAGGCGCTCCTCTATGAGCCGGGGCCTATATCCCTTTTGGGTCAATCTCTTTGGTGCATCCATAGACGGCCGTCCCTCTCTATCACGCGATATGCGAAATTACGCCATTCTCAATGCGGATTTTACGCTACTTACAATGTAGTTTTTACGCCATTACAGATGTAGTTTTTACGCTATTTTCATTGAAGGTTTTACGCTTGACATCCTTAGCGCGACGCTCGCTCAACCCCTGACCACCGGATTGCCCGAATTCCGGGATGCTGCCTCCGCTCCAAACAAAAGGCCCCGGCTCGCGATGAGCTGCCTCCCATTTCTTGAACATATGAGCTTCCGCTTGAAGGGCGATCCGGAAAGCGCGTCCCATTCCGAGCATCACATCAGAGCGCGCTTGGTTATCTCCGCTCGCACATCTCGGCAAACGAAATCAGCTTGGTATCTCCCCTGTTCGCCGCGGCATCTCGACATCCCTGCGTAAAGCCGCGTTTCGAGAAGATCACATAGCTTTTGTGCTGCCGCCTAAAGAGCCCGCTTCGGTATACGAGCTTTTCCAGAACTTCCTCGCCTACCGACTCGTTACGCCATTTGCACTCCGCAAACAGCGCAGCGCCCTCGCCATCGTCAACAATCAAGTCGATTTCTTCCTGCGTATGTGTGCGATTGTCCGTCCCCCACCAGCGCCCGACGATCGCCGGAACCACATCGAGCTGGCCCGCGCGCGCGAGTTCGTACACGTATTGTCTGCATATAAGCTCAAAGACCGTACCCATGTAATCCGATACGTGCGGCTCAATGCGCTTATACGACATCTCGGCCATATCGTTTTGAATCAGCCCAATGTTCTGCGGCACAAACTTGTACCAGAACCTAAACATCTGGTCGCTCAGCAGATACACGGCTCGCTTATTGCTCGTCTCGTTTAGGGGCAGCTCGCGCTCGACAATCCCAAGCGACGCCAGCTTATCCACATAGCTCTTTACGTTGCTCGCAGGAATTCCCGTAGAGCTCGCAATCTCTGAGATCTTCGAGCGCCCCTGAGCAATTGCTTGCACGATCGCATCATATTGCTCGGGATTGCGGCACTCTTGCATTAGCAGGTTGCTCGGCTCCTCAAAGAGATAGCCCGTAGGAGTAAGAAAAAGACGTTTGATGTTGTCCTTGAGCGGTGCGGCAGGATCGACTTTCTCGATATATGCGGGAATGCCGCCCGTCATGCCGTAGCAAACCGCTGCATCTTCGCGCTCCATGCCCTGCCACAGACCGAGGGTCGTCGTAAAATCGAGCGGCATGATCTTAAACTGAGCCGTACGCCTACCGTATAGCGGGCTCTCGTAGCCCAGCACCTGTTCTTCCATAAACGAAAGAGACGACCCGCACAGGATAAGCATGAGCTTGGTCTTTTTGTACAAGTGATCGATCTTATCTTGCAACAACGAGCTGATCTCGGGATTCGATTGGGCGAGATAGGGATACTCGTCAATCACGACAATCAAACATTCCGTGCGGGCCATGGTGGCCAATGCATCGAACGCCTCGTCAAAACTACGAAACGACACGCCTGCAGCACCAACCGAGCCTGCAAGTATCGCCTGGCTAAAGCCGTGCAGGTTTGCCTCTGCATTGGTACGACGTGCTTGAAAGTAAATAGCCTTCTTGCCTTGGATGAACTCCGTGATAAGGCGCGTTTTACCTACGCGACGGCGGCCGTAAATCACAGGCATCTCAAAGGAGCCCGTGCCATACAGTCGATTGAGCTCGGACATTTCCGCTGTTCTTCCGATAAACATAGGCTATCCTTCCTTTACGTTATAGCTAGCTATATTATACCTTCCTATAATATAGCTAGCTATAACGTAATTCGACAAGCGGGCCACGCAAAAGGGACGTTACACCACCGCACGCGGACCGTCCCGGCAAACGCATCCCGTTCTGGAGCCAAATACTGGGCCGTAGCTTCCGCCAAGCATGCTATCAGGTAAGCGCGTCCCGTTCTGAGCCTAAATTCTGGGATGCGGTTTCCACTGAAACTTCTACCGGAAAATACATCCCACTCTGGGGCCGAAGTCTGGGACGCAGTTTCCGGTTGAGGGGCGTCCCGGAAAGCGCGCCCCATTCCGAGCGGCAATTCCGGGTCACGGTTTCCGCCGACACAGACGACGATCCGCAGCCCTTATCACATGCCTTCAAATATGCGATCCAGAAACACAAAACAGCAGATAGAATGCTCTTTTTCAAAAAAGTACACGTCCCTAAACTTACCAAGGTTTCATATCTAGCTACCGTTCAAGGTCGCCGATTACCGCCCACCGATTCGGATGTAAAAATGTCGCCGAAAACAGGCCATCTACCTGCATGGTTAGATTTTGGTCAGCTTTTGGTCAGTTGAGCGGCAAGTTGCGGCTGATACGTTTTTGCTACCCAAAAGGAGGCGGTAGCTCATGACCCATTGCAATGACCAACTCATCGACCAACTGCTCACTCAAGCCGAACAAGAGAGGCGCTGTCTGATTCCCCCGAGCACGGCGATCCGAAAAGCGCTCCTTCGGCGCACCGGCGGCACGGTTGTCTCGCCCATGCCGGGGTTGTTTGCGCGAAAAACGCGCTGGGATGAACTCAACCGAGCGCAACGCCATTGCGAAATCCTCCGCGCCCTTGCGATCATCCACCCCGATTGGACGTTCTGTTCGTTTTCGGCCGCCTGTCTGCTGGGGCTCGAGGTCTCGTGGCGACACCTGAATGTCGTGCGTGTCTGCAGCTCGACAAAGCCGTCGGCTCGCCCGGGCGCACATATTCAGCGGCACCAGATTGAGCCGGCCGGAGCAATACGCAGAGCCGGCATATCGGTAACGCCGCCAATCCAAACGGTCACAGATTGCCTGCTGCAAACTGGTTTTGCCGACGGCATGCCCATTGCCGATTCGGCGATTTTAAAGCTCGGCCTTGCACGGGAACAGCTGATGGAGGCCGTTGAGCAACGAGCGACTGCCCGCAATGGTCGCGCGATTCGCACCGCCCTCACAACGCTTCGATATGCCGACGCCCGCGCCGAGAGCGGCGGGGAATCGGTCGCCCGAGCCGTCATGATCGAGACGGGCTTTGCGCCCGACTGGCTTCAATACGAGTTGACGGACCCCTTCGATTCGACCGAAAGCATGCGAACGGATTTTGCCTGGGAGCGCCAGGCGCGGGAACTCACGCTGGGCGAGCTCGACGGGCTCATCAAATATACCGACCAGACCATGCTGGCCGGACGCACCACTGCCGAGGCGCTCGTCGCCGAACGACAGCGCGAGGCGCATCTATCGCTCTACGGTCACCCTCTGCTGCGCTTTACCATGAACGAGGTCCGCTCGGCAGGAATGCTCGCCAAAAAGCTGCAGACGGCAGGCATCCGGCAGACCGCGCTGCCGACATGGCTCAACGAGGTAGACCTGTAGGGGCCGCTGAGCTTATGCCCGCCTGCCTACCAAACCGGGATACGCTTTCCGGTCGGAAGCTCCCGCGGAAACCATGTCCCAGACTGAGTGCTCAAAACGGGATGCGCTTTCCAGATGGCATGCCTAGCGGAAACCGTGTCCCGGAATCAAGGCCTAGAACGGGACACGCTTTCCGGTTGAGTCCTTCAGCGGAAACCGCATCCCAGAATAAACACTCAAACTGGGATGCGCTTTCCAAACGACCGGCCAGCGGAAAACGCATCCCATTCTGAGGCATGATTCCGGGACACAGCTTCCGGTCGAGGGCCGATCCGGATAGCGCATCCCACTCCGGGACTGGATTCCGGAACGTAGTTTCCGCCGAGGGCCCAAAAAGGAAAGCACATCCCGTTCTGAGTGCCAATTCTGGGATGTAATTTCCGCCGAGGGCTCCAAAGGGAAAGCGCATCCCATTCTGAGCGCCAAATCCGGGACGCAGTTTCCGCATGCGGCCCCGTTGGGAAAGTTCATCCCGTTCCGAGGCTGGATTCCGGGACGCAGCTTCCACATGCGGAGGCGCTCCAAACAAAAGGCCCCGGCTCGCGATGGAGCCGGGGCCAAAGGCGCAGCATATGCAGTTGATGGTGAGCGCGGACAGCCCGTCAGTAATGCCGCCCGCGCTCTACCCTACCCGCGGTGACGGGCGCGGCTGTACGGCGTATCCACCATGGGCAGATCCGGACGCAGCTTGCCGTCAAACGCGCGGTAGGCGTTCTGCACGGCGGGCGCCGTGGGGATCGTGGCGATCTCGCCGATGCCCTTGCCGCCGTATGCCACGGGCAGCAGCTCGTCCTTCTCCACGTAGATAGCGTGGATATCCGGAATCTCGGGTGCACGGAACAGTCCGAGCGTACCGTACCTTGCCTGGGGCACGCAGTCCTTGAGCGGCCAATCCTCGGTAAGCGCATAGCCCATACCCATGAGCACGCCGCCTTCGATCTGACCCTGGATGGAGATGGGGTTGACCACCTTGCCGGAATCGTGCGCGGCATAGACCTCGCTCACGCGGCCGTCATCATCCAGAATGACCACATGCGTGGCAAAGCCGTAGCAGATGTGGCTCTTGGGGTTGGGGACGTCGGCGCCCAGTTTGTCGGTCGGCTCCAGATACACGTAGCCAAACTCGCATCCCTCGAGCGCCTTGATGGCGGTCGCGGGGTCCTGAGGATGCATACCCTGACCAGCGACGAGCTCCTGCGCGCGCAGCTGATAGGCGCGACCGTCGTCGTACTCGATCTTGACGCCGTCGCCATGCGCGCTCACGGGAGCGGCGGGCGCAGGCTTGCCGGCCTCGATGCCAACCATGGCATCGCGCAGCAAGAAGGCGGCGCCGCGCACGGCCTCGCCGGTCACGACCGTCTGACGCGAGCCAGACGTGGTGCCGGAGTCGGGAGCGTTCTCGGTGGAGCACTCGCCATTGGCGATGCAGCCCAGCGGCAGACCGCAGGCCTCGGCAACGTCCTGCAAAAAGACCGTGTTGCAGCCCTGGCCGATGTCGGACGTGGCGGCGTAGACCACGGCCACGCCGTTCTCGATGCGGATCTTGCAGCGGCCGGCATCGGGCAGGCCCACGCCCACGCCGGCGTTCTTCATGGCGCAGGCGATACCGGCGTGTCCGGGATGCGCGTAATAGGCATCCTTGACCTCGAGCAGCGTCTCCTTAAGCGCCGTGGAGCAATCGGCGATCTGGCCGTTGGGCAAAACCTCGCCCGGCTCGATGGCGTTACGGTAGCGAATCTCCCACGGATCCAGGCCGACCTTCTCTGCCAGCAGGTCGATCAGGCTCTCGAGCGCAAACTCGGACTGGCAAACGCCAAAGCCTCGGTACGCGCCGGCGGGCGGGTTGTTGGTGTAGTAGCCAAAGCCGCGAATGTCGGTGTTCTGGTACTTGTAGGGGCCGACGGCATGCGTACAGGCGCGCTCGAGCACCGGGCCGCACAGCGACGCGTAGGCGCCGGTGTCAAAGTTGATCTCGCAATCCAGGCCGGTAAAGTTGCCCTCGGCGTCGCAACCCAGCGTAAAGGTACCGTCCATGGCATGGCGCTTGGGATGGAAAGCGAGCGACTCGGCACGCGTGAGCTTGCACTTCACAGGACGCTGGAACTTATATGCGGCGAGCGCGGCCAGGTGCTGGACCGAAACGTCCTCCTTACCGCCAAAGCCGCCACCCACGAGCATGGTCTCGACGACCACACGCTCGGGTTCGCTATCCCAGCCAAACATGTGGGCGCACTCTTTGCGCGTATCGTAGGCACCCTGGTCGGTCGACTGCACCTTGACGCCGTTCTTGTACGGGAAGGCGACGGCGCACTCGGGCTCCAAGAAGGCATGCTCGGTAAAGGGCGTGGTAAAGCGCTGCGTCACGGTGAACGCGCTCTCTGCCAGCGCCTTGGCGGCGTCGCCGCGCGTCACGTGACGGCTCTGGCACACGTTGTCCTTGAGCTCCACCGTGTTGCCAAAGGCAAAGAAACTGTCGTGCAGGCGCGGGGCGTCGGCAGCCCTGGCCTCGACAATGTTACGCACGGGCTCCAGCGGCTCGTAATCGATCTTTACGAGCTTCTTGGCCTTCTCGAGCGTCGCCTCGTCCTCGGCAACCACCAGCACAATGGCATCGCCCACGCAGCGGGTGATATCGCCCTGGGCGATCATGACGTCCCAATCCTGGATAAGGTGGCCGACCTGGTTGACCGGCACATCCTCGGCGCGCAGGATGCCCACCACACCGGGCAGGGCCTCGGCCTTGGAGGTGTCGATGGAAAGCACACGGGCGCGCGGATACTTGGAGCGCACGGCGCTGGCATAGGTCAGACCCGGCTGATCGAGCTCGTCGATGTCATCGGGGTACTTGCCCTCGCCGAGCACCTTCTTGCGCACGTCGATACGGAAGGCGCGCTTGCCCACACCGTAGTCGTCGCCGCGCTCCAGATCCTCGTCGATCTGCTTTTCGCCGCGGAGCACCGCAGCGGCCAGCGAAATGCCCTCGATAATCTTCTTGTAGCCGGTGCAGCGGCAGACGTTGCCGCGGATGGCGTACTTGATCTGCTCCTCGGTGGGCTCGGGGTCCTCGGCGATGAGCGCCGCACCCGCCATGACCATGCCGGGGATGCAAAAACCGCACTGCACGGCACCCACGGCGCCAAAGGCGTACACAAAGGCCTCGCGCACGTCCTGGGGCAGGCCCTCGACGGTCACGATGTTGCGGCCGGCGGCAAGAGCGGTGGTCAGTACGCATGCCTTGACGGCCGCGCCGTCTACATGGATGGTGCAGGTACCGCAGGCGCCCTCGGAGCAGCCGTCCTTAGCGGAATGGATATGCAGGTCGTCGCGCAAGTAGCGGAGCAGCGGCTTGTTCTGAGTCGTCGTGCGCTCGACGCCGTTAACGGTAAAAGTGAATTCCTGTGCCATGGTGATTCCCTTCTACACGCCGGCGGCGATGCCGGTGCGGTCGTGGATGGCGCCATGCGGGCAGACGACAGCGCACATGCCGCACGACAGGCAGTCCGCGCCGTCGATATGGGCGCAGTTGTCCTCGATGCGGATAGCGCTGGCAGGGCACTTTTTGGCGCACATGCCGCAACCGATGCAGCTCGTGTCGCAGATCTTGCGCGCAATGGCGCCCTTGTCGGTGTTGTTGCAGCGCACCAGGATGTTCTGGTAGCCGGGAACGAAGGCAATCACGCGCTGTGGACACGCCATGCCGCACAGGCCACAGCCCGTGCACTTGGAGCGATCCACGCGGGCGATGCCATCGACCAGCGCAATGGCACCGTGGGGGCAGGCCGTGACGCAGGCGCCACAGCCAATGCAGCCTTCGCTGCAGCGGGCGTAGCCGCCTGCGGAGGCACAGCCGCTTCCGCAGGCAACGTAGGCCACGTTATGTTGAATGGATTTGGCCATAAGAGACTCGCCTATTTCTTAAGGAGATACGGATAGCTGTCGCGCACGGCCTTGATGGTCAGGCGGACGGCCTCGGGCAGACCGGTGTTGACGGCATCGACCGAGACGGTGCGGACCGTGCCGGCGACGCGGACCTTAAAGTGGTCCTCGTCCACGGCCAGGAAGCCCTCGTTCTCGGAGTTCTCCATGTCCTGATCGCTCCAGAACAGGGTGAGCTTGTCCTTGTAGGGACGACCCTCCTGGTAGGGGCAGAACACGGCGCAGTTGCCGCACTCGTTGCACATGCCGTCGATGTGGACGACCTGATGCTTGGCCAGGCCCGGCACCTTAATTGCCACGTTGGCGCGGTTGGGGCACACATCGCAGCAGACCTCGCACACCGAGCCACAGCCCAGGCAGCGGGTCTTGGTGCAGTTGCGCTTGTCGCGGCACAGCGATCCCTTGCGCTCGTAGCAGGTGTCCTCGCGGCCGGCCTGCTCGTTGCAGTCGGCGTACTTGTTAAAGTCCACGCCGGCAATGGCACGGGCGACCTCGGCGGCGTCGGCGATAGCCTCGACCACGGTAGCGGGACCGCGGCGGCAGTCACCGGCAGCCCAGACGCCCTCGACGCCGGTGGAGGTGGCGGCAAGGCGGCCGCGACGGTCGTGCTCGACGCCCGCGGCGTCGTACAGGCTGGCATCGATGCCCTCGCCCACGGCGCAGATCACCGTGGTGGCGGAAAGCTCGACGGTCTCGCCCGTGGCGACGGGGCTGCGACGGCCGCTTGCATCCGGCTCGCCAAGTTCCATGACGTCGCAGGTCAGCACGGCGCCGTTGAGCGCCTTGGGCGCCAGCAGCTCGCAGAACTCAACGCCGTCGGCAAGAGCAATATCGAGCTCTTCCTCGTCGGCGGGCATCTGCTTCTTGGTGCGGCGATACACCAGGCGCACGTTCTTCACGCCAGCAAGGCGCTTGGCCACGCGGGCCGCGTCCATGGCGGTGTTGCCGGCGCCGATGACCACGACGTCCTCGCCCAGCTCGAGCTTCTCGCCCTTCTTGGCGGCCTCGAGGAACTCCAGCACGTCGAGCTCGACACCCTCGCCCAGGCCCGCAGAGCCGGGCATCCAGGCACCAGTGGCCACGACTACGTCGGTAAAGCCCTGGGCCTTGAGCTCGTCAATGGACTCCACGCGGGCGTTGAGCTGCACCTTGGCGCCAAAGGCCAGACAGAGCTCGGCATCGTGGGAGATATCGTCGCTCGCGATACGGAACTCGGGGATCACGTGACGGACCACGCCGCCGAGAGAGTCGCGGGCCTCGAAGATAGTGACGGGCACGCCGGCGCGCGTCAGGAAGAACGCCGTCGCCAGACCGGCCGGGCCGCCGCCGATAACGGCAACGTTGCGCTCGGCGTCGTTGGCAATGGCCTGGGCGCGCAGCTTGGGCAGCACGGCGGTCATGGCCTCGCGGGCGGCCTTGAGCTTGCTGGCGCGAATCTGGGCGCCCTCGGGCTCGTAGAATGCACGCTCGCAGGCACGGCCGCAGGGATGCGGGCAGATGGTACCGGTAATGAACGGCAGGGCGTTGCGCTCGATGATGATGTTGAGCGCGTCCTCGTAGCGGCCCTCGTCAACAGCCGCCAGGTAGGCGGGAATATCCTGCTGGATGGGGCAGCTCGTACGGCACGGCGTGGTAAAGCAGTCGGAAAGCGGGCTCTTGCCGGCGACCTTGCGGTCAGGTAGCGGACGCAGTGGCTTCTTGTAGAGCGGGTTGGTAAGCGAGTCGGCCTGGATCGCGGTCACGGCCTCGAGAGAGACGCCCGCGAACGGCTTGCCGTCCAGATCGGTAAACTCGCCGGCCATCTGGCTAAAGCGCTCGTAGCCACCGGGCTTGAGCACGTCGGTCGCCAGGGTGACGGGCCAAATGCCGGCGTCATACAGGGCACGGATGTTGTAGACCGTGGCACCACCGGAGTAGCTGATGCGCAGCTTGCCGTCAAACTGCTCGGTAATGCGGCGAGCGGCCTCGATGGTCAGTGAGAACAGCGAACGGCCGGACATGTACATCTCGGTGGAAGGCAGCTCGTTCCTCGTCACGTCGACGGGGAACGTGTTGGTCAGCTTGACGCCGAACTCCAGACCGCGCTCGGCGCACAGGGCAATCAGGCGCTCGAACATGGGCACGGCATCGGCCCACTGCAGATCCTCGCGGAAGTGCGTGTCATCAAAGACGATGTAATCAAAGCCCAGCTCGTTGAGGCGCTGGCGGGCAAACTCATAGCCCAACAGCGTGGGGTTACACTTGATGTAGGTGTTAAGGCCCTTCTCGGTGATGAGGTAGGTCGCGATGCGCTCGATCTCGGCAGGCGGGCAGCCGTGCAGGGTAGACTCGGTGATGGAGTTGGAGACGCGCGCCGGGATGGACTCGACAAACGCAGCGTCGACATGCTCAAACTTGTCCAGGTTGGCGAGTGCCCATGCGCGGCACTCGTTCCAGACGTCGGAGCCGCTGGCGTCCTTCATGCCCTCGATGTAGGCGTCGACCTTGGGGCTCTTGATGCCCTCGAGGTCATAGCCCACGGACATGTTGAAGACAAAGCCGTCCGGGCTACCCAGGCCGT
>ENA-OUQP01001137-OUQP01001137.1-human-gut-metagenome-genome-assembly--contig:-NODE-1137-length-19508-cov-9.215185_pt1 | contig 19508 bp, 11 predicted proteins | sample MGYA00237951_ERZ548836 | MGnify/ENA primary metagenome ERZ548836 (study PRJEB26490, sample SAMN05194702) | human gut metagenome | biome: terrestrial biome; feature: human-associated habitat; material...
ATCCGTACACCAATTTACACCAAGGGTGCACCACGGATGCCGAGAAAAATGTGCGATTGAATTTCAGCCTCGCAGAAGTGATTCTGCGGGGCTGTTTTTTTGAAAACTATATATTCAGATATGAGACTCGGTGAGAAATCACCGGGTCTTATTTTTTGCGCTCACTACGCCTACTAAACAGGTGCAGTGGGCGCTTTTTTGTTTTCTGGAACCGGCACAAAAAATTTTTTTGAAAAAGTGTGGGAATCTCGCAAAAAAATTCGGCAAAGAGAAAGTGAGAAGGCGAAAAGCCTTCCGGGAACCTTGAAAATTTCATATACATTCATCAGATACATTCCTTGAGCCAACAGCCAAATGAAGGTACGCCAAGACCCACCTGCCGCTAACGGTATCAGCGGGACAAAAGGTGGAGAGCGACCCCGAAACCATTCTGAAATATCTGGCAGCTACGGATACGGCCACGACAGGCTTAGGGTATAATGATACTTTTCTACGGAACCGGCGGAGTACCCGGCGGGGGTGAGATTCCCATGGACCCGATTCGCTATCGGGCGTCTGATGACTTCCTTTTCTGCATTTTGGGTTCGAGGAAAAATGAAATGCAGCGACGAAAGCCCCAAAAGGTATTTTGAGGCTTTTGTGGATCAGAAATGATTCAAATTCAGAGAAAGGAGGAAACCCCATGGAAAACTGTAAGGTGATCGCCATCACGAATCAGAAGGGCGGCGTCGGCAAAACGACGACCACAGTCAATCTCGGTGTGGGACTTGCAAGCTCCGGGAAACGGGTCCTGCTGGTAGATGCTGATCCGCAGGGCAGCTTAACCGTGAGCCTCGGCATAAAGAACCCAGACGAGCTGGATGTATCGCTGTCTTCCCTTATGCAGTCGGTCATTGATGATGAGCCGCTTGCGGAGGGTGCAATTATCCGGCACCAGGAAGGTGTGGATTTACTTCCCTCGAACATTGAGCTCTCCGGTATGGAAACAGGTCTGTTCAATGTCATGAGCCGTGAGTATGTTCTGAAGAACGCCATCGACGGCATGAGAAGGAGCTACGACTACATTCTGATTGACTGTATGCCCTCTCTGGGTATGATGACGGTCAATGCGCTGGTTGCGGCAGACAGTGTGATTATCCCGTCTCAGCCGAACTTCCTGTCAACCAAAGGTCTTAACCTGCTTCTGCGCTCCATTTCAAAGATCAAGCGGCAGATCAACCCGAGATTAAAGATTGACGGCATTTTGCTGACGATGGTGGATAACCGCACCAACAACGCCAAGGCGATTATTTCCTCGCTTCGTTCTACCGTGGGAGAGAACATCCGCGTGTTTCGTTCCGAGATTCCCTTTTCGGTAAGAGCTGCGGAGTGCAGTCTTTCCGGAGAAAGCATCTTCTCCCATGACAGGAACGGCAAGGTCGCAGCAGCGTATGAGGCAATGACGAAGGAGGTGACAGAGCTTGAAGAGCGTGCAAAAAATCGATCTGGGCCTGACCGGGTACGATGAGCTTTTCATGAATGACGCGGAGCGAAAGGAAAATAAACTCCCGCGCATTTATGATATTCCCCTCTCGGAGATCGACGATTTTCCTGACCACCCCTTCAAGGTGAAGCTGGACGAGGACATGGATCAGCTTGTCCAGAGCATCAAGGAGCGCGGGATCATCACCCCTGTCACGCTCCGACCGAAGGAAGATGGGCGGTACGAGATCGTATCGGGGCATCGCAGAAAGAAGGCCTGTGAGCTTGCCGGCTTTGATACCGTGAAAGCCGAGGTGCGGGAGATGACCCGCGACGAGGCCATCATTCTAATGGTGGAATCGAACCTGCAGCGCTCTGTGATACTGCCCAGTGAAAAAGCTTTTTCGTACAAGATGCGCTTGGAGGCCATGAAGAGACAAGCAGGCAGACCAGCTCAAGATAATTATTCCCCATTGGGGAACAATTCTTTTGGAACAAAATCCTCAGACGAAATGGCTGCGGAAGTGGGAGAAAGCAAAAATACTATCTTCCGCTATATTCGCCTTACCGAGCTCATTCCGGAACTTCTGGATTTGGTTGACGAGGGGCGCATTGCGTTCAGACCGGCGGTGGAGCTTTCGTACCTGCAAAAAGAGGAACAGCGCGCCCTGTTGGAGCAAATCGCCTACGCAGATGCCACGCCGTCCCTTGCCCAGGCCATTAAGCTGAAGCGGTTCTCCCAGGACGGAAAGCTGAATAACGAGGTCATCGAGTCGATCATGAGCGAGGAAAAGCCGAACCAGAGGGAGAAAATCAACATCAAGTACGCCGAGGCCAGAAGGTTTATCCCTGCCAGCGTTCCCTACGAAAAAACCGGTGAGTATATTCTGAAAGCGCTGGAATATTATCACCGGTATCAGGAAAGGCAGAAAAGTCGGAATGACGCAAGATAGGCTCTTCGCCAAGGGAGCAGTCTACCCTTTTGACGCTGCGTTAGCGCCGTTCCCCCTCTCACACTCTCCCCCTCATTTACCGGCAATACCAGCTCAAAAGGAAAATATACAGGCGGCACAATTGAAGAAAACCAAGTGCATTCGTACAATATGAGAAAAAACAGTTATTGGAGGTCATCCCATGAAAAAGAATCTCATGTTGTGTGCGCTCCTACTTGCCGTATTGCTTTCCGGATGCGCCGCAGAACCCCTGCAAGGGCAAACGGCAGGAAACACACCGAAAGCTCCGACGCCACAGGAAGGAACGCCTGCTTCCTTTGAGCCGGTATCCACAGGACCAAACGCTCCCACAGAAGCCGTCGATCCCGCAGATTCCATGCCGAATGAGGACAAGCACGAAAGCGGCCCTGCTATTTCTTCTGAGCCGGTAAGCGCACCCACGGAATCGAATGCGCCGTCATCGGAAGAAAACGAACAGGCCCCCGTGCTTCCGGAGAAGCCGGAGGAAACAGAAAGCCCCACAGAGGAACCATCCGTTCCTGCGATAACCGAGCCGGAACCGACTTCGGGGCCCGAGCCTACATTTGATATCGAGCACTGGATTTCCTACGCAAAAAGCACGGCGGTGAGCTTGGGACTGACCTTGGAGAACTCGGCAACAGAATGCTGGGACAATCCGATAACCGCAGATCAGGGCTGCATCTATCTGGAGCGAGACATTAACTCGCGCCTGAACAGATATGCGAAGGATGGGGAGATAACTGCGGTCTGGATCTGGTACGAATGCGTCGGCACAAGCAGCTACCTGATCTATATCGGGTACGCATAAGCATCAACAAATCAATACACCGAAATGAGCATCGTGGAAGCACGGTGCTTTTTTCATGCCTTGAAGGAGGACAGAACGAATGAAGAAGATTTTCAAAAGAGGAATGTCGGGACTGCTCGCAGTCCTCATGGCATTCACCGTACTTGCGAGCTTTGGCACGACCACAGCCTTCGCCGCAAGCGAAACAGCGGAGTCCTATATGATTTCCTTCCCCCGTGACGGGGACGCTGCTCAGATTTACTCCGAGGACGCATGGGGACACTCCGCGAAAAACTATATGAACGGCTGGGCAACAGGCTCCAGCAACTATACTACCCTGCATTGCATGGATTCCTTCGACGGGAAGGTGTGCTACTGCATCGAGCCCGGCCTATCCCGAAATGTCGGCGATACCTATCACGGCTTCGGTGAGGATTTTTGGGATAACTATCCCAGCCAGTACAACAACACCATCGAGCCGGACGATATTAAGCTGCTGTTGGGCCGTATCATGCAGTATGGCTATCAGGGCAACCTTTCCACCTCGTGGAGATCGCAGAATGATTCCGATGCGGATAAGCTGGCTCACGCCTTCGCAACTCAGCTGCTCGTTTGGGAAACGGTTGTGGGCGAGCGCGATGCGGACTTTGACCATGTGAGCACCGGCGGCTATGACGAGATCCTGTCGCTGGTTTCCCCCAATCATCCGCTGTATAGCCGAATCATGGATTATTATGACAGCATCGAGTCCAGCGTGCAGAGCCACGCCGTTTGCCCGAGCTTTATGAGCAGAAGCAGCGGCGGCGCAAAGACCATTGAGCTTGCGTGGGACGGCAGTCAGTACATTGCCGAGCTCACGGATACCAACCGCGTGCTGTCACAGTTTACCTTCTCTGCCAGTGAGACGGGCTTTCATTTCAGCGTGTCGGGCAATACGCTCACTATCACCACCGATACGGCTCCCAGCGGCAATGTGACGATCTCCGCAAGTCGAAGCGCTTCCCGCTGCGGCGTTCTTGTTTGGACGGACTATAAGTACGGCCCCAACGGCGGCGTTCAGGATACCATCACCTATACGGCCTCCGTCAGCGACCCTGTAAGAGCGTTTCTCAAGCTGAAGGTCAGCTATGGCGGCGCTAAAATCATCAAGACCAGCGAGGACGGCAGGGTGGACGGCATTACCTTCACCATCACCGGCGAGGGCGTCAATCAGACCGTTACCACCGACCGGAACGGTGAAATTCGCATCGACAATCTGATGCCCGGCATTTATACCGTCACTGAACAGAGCTACGATAAGTATGTACCCCAGGAAAGCCACCGTGTTACCGTGCTCGCTGGGCAGACGGCGACGGTTTCCTTCAACAATGTACTCCGCCGCGGTGATCTGACCGTGACCAAGACCTCCGAGGACGGACTGAACCAGGGTGTGAAGTTCCACCTTTTTGGAACCTCCCTTAGCGGCCTTCCTGTAGATGAATACGCCGTCACCGATGAAAACGGTGTGGCAACCTTCCGGGATGTGCTCATCGGCACCGGCTACACGCTGGAGGAGATGGACACCGCCATTCGCTATGTGGTTCCCGACAGCCAGAGCGCCGCAGTGGAATGGAACAGTGTAACCAATAAGAGCGTTTCCAACATCCTCAAAAAGTTCAATGTCACCGTCACTAAGAGCGACTGTGAGGTCGGAACGGCGCAGGGTGATGCTTCTCTTGCCGGTGCCGCCTACGGCATCTATAAGGGCGATCAGCTTGTGGATACCTACTACACCGACGAGAACGGCCAGTTCACCACCGGCTATTATGTCTGCGGCGACGACTGGACGATTCGTGAGATCAGCCCCTCCGAGGGCTATCTGCTGGACAGCACCGTTTATCCTGTCGGTGCAGAGGCGGCCAATTACACCGTTGAGCTGAACGCTGCACCTGCTGTGGCTGTAACCGAGCAGGTGCAGAAGGGCAATATCGCCATCATCAAGCACTCGGATAACGGCGATACGCAGATCGAAACTCCCGAGGAGGGTGCAGTATTCGCCGTTTATCTGAAATCTGCCGGCAGCTATGAGGCGGCAAAGGATACGGAGCGGGACTATCTGACCTGCGATGAAAACGGCTTTGTCCAAAGCAAGGACCTGCCCTACGGCGTGTATACCGTGCATCAGGTCTCCGGCTGGGAGGGCCGTGAGCTGATGAGCGACTTTGATGTGTTCATTGCCAAGGACGGCGAGACCTATCGCTACCTCATCAACAATGCTAACTTCGAGTCCTTCATTAAGATCATCAAGGTGGATGCGGAGACCGGCAATACCATTCCCTATGCGGGTGCGGGCTTCCAGATCTTCCGTCCGGATGGCTCCAAGGTGGAAATGACCTTTACCTATCCGGAGGTTACCACCATCGACACCTTCTACACCAATGACGCCGGCATGCTCATCACGCCGGAGAAGCTGGAGTTTGGCAAGGGCTACTCCCTCAAGGAGGTCTCCGCTCCTTACGGCTATGTGCTCAGTCATGAGGCGGTCAAGTTCGATGTGACCGAAGAGAATTCCACCGAGGAAAGCGGCGTGACGGTTGTTGCGGTGAAGCTGGGCAACTACGCGCAGAAGGGCATCATCAAGATTTCCAAAACCGGTGAGGTGTTTGCCTCTGTTACGGCGGCGGACGGGGTCTATCAGCCGGTCTATACGGTGCAGGGACTTGCGGGAGCAACCTATGAGATCAAGGCAACGGAGGACATCTACACTCCGGACGGTACGCTGCGCTGCAGCGCCGGCGAGGTGGTGGATACGGTGACTACCGGCGCAGACGGCACGGCGGAAAGCAAGCCGCTGTATCTGGGAAAATACGAAATCACCGAGATGAAAGCCCCCGATGGCATGGTCGTAAACAAGAACGCCCATACCGCAGAGCTTGTCTATGCCGGTCAGGAAATCGAGATCACCGAAACCGCTGCCAGCTTCTGCAATGACAGACAGAAGGCGCGGATTTCTCTTTCCAAGGTGCTGGAGCAGAACAAGCAGTTTGGTATCGGTATGAATAACGAGCTTTCTGCCGTGACCTTCGGCTTCTATGCCGCCGAGGAGCTTACCGCAGCAGACGGCTCCGTCATTCCTGTGGACGGTCTCATCGAGATCATGTCCCTTGATGAAAACGGAAAGGCAGTGCTCAAGAGCGATGTTCCTTTCGGCAGCTACTATGTCAAGGAAATCAGCACCGACAGCCACTACATTCTCTTCGATGAGAAGTATCCTGTGGTCTTTGCCTATGCCGGTCAGGAAATTCCCGTGGTGGAGATTGCGGTCAATGACGGAAAGAGCATTACCAACGAGATGATCTACGGAGAGATCCATGGCATGAAGAAGGATGAGGACGGCAAGGCGCGGGCCGGAGCTACCATCGGCCTGTTCCTCACAGACGGCACAGAGCCTATTCTGACCACTGTTTCCGCAGAGGACGGCAGCTTCTCCTTTACAGGTATCCCCTATGGCGAGTATGTGGTCCGTGAAATCGCCGCGCCGGAGGGCTATGTGATGGATCAGACGCCTTATACCGTGAAGGTAGATCAGAACGGCGCTGTGGTCGAGATCGAGATCACCAACAAGCTCATTCGCGGCAGCGTTCAGCTGACCAAGGTGGATAAAAACTATCCCGACCACCATCTGAGCGGTGCGATCTTTGAGGTATACAGTGGCGGAAAGCTCGTGGATCAGATGGAGGAGCTGTCCGACGGCGTCTACAAGCTGGACAATCTGCCCTACGGCGATTACACGCTGAAGGAAACTGAGGCCCCCAAGGGCTTCTTCCTTGATGAGAAGACCTACAGTTTCTCCATTAAGGAAGATGGTAAAACCGTCGTCGTGGAAAATGAGGCCGGAAAGGGCTTTGTCAACCAGGCACAGAGCGGAGGCATCCGCATTGAAAAGACTTCGGATGACGGCGTGCTGAAGGGCTTTAACTTCTGCGTGGAGGGCACGGATATCACCGGCAATGCCTTCAGCAAGGACTTTGTGACCGATGAGAAGGGTCAGATCCACATCGAGGGGCTGCGCATCGGCGATTATGTGATCTCCGAGGTGTCCAACAAAGCCAACGAGAAGTATGAGCTTCCCACAAATGTCACCGTAACCGTTCACGAAGGAAAGACGGTCGTTGCCAAGTTCCATAACAAGCTCAAGCCTGTTACGGATATACCCAAGACCGGAGATACCACCAATATGCCTCTTTGGGCAGCACTTGCCGGTATCTCTGCAATCGGTGCAGGTGCGGCGGCCTTCTTTACCTTCCGCAAAAAGAAGGAGGTAGGCAAGCATGAACGCTAAGGTCATTATCGGCATCGGTCTTGTGGTGTTTATTATCGCAGGGCTGATCATTCTTCGCTTGAAGAACAGAAAGTAAAACGGCAAGGGGCGGCATCTTCTTACAGATGCCGCCCCGCTTATAAAAGGAGACGCTATGGAAGAGACAAGAAAAATTGGAGATTACTCCGTAAAGTATTCCATGTATATCGGGCACAAGGATATTGCGCTGGGTGAGAATCCCAACGCCGACAAGGATGAACGGTATATGTGCTGCTTCGTAGAGACCAACGCCATTTTCGAGCGCTATTCCGGGGTGCTGGTCAGCGACGATTTTGCAGAGATCGCAAAGGTGTTCGGGCAGCGCGTAGCGGACGCAGCCGAGGAGATTATTCAGGAAAACGAAAGAGCCTGTCAGGAGGTTGGCATGAATGAGGAACTCATGGCAGAAAGCTGTGCACCGGTTTCCTATGAAGATTCCATCGAGAACAAGGTGGTTGTCATCAAGGGCAGCATTCTCCGGCCTGAGTTCCGTCATGCCAATCACCAGCTTATGCTGTGTACCGGCGGCTTCGGCGCGCAGGCCAATGCGCGAGGCCGTACCTGCTGCTGCATTTCTCTGTACGACGGGAGAAAGACCTCCTTTTACCGCACGGATTTTCTCGGCGTCATGGATGAAAAGAAGCTTCCCGAATGGGCGCAGAAGGGCTTGGAGAAAGCAAAAGAGATGCACGCGCAGGAAAAGAAGCCGGCTAAAGAAAGAGGTGACGCAAGATGATCGAGTATGAAAAAAGAGCAATGATCGAGGCGGAGGACAAATATACCTTTCGTCAGAGCACGCAAATTTCCATGCAAATCGGACTGATCGGCCACCTCCGGGCAGACATGGATACAGACGGCAACGGCTTTTTCAGCAGCTGGTTTGATTTCCGGGAGAAGCTGAAAACCGATGAGTTCAAGGCAGAGTTTGATGATGTAATCAACTCTCTGCGTGAGGAAGGCGACATTCTTCATAACCGCAGGGCGCTTGCCAAGTACTGCTATTGCACACCCCAAAGCCGGATGCAGGAGGAGCCGGGCTACTATGGCGTTCGTGTGGATACTGAAAAATATGCCTATCTTCTGCGCCTGAACCCGGACAGAGGCGAATACAACCTGTACTGCTATTGCTATCGCCGGGATTGGCTCGATCAGCACCTGAAGGACGCAGAGAAAGGAATCCGTTTTATTGACAGCCATTACAAGGAGCTGTTTCGCATTCCGGATGGCGGCAAGGTGAAAATCCACTATTCGTGGAATGAAGACCAGATTCGCTCCTGCCGGTATATCGACGATTACCATGTGGAGATCGGGAGCAACCTCTATCACATCTGCGAGTTTGCCGAGCGCATGGAATACGGCGGCCATACCTGCGAGCCGGTTCGGGACAACCTGCCCGAGCGGTGCTACAGCGTTCTTTCCGGCAGCGACGAAATCATTATCATCAAGCGCGGCGAAAAGGGCTACTTCAAGACGGACATTCCCGTCACCGACAAGGACGAAGCCCGGAGCATCGCGAATGAGTATAATGCAAAGCTCGGCGTCAGCAAGGCGCAGGAAGAAGCGATGAAGGCCGGCTCTATGTTCGGCTTTCAGGTGCCCGCCGCAGACCCGAGAAATTATGACGCAGACGGAAAGCCCGTGATGCCGAAGGACAGAGGTGATGCACGATGAGTAAGGACGATTATCGTATCTGGTCTAATGCTGACCTTGACTATGAGGAGTGGAAAGATTGGATGGAGGAAGAATATCCGACGCTTTCCGATGACGAGCGCATCGCCATGATGTATGAGGAAAACGGGCACTACCTTGAGGACGAACGGCTCAATCTGGACATTCAACTTTCCCAGCCCATTCTGGTTGTTGCCGATCTGGGGCTTTGGAATGGCAGGCGCACGGGATACAAAGAAATTCCCAGCGGCAATATCCGGGACTGCCTTTACTCTGATTACGACTACACCACATGGTATGTGGACCGAAACGGAGATTTCCGGTGCGATGACACCCACCATGACGGCACAAACCATTATCTCTATCGGGTATATAAGGACAATGCTTCCCAGGCGCAGAAAGACCGGCTCAAAGAAAAAATCTACAACGGCACAGCCACCAGGGCAGACATTGTCCGTGTCACCCGCAGGCTTGGCGATGAGATCGGAAAAGTGTACGGCTGGAGCTTTCCAACCAGGCAGAGAGAACGAGGTGAGGCACGATGAACCAAGCACAGCCGAGCGAAAGTTATATTGCCAGACTGGACTATTTGGCTTTCAACGGAAAAGTATGCAGCAGCGTTGCGTACAGCGACGAGCAGCGCTTCATGGAAGACCTGAAGGAGTCGCTCTATCACGGAGAGCCGCTGTGCGTCGTTCTCTACCGAGACCGGAACGGCAAGACGATTTCTCGTGCGTTTCTGAACGACCTGGATACACTGCCAAAAGGACTTTTCATAGAGGACAGTTCCCACAGAAAGCCGAAGGAAAGGGGTGAAGCACGATGAGGGTAAATGCCATGACAGAGAAGTTTGAAGATGTGACGGTTCTGGGGCATCCCATGCTTTTTACCTGCCTGCGGGTAGACCGTGATACCGTCCCACAGGGCATGTACATGTACGAGGTTCGCCACGATGATGACCAACAGGGCGAGCCGGTTCAGATTGCCAACTGGATCATGGTGAATCATTGGGGAACGTTGATTTCCAATAGGCCCATTCGCTTGGAGCCCCGACCGGATGGGAGAAACGCCTACCGAGACATTGATCCTGAAAACGATTGGAACTATGAGGGCACGCTTACTACCGTGAAGGAGTACATGGAGAAGAATCCACCGGCGGTTCATAAGCAAAAAGACCACGAACCTGCGAGATAAGGAGAAGCTATGGATAAGAAGAAAGCCATCTGCGAATATCTCCGCAAAAATCATATTGGCAAAGAAAATGCCATCCACAGCAAGGAGCTTGAAAAGCTGTTTCTACTTGACGGACGAAATATTCGCCGCAAGATCAGCGCCTTGCGACAGGATGGCTTTCCTATTTGCAGCGATGAAACGGGCTACTATTACGCAGATAACCAGAAAGAAATCAATACCACCGTCTGCCGGCTGAATGAGCTTGTGACGAAGGTGTCCAACGCCAGAACCGGGCTTTTATTTGCGTCGATCCTCGGAGAGAATGCGCAGACCGTTGAGGTCACGATCAAAGTAAGATAAGGAGGGAGTTCCCATGCCGAGCAAATACAGAATCATTTTGGAGATGGCGTCCCAGACTGCCAGGGATATCGCCTCCAATGCCGACCGATATACCGATTTTCTGATTACGGCGGCAAACAACTACAAGTACAGCTTTAAGGAGCAGCTGCTCATCCATGCGCAGAAGCCGGATGCAACGGCGTGTGCGGAAATCGACACATGGAATAAACTCGGCAGATGGGTAAACAAGGGCACGAAAGGCATCGCACTGCTGATCGACAGAGATGTTCCCTACAAGCTGAGACATGTCTTTGATATCTCCGACACCAACAGCCGTGCCGGAAGGAACATCACCCTTTGGCAGATGAAGCCGGAGTACGAATATGCGGTATCGGAAAGCCTTCAGGCCAGCTTCGGTGATGTGGAGGAGCCGCGAGATTTCCCACACCTTCTCATGGATATTTCCGGTTATACCGTGGAGGATAATCTTTCAGATTATCTCATGGAGTTGAACGCTGTCAAAGCCGGCAGCTTTCTGGAGGAGCTGGATGACACAAGCCTTGAGGCATGGCTGAAAACTACGCTGAAAAGCAGCGTCGCTTTTATGGCGCTCTCCCGTGCGGGGTATGAGCCGAGGCAGTATTTTGACCGGGAGGATTTCAGCCATCTCTTTGACTTCAACACCGTGGAGGTTATCTCCGTGCTCGGTGCCGCAGTCAGTGATATTTCTGAGATGGTCATCCGGGAAATGGGCGAAACCGTCAAGGAGATGGAGAAGGAAGAAAGACGGAAGATTCGCACATTTGCACAGGAGGGTGCTTCTGCGTATCATAAGAACCGAACAGAAAACAAGGAAAGGAGCAACGAACATGGAACTGACCTATACGATGCAGGGGGACTATCTGATTCCCGATCTGACCGTGCCGGAGAGTCCGAAGCTTGGGAAGTATGGAATGCTGCGACGGACATTCCTCCGCGAGCACCGGGATGGGATCTACACCGGGATGCTGCTGAACGGAACACTGAACAGTCATTTGGAGGAGGTGGACCGGCAGGCGCAGAAGATGCTGGACGACCTGACCGAGCAGATGAAGGCGCTGAACGGAGTGACAGAGCAGTTGAAGGCGGAGGATCAGATGCGGTGGGTGCAGATGATGAACTCTATTCGTCACTCGGCGGAGGAAGTGATTCTGAACGACCTGATCTACGCGTAACGCTCCCCACAGTTGAACAGCAACAGGAAATCATCGCAGAAGCGGAGGAAGAAAAATCCTCCGCTTTTTCTATTTCTCAGGAGGACATCGACGCCATTCTGACACGAGGCAGCGGCATCCATCAGGGCAAATTCCGCATCTATGAGCAGTTTCTCAAACAGGATTCTTCCGAGAACAATATCACCTTCTTGAAAAACGAATACGGCATCGGCGGAGCCTATCCTGCCGTTTCCGGAAGAAATCTCGACGAGAACCACGACGCTAAAGGCATCAAAATCAGCAGAGGAAGAATCTCCCAGCCCGACGCAGAAATGCTTTTGCGGTGGAATAAGGCCGAGAAGCGGATCGGGGAGCTGATCCGAGCCGACCGCTATCTGAGCCAAGCAGAAAAGGACAACTATCCTGCCTACCGGGAGCAGGCAGAAGCTCGGAGGAAACGAGGTGAAATCTCTGAGGAGTTCCGGTCGATTGTCTATGATTACAATGACTTTGTGGCGCAGCTTGGTGAGGAAAGCAAAGCGCTGAATCTGTATTATTTGTCAAGCTGCTGGGGTGCGCTCAGCGTGGGCGAAAAGAAAATGCACGCCCGTACTGCGGAGGGTGACTTCATCCTCCCCATGATGCGCGAAGCAATGAATACGATCATTGCGGACAACACCCACTTGACCGCACGGTGCGAAGCCATGCTGGAAGCGTTGAACAGCGATGTGGCGAAGTCCCTTGAGCCGACCTTTGATGAGCTGAACCCTCCACCGGAACCCCGGAAGGAATACCGCTATCATCTCGGCGATGCAGTCTATATCGGCACACAGGAATACGAGCTGCTGTCTTTTGACGAGAAGAAGGTCGTCCTCTTTGATACGCAGTTCCCGCTGTTTAACAAGGAGCTGACTCGTGAAGAGTTCGATAACCGGCTCAAAGAAAATCCGCTGAATGACAGGCTGCTGCAAGTCGTGGAAGAACTCCCTGTCGCAAACAATACGAAGGCGAGAATATCCCTTGACACCGGCAGTAACAAGGTTCACTGGATTTACTTCAATCCCGATGCAGATGCAGGTGGACAGTATGTTTCCGGTGACCTTGATTTCTCTGTTTTTGAAGAGCTTGTCGAGCAGTATGACATTGCCAACCATCCGGAAAACGCCGCCGACTTCCGAAATGACCTTGAAGAAATGTCGGATCAGTTCCTTGCGGACATCAATACCCCGTTCTTCATGGAAGCTGAAAATGACTATGAGATGGACTGCGATTATATCGAGTTCACGCCGGAAAACCTCCTGAAGATTCACGAGGATATTCTGTCTTTAGAGGCAGACCGGGAAGCAGCGCGAGAGACTGACCGATATGAGGCGGAGTTTGGTGCGGACGGCACACGGGTATTCAGAGAAACGGAAGATTTGGCAAAAGACGATTCCGAAATTGAGAGCCTAACGGACGAAGAATTGGATGCTCTGCCCATCAGCACCGTCAAAGACGGCGAGGTCGTGACCTACCCCAATGCGGAAGCCTTGCTGGATGACCAGAAAGAAGCGCTCGCTCCGCCTCCGCAGGTGAAAAGAGCCTCCAAGGTTGCGCCGCATGTGCTGCATCCGGAAATCAACACCGAGTACCGAACCAACTTTCAAATCGAGAGCGATGATATCGGCGTGGGCACGCCGCTGGAACGGTTCTATCACAATATCCGTGCCATTCAGCTCCTGAACAAGCTGGATGCGGAAAACCGATTGGCGACACCCACCGAGCAGCGTGTGCTTGCCGACTATGTGGGCTGGGGCGGTCTATCCGAGTTCTTCAAGGAGGACAATCCCCATTATACCGAGCTGAAGAATGTGCTTTCCGATGAGGAATATGCGTCGGCAAGAGAATCCACGCTGACGGCCTTCTATACGCCGCCCGTAGTGATCAAGGCGGTGTACAGCGCCTTGGAGAATATGCACTTCCAGACCGGCAATGTGCTGGAGCCCTCCTGCGGCATCGGCAACTTTATGGGACTTGTTCCCGAAAGCATGAATGACGCGAAATTCTACGGCGTGGAGCTGGACAGTATTTCCGGGCGAATTGCGCAGCAGCTTTATCAGAAAAACAGCATCGCGGTGCAGGGCTTTGAGAATACAAACCTTCCCGACAGCTTCTTTGACGCTGCAATCGGTAATGTCCCCTTCGGGCAGTTCAAGGTGCCCGACAAACGCTACGATAAGCACAACTTTCTCATTCACGACTATTTCTTCGCCCGCACTTTGGATAAGGTGAGACCCGGCGGCGTGATCGCCTTCATCACCTCAAAGGGTACGCTGGATAAGGAAAACCCCAATGTCCGAAAGTATATCGCGCAGAGAGCGGACCTCCTCGGCGCTATCCGGCTGCCGAATGATACCTTCAAGGCCGCTGCCGGCACGGAGGTCACATCGGACATTATCTTCCTCCAAAAGCGTGACCGATTGGTGGATATTGAGCCCGATTGGGTGCATCTAGCCACCGACGCCAATGGCATCCGGATGAACGCCTATTTTGTGGACAACCCTGAAATGGTGTTGGGCGACATGCAGATGGTCAGCGGGCCTCACGGCATGGAGTCCGCCTGTATTGCTTATGAAAATGCAGAGCTTGGGGACCTCTTGCGGGATGCCGTCCAGAACATTCATGCCGAGATTACCGAATTTGAAATCGACGATCTTGAAGCGGAGGATGAGGACCTTTCTATCCCCGCTGACCCTGATGTGCGCAATTTCAGCTTCACGGTGGTGGACGGTAAAATCTATTACCGTGAAAACAGCCGCATGAATCCCGTGGATGTTTCCACGACTGCCGAAAGCCGCATCAAGGGTATGATTGCCATCCGTGATTGTGTCCGGACGCTGATTGAGTACCAGACGGAGGACTATCCCGATGCCGATATCAAAGCGGAGCAGGAAAAGCTCAATCGGCTCTATGATGATTTCAGCAAAAAATATGGGCTTATCAGCGCAAGAGCCAACAACTCGGCATTCAATTCCGACAGCTCCTACTGCCTGCTTGCTTCGCTGGAGGTGCTGGACGATGAGGGCAACTTCCTCCGCAAGGCAGATATGTTCTCTAAACGAACCATCAAGCAGAAGGTAACGGTGCAGTCGGTTGACACGGCTTCCGAGGCCTATGCTCTGTCCCTTGCGGAAAAAGCGAGAATCGACATGCCATATATGTCGCAGCTTACCGGCAAAACCGAGCAGGAGCTGTTTGAGGATTTGAAGGGTGTGATCTTCCTCAACCCCATGCACATAAGCGAAGAGGACGGCAAGCCGAAGTATCTCCCTGCCGATGAATATCTCTCCGGCAATGTCCGTGAAAAGCTCCGTTGGGCAAAGCGGAGTGCGGAGCTCTACCCCGAGGATTACGGAGAGAATGTCCGTGCTCTTGAGGCGGTACAGCCGGTTGACCTGACGGCAAGTGAAATTTCCGTGAGGCTTGGCGCAACATGGCTGCCTCCGGAAACCATCGAGGAGTTCATGTTTGAGCTGTTCAGCACCCCGCGCTACTGCCAATGGAATATCCATGTTCACTACGCGCAGTACACCGGTGAATGGAATGTGGAGGGAAAATCCTACGACCGCAGCAATGTGAAAGCTCACAATACCTACGGTACCGGTAGAGTCAACGGTTATAAGATTATGGAGGAAACCCTGAACCTCCGGGATGTAAGAATCTTCGACTACATCGAGGACGGAAACGGCAGGAAAACGGCTGTGCTCAACAAGAAAGAAACCGCCATCGCACAGGGCAAGCAGGAGCTTATTAAGCAGGCCTTTGCAGACTGGATATGGAGCGATCCGGAACGCCGGGAGCAGCTAACCAAGCTGTATAACGAGAAGTTCAACAGCATTCGCCCCCGTGAGTATGACGGCAGCCACCTGAATTTCGTGGGAATCAATCCGGAGATCACGCTGAGGCCGCATCAGGTCAATGCCATTGCCCATATCCTCTACGGCGGCAACACCCTGCTTGCCCATGTAGTGGGGGCCGGGAAGACCTTCGAGATGGTAGCGGCTGCACAGGAGAGCAAGCGGCTGGGCTTGTGTCAAAAAAGCCTGTTTGTGGTCCCCAATCATCTGACGGAGCAATGGGCGAGCGAATACCTCCAGCTCTACCCCTCCGCCAACATTCTTGTCGCCACCAAGAAGGATTTCGAGACCAAGAACCGCAAGAAGTTCTGCGGGCGCATTGCCACCGGCGACTACGATGCGGTCATCATTGGGCACAGCCAATTTGAAAAGATCCCCATGTCCCTGGAACGACAGCGTGCCATCCTGCAGCAACAGCTGGATGAAGTGCTGGACGGCATTTCTGAATTGAAGAAAAACCGTGGGGATAATTTCTCCATCAAGCAGCTGGAGCGAACCAAGAAAACGGTCAAGCAGAAGCTGGACAAGCTCAATGACCAGTCCCGCAAGGATGATGTTGTGACCTTTGAAGAGCTGGGCGTTGACCGTATCTTCATCGATGAGGCTCATTACTATAAAAACCTCGCCGCATTTACAAAAATGCGGAATGTGGGCGGCATCAGCCAAACCGAGGCCATGAAGTCCAGCGACCTGTATATGAAGTGTCGGTATTTGGACGAGTTGACCGGCGGCAGAGGCGTTGTGTTTGCCACCGGCACGCCCATCTCCAATAGCATGGTGGAGATGTACACCATGCAGAAGTATCTCCAGTACGGAGCGCTGCGCAGGAATGACCTTCTCCACTTCGATGCCTGGGCCTCCACCTTCGGCGAGACGGTGACGGCTATCGAGCTTTCTCCGGAGGGCACGGGCTACCGCGCCAAAACAAGGTTTGCGAAGTTCTATAATCTACCGGAGCTCATGGCAATGTTCAAGGAGACCGCAGATATTCAAACGGCGGATATGCTCAAGCTCCCCGTGCCGGAGGCCCATTACCACAGCGTTGTTTTGAAGCCATCGGAAACGCAAAAGGAAATGGTGGCCTCTCTTTCAGAACGAGCCGAGCGTGTCCGCAATAAGATGGTGGATTCCAGCGTGGATAACATGCTCCTCATCACCAATGACGGCAGAAAGCTCGCCTTGGATCAGCGGCTCATGAACGATATGCTCCCCGACAGCGAGACAAGCAAGGTGGGCGCGTGTGCGGAGAATGTTTTTGATATTTGGCAGCTCACCGCCGATCAGAAATCGACACAGATGGTATTCTGCGACCTGTCTACGCCCCACGGCGACGGCAAGTTCAATGTGTACGATGATCTCCGGAACAAGCTGATTGCCAAGGGCATTCCGGCAGAGGAAATCGCCTATATCCACGCGGCGAATTCAGAGGCGCAAAAGAAAGAGTTGTTTGGCAAGGTGCGCTCCGGTCAGGTGCGGGTGCTCATCGGTTCCACGCAGAAAATGGGAGCCGGCACCAATGTGCAGACGAAGCTTGCGGCACTTCATCATTTGGATTGTCCGTGGCGACCGTCTGACCTGCAGCAGCGGGAAGGACGAATCATCCGCCAGGGCAACGAAAACAAGGAGGTCGATATTTACACCTATGTTACGGAGAACACCTTCGACAGCTACCTGTATCAGTTGGTGGAATCCAAGCAGAAGTTCATTGGGCAGATCATGACCAGCAAATCCCCGGTGCGCTCTGCGGAAGACATTGACGAAACTGCCCTGAGCTATGCGGAAATCAAGGCGCTGTGCGCCGGCAATCCCCATATCAAGGAGAAGATGGATCTGGACATTGATGTGTCCCGTCTGAAGCTGCTCAAGGCCAACCATCTGAGCCAGCGCTATTCGCTGGAGGATCAGATTTTGAAGGAGTTCCCCCAGAAAATCAAATCGTTGGAGCAGCGCATTGAGGGCTATCGGGCGGATATTGACCAGCGAAAAAGAAATACCGAGCCCAACGAGGACGGCTTCTCTCCGATGTTTATGCCGGGCGGCACGGTAAGGGAAAAGAAGGCTGCCGGCGATGCCATCCTCGGTCTTTGCAAGTCCATGACAAGCCCCGACCCAGTTCCCATCGGTCAGTACCGAGGCTTTGATATGGAGCTGTCCTTCGATACCTTTAGCCGGGAATATAAAATCACGCTGATTCACCAGCTGCGGCATACGGTCACGCTGGGCTCGGACGTCTTCGGCAATATTCAGCGACTGGATAATACGTTCGGTGCTTTTGAGGAACGAATGGCGGCGTGTGTCGAGCAGCTGGAGAATACGCGGGTTCAGCTTGAAAATGCAAAGGCCGAGGTACAGAAGCCCTTTCCCCAGGAGGAAGAGCTTGCGGCGAAAACGACCCGCCTGAATGAACTGAACGCCCTGCTCAATCTGGACAAGAAGGAGAATGAGATCGTAGACGGCGAGCGAGGCGAGAAGGAGCCGCAAAAATCATCCGCAGACAGAGAACGCTAAAATGAAAATCACAGCGGCAATGTGGAATGTCTGCATTGCCGCTGTGTTCGCAAGCTGCAAAATACGCCGAGCGTGTGATATAATGGAGCTGACAAATCGGAATTTGTGAAATCCACATATTTTAAGAAGGAGCCTTCGCTTATGCGAAAGCTCCTTTTCTGCACACCTTACTTTTTCAGCTTTAAGCCATCGTGGAACGCCTCTCCCACGCGCTCGGTAACTTTGTAGTAGCCATGGGTGTAGGGGTCAAATGCGATGGCATTGACCTTAGACATATCAATTTTTCCGTCCACCATAACGCTTTCATCGGCAGTGACATTGACCACCTTGCCGATGACACCGCATCCATATTCATTGTTCTGATACTCAATGAACCTGCACTCCAGGCAGATCGGGAACTCGTTGATGACAGGGGCATCTACTGTTTCTGCTTTGCTGGCGGTCAGACCGCTGCGGGCAAATTTATCGGCAACTTTATTGCCGGACTCTACGCCGAAATAGTCTGCTTCCACTATGTGGGCTGCATCGGCAATGCTGACGGTGAATGTTCCCCGTGCCTTGATGTTCTGTACGGTCTTGTGTGTCTCGGTGAGGTTCAGAACAACGGAGTCCCGCTCCTGCATGGTGCCCCATGCGGCGTTCATGACATTGTCGCTGATCTCCGGCAAGCACAAGATGGTCATTCTTTACTGCCTGATATGTCCCATGATATCAGAACTCCTATGAATGCAATCATTGGTTATGCAGAACTGGCATCCAGACATTTGCAGGAAACAGATAAGCTTGGCAGATATCTTGAAGAAATCCAAATATGCGGAAAAGAACTTTTGTCGATGCTTGGTAATGTTTTAGATCTTGCAAGAATTGAGAATAATAAGGTTGAGATGGAATACACTGTTTCAAATGTCCATGAGTGCTTTGAAAATTGTGTCATTATGTTCCAACAACAGGCAGAAAGTAAAAATCAGACGATCTCTTTGACAGAACAAATCATGTATCCGTATGTGTATATGGATGAACCTCACCTGTCAGAAGTCTGTCTTAATATAATAAGCAATGCAATAAAGTATACAAATACAGGAGGTTGGATATCCTGTAATGTTGTACAGAAATCCTGTGAAAAAGAAGACTGGTGCAATATGATCATTACCATTACCGATAATGGAATTG
>ENA-OUQP01001148-OUQP01001148.1-human-gut-metagenome-genome-assembly--contig:-NODE-1148-length-19314-cov-5.512280_pt1 | contig 19314 bp, 16 predicted proteins | sample MGYA00237951_ERZ548836 | MGnify/ENA primary metagenome ERZ548836 (study PRJEB26490, sample SAMN05194702) | human gut metagenome | biome: terrestrial biome; feature: human-associated habitat; material...
TTTCACCCACCTATGAGCAAGCTCATGTGGGCTTAGACCTTTTGACCCTGGCATCGTAAGAATACAGGGATTGCCTGGTGCAATAAAAATCTGCAGGGAAAAGCAGGAGGACAGGAATGGGAGAGACAAAGGAAGAAAAACGGGGACAATTTCAGCGTTTGGAAGGAGAAATTGCAGAAGAATCCAAACGGCTGGCGATCGCAATCGGGGGCGCGGCAATTTATTCAGCGGGCGTCAATTTGTTTATCGTACCGGCAGGATTGTACAGTGGAGGCATTATGGGTTTTGCCCAGATTGTACGAACGATTTTGGTCAGTTATCTGCATCTGCCGATTCAGAATTTTGATATCGCGGGTCTGATTTATTATGCGATCAATATTCCGGTGCTTCTACTCGGTATGAAAGATATTGGAAAACAGTTTTTCGTAAAAACGATTTGCTGTCTGACAGCGGTGACGATATTTTTGTCGTTTATCCCGATTCCGACGGAGACGCTTTTACATAATGACATTCTGGGCAGCACGGTGATCGGTGCCCTGATGTGCGGCTTCGGCATGGGAACGGCGCTCCGGATGGGAGCATCGCTGGGCGGAACTGATATTATTGCGCTGCTTTTGATCAAATGGAAGAAAAATATCAGCGTCGGCAAGGTCAATATCATCACGAACGCCGTACTTTACGGAATCTGCCTGTTCCTGTTTGACGTCAGCACCGTGATCTATTCTCTGATCTATGCGGCGGTCAGCGCCTTTGCGGTCGATCACGAGCATTCGCAGAACATTAACGTCGAGGTGCGGATTATCACGAAGCTGGACGACAAGGGACTGGAGCAGGAAATCCTGCAGAAGATGGACAGAGGAATTACTCGTCTGGAAAGCACGGGCGCTTACACGAATGAAAAGTCGAACATGCTTTACATTCTCGTGTCCAAGTACGAGGTCGGTCAGCTGAAAAACATTGTGCTCAAATACGATCCGCATGCGTTTATTGTTATGAACGAGGGCGTGACGGTCATCGGACATTATAAAAAGAAGCTGTAAAAAGAAAAATTGTAAAAAATGGCATCCACGATAGAGTGGGTGCCATTTTTTACATAATAAACATGGCGGAGCAAAATAATGTTGAATTTGTACTCCGCCGGAAATTTTGTTTACTGTTTTTTTACATCTTTCTCTTCATTTTTCGGTTCGCAGGTCAGATGCATGCCGAGCTTTTTGAAGATGCCCTCATCTACAGAGGAAAGCAGGACGGAGGAATGAACCTCGCATCCTTTTAAGAGCGGAACCGCATTCAGGGCGCGGGCAGCGTCCGGGCTGGTTGCAGCACTGATGGAAAGTGCGATCAGAATTTCGTCTGTATGAAGACGGGGGTTCTGGCTGCCCAGATAGTTGATCTTGAGGGTCTGGATCGGGTGGATCGCATCCGGAGATACCAGATGGATCTCATGATCGATGCCTGCAAGAATCTTTAAGGCGTTGAGCAGGCAGGCTGCGGATGCGCCGAGCAGGTCGGAGGTCTTGCCGGTCACCAGAGTGCCGTCAGGAAGCTCGATGGCAGCGGCGGGAGCGTTGGTAGCCTCTTCGCGGTTCATGGCAGCAGCGATTACCTTGCGGTCTGCAACGGTAATTCCAGCCTGCTTCATCAGAAGCTCGAGCTTGTACAAAACGGCGGGCGTGGAGTTTCCGCGTTTTAAGTCGCATAAGCAGTTGTAATAACGGCGGATGATTTCCTGTCTGGAGGCTTCCTTGCAGGCTTCATCGTCGATGATACAGTTGCCAGCCATGTTGACGCCCATATCCGTAGGGGACTTGTAAGGACATTCACCCATGATTTCTTCAAAAATAGCGCTCAGAACAGGGAAAATCTCAACGTCGCGGTTGTAGTTGACGGTGGTAACGCCGTAAGCTTCCAGATGGAACGGGTCGATCATGTTGACGTCGTTTAAATCAGCGGTAGCAGCCTCATAGGCGAGGTTGACCGGGTGCTTTAACGGCAGGTTCCAGATCGGGAATGTCTCGAACTTGGCGTAGCCGGCGTTGACGCCGCGCAGATGCTCATGATACAGCTGGGAAAGGCAGGTAGCCATTTTGCCGCTGCCGGGTCCGGGTGCGGTTACGACAACGAGCGGACGGCTGGTTTCGATATAATCGTTTTTGCCGTAGCCTTCTTCGCTGACGATTTTTTCCACGTTGGTCGGATAACCTTCAATAATATAGTGGATATAGCAGCGGATGCCGAGGGTTTCGAGCTTTTTGCGGAACAGGTCCGCAGCGGGCTGACCGGCATACTGTGTGATGACAACGCTTCCGACGTAAAGACCGATATTGCGGAATGCTTCTGTAAGACGCAGCACTTCGAGGTCATAAGTCAGGCCGAGATCACGACGTGTTTTGTTGGTTTCCAGCGCACTGGCGGAGATCGCGATGACGATTTCTGCCTGATCCTTTAACTGGAGCAGCATTTTTAATTTACTGTCCGGCTCGAATCCGGGCAGTACTCTGGCAGCATGATAGTCGTCGAACAGCTTGCCGCCAAATTCCAGATACAGTTTATCCCCGAACATGGAAATTCGTTCGCGGATATGGGCAGACTGCATCTGCAGATACTTTTGATTGTCAAAACCGATATTCATAAGAAACTCCCTGTGTAAACTTTAGTGTAGCAGTTACTTGAAAAATCGTGACGGATTCGTCACGACAAACTCTGACACAATTATATAACGCATTGAAAGAAAAAATCTACCGTTTCCTGAGAAAAAATCTGCAGATATTTCGCGGAAAGGAACTGACGCTTGATTTTACAGGCTCTTTCCGCTATGATTCATGACAATAGAATGCTCGCAGAGCGTGTATTCTATTGTTCATGACAATAGAATGCTCGTAGAGCGTGCATTCTATTGTTTGGTGGAAATGATGGCATAGGAATGGAGACAGAATGAAAAAAAGAATTGGAATTTTTCTGGCGGCGCTTCTGCTGCTGTCTGGCTGCGGCAGGGACAGCGGTCGGCTGAAAATGGGTGCTGCGGGACTTGGAGGAACGTATCAGGCATTTTCCGATGCGTTTGCAAAGCTGGAATCCGAGACGAACAACAGGGAGATTGAGGTGCGTACGACCGCCGGATCGGCTGCAAACCTCCGGCTTTTATCCCAGAATTATATTCAGCTCGCGCTGTGTCAGGCGGATTTGCTGGAGGATGCCTGGAACGGAACCGGGCAGTTTCAGGGAACAGAGCCGATTCGTGGATTCGGGGCTGTAGCGGGCGTTTATGAAGAAGCGTGTCAGATTGTGGTGCGCGCAGACTCTGAAATTTCGACAGTGGAAGAGCTGGAAGGACACAGGGTCAGCATCGGTGAGGAAGAGTCCGGGACGAAGCAGAACGCGCTGCAGATTCTGGCGGCATACGGTCTGAACGAAAAGCTGGTGGAGGAAGTCTCCCTGAATTACACGGAGGCTGCGAAGGAGCTGGAAAATGGCACGATCGACGCATTTTTCTGTACGGCAGGAGTGCAGACGGCTGCAATTACGAATCTGGCGCAGCGGACAGGAATCCGGTTCCTGAATGTTGACGGCGCTGCTGCTGCACGTTTGAAAAAGAGCTATCCGGTCTATGACAGCTGCATCATTGCGGCGGGAACCTATCCGGGACAGGAAGAGGATGTTTCGACGGTCGGCGTAAAAGCGGTCTTGCTGGCGAGTGACAGCGTTTCTGCAGAGGTGGTGGAAGAACTGACTGCGCTTTTGTTTGAGGAACAGCAGGAGCTGGATTTTGCGCTGCCGGTGGAGCTGATTACGGAAGCGGACGCTGCTGCAGACGGACTTCCGGTTCCGTTCCACAAAGGTGCAGAGCGGTATTATGAGAGTAGAGGAGAAAAGAGTGAGAATTGAACTGGATATGTATCAGACAATGGCAGTTGCAGTGCTCGCTCTGATGCTTGGAAGATATTTAAGAAAAAAGTGCTGGCTGCTGGAGCGGTTTTGTATTCCAGCACCGGTAATCGGCGGTGTTATTTTTGCAGTGGCAACGTGTATCTGCTATGTGACGGGAATTGCGGAGTTTGTATTTGATGATATTTTAAAAGAAGTATTTATGGTGTTTTTCTTTACCTCCGTAGGCTTTCAGGCAAATCTGAAGGTTCTGAAAAGCGGCGGGAAATCCATGATTATCTTTCTGGGACTGGTAATCGGTCTGATCGTGCTGCAGAACGGAACTGCGGTAGGCCTGGCGAAGCTTTTGCACCTCGATCCGTTGGTCGGCATGTGTACCGGCTCGATTCCGATGACGGGCGGACACGGTACGGCGGGTGCGTTTGGTCCCGTGCTGGAGGACTTCGGAATTTCCGGAGCGACGACGGTTTGTACGGCGGCAGCGACGTTTGGCCTGGTGGCAGGCAGCGTGATGGGCGGACCGCTCGGCGAACGGCTGGTTGAAAAGCGCAATCTTTTGAAAACGGCGATTCCTGAGGATGACAGCCTTCTGCTGGAAGAAGATAAAAAACATGAACGCCATGTAAAACAGTATCCGGCTGCATTCTTTCAGCTGGTTCTGGCGATGGGAATCGGAACGGTACTGTCTCAGGTTTTATCGATGACAGGAATGACATTTCCGATTTATATCGGCGCGATGATCGTAGCCGCCGTGCTGCGGAATCTGAGTGAATACACTGGAAAATTTCCTATCTATATGGGGGAAATCAATGGCATTGGTGGTATCAGCCTTTCCATGTTCCTTGGTTTGGCGATGATTACGCTGAAGCTGTGGCAGCTGGCGGAGCTGGCTGTGCCGATGCTCCTGTTGCTGTCAGGACAGGTGCTTTTGATGTTCCTGTACACTTATTTTGTAGTGTTTAGCGTCATGGGAAAAGACTATGATGCTGCGGTTATTTGTTCCGGTACCTGCGGTTTCGGTATGGGGGCTACGCCGAATGCGATGGCAAATATGCAGGCAGTGTGTGAAAAATATGTGCCGTCTGTAAAGGCATATCTGCTGATCCCGATTGTGGGCAGCCTGTTTGCGGATTTTATCAACAGCCTTGTCATTACGCTGTTTATCAATTTCCTGTAAAGCAAGGGGGAGAGAGGATGTTTTGGGAAAAAAGAAAAGAAAAAGCGGCAAAATACAAAGTGGAAAATGAAAATTTGGCAGTTCCGGAGATTCACTTAAAAGGAGATGACGACGCAGACCCTGCAGAGGTGTGCGGAGAGGATCAGGATATCGTTTATGAAAATGTGGCGGTTCCGGAAATCCATATCGGTAAAAAGCGCGTTTGAGCCGTAGAGCAGAATTCTATTTTAGACTTTGCGTATTGATTTATCCTATCGAAATGTCTATAATTATGGTACTATCGTGGCTTCCATGCATGAAGCGGACGAAAAGAAAGGTTAAATCGAATGGATAATAATATGAACCCGTTTAACGGCGGAAATGGAAATGGTTCCGGCAACGGATCCCAGGGACCGAACGGTTCCGGAGGATCAGGACAGAACAATCCGAGGCGGACGAGCCTGATCCTGTTGGCGATTGCAGCGATTGTGACGTTGATTTCCATGAGTCTGTTTATGCGGATGATCAATAATGCAACCAATCAGGAAATCACCTATGGAAAATTTCAGGAGCTGGTAGAAAGCGGCAAGGCGGCAGAGGTTACCTGGGATGACGATACGATTTATCTCAAACTGCAGCAGACAAACCAGAAGACACTGTTTTCTGCGATGCCGGAGGTAACCTATTATACCGGTAAGGCACAGTCGGATGATGCATTGACGGCGTACTTAAAAGAATATAAGGTCGCAAGCTACGGCAAGGATGTTCCGGACAGCTCCGGACTGATTTTGACGATGATCCTGACCTATGTGCTTCCGATTGTCGTTATGTGGCTGCTTTTAAGTCTGCTGTTTCGGCGGATGGGCGGAGGCGGCCCTATGGGCGTCGGCAAGAGTAACGCAAAGGTTTATGTACAGAAAGAAACCGGAATCACGTTTAAGGATGTAGCAGGCGAGGACGAAGCAAAGGAGTCGCTGCAGGAGGTTGTCGATTTCCTGCACAATCCGCAGCGCTATGTGAAGATCGGCGCAAAGCTGCCCAAGGGTGCGCTGTTAGTCGGTCCTCCCGGTACCGGTAAGACGCTTCTGGCAAAGGCAGTAGCCGGAGAGGCGAAGGTTCCGTTCTTTTCGCTGACCGGTTCCGATTTTATCGAGCTGTACGTCGGTGTCGGCGCATCGCGTGTGCGCGACCTGTTTAAAGAAGCGACGAAAAATGCGCCCTGTATCATCTTTATTGATGAGATTGATGCAATCGGCAGAAGCAGAGATTCCAAATACGGCGGCGGAAATGAAGAGCGTGAGCAGACGCTGAACCAGCTGCTTTCTGAGATGGATGGTTTTGATACTTCGAAGGGAATTCTGGTTCTGGGGGCGACCAACCGTCCGGAGATTCTGGACAAGGCACTGCTGCGTCCGGGACGATTTGACCGCCGGATTATCGTAGATAAGCCCGACTTAAAGGGACGCGTAGAGATCCTCAAGGTGCACGCCAAAGACGTCAAGATGGACGAAACGGTTGATTTCGATGCAATTGCGCTCGCGACGAGCGGCGCGGTCGGCTCTGACCTTGCCAATATGATCAACGAGGCTGCGATCAATGCAGTCAAAGAGGGCAGGGAATATGTCTGCCAGAAGGATCTGTTTGAAGCGGTCGAGCAGGTACTGGTCGGCAAGGAGAAAAAAGACCGGATCATGAGCGCGCAGGAGCGTAAGATCGTATCCTATCATGAAGTAGGTCATGCGCTGATTGCGGCATTGCAGAAAAATTCCGAGCCCGTGCAGAAGATCACGATCGTGCCCCGCACGATGGGGGCTCTTGGCTATGTCATGCATGTGCCGGAAGAGGAAAAGTATTTAAACACCGAGGCGGAAATCCATGATATGCTGGTCGGCTATCTGGGCGGCCGCGCGGCGGAAGAAATTGTATTTGATACGGTAACGACAGGCGCTTCGAACGATATCGAGCAGGCGACCGGTCTGGCACGCTCTATGGTAACCCGTTTCGGTATGAGCAAAAAGTTTGGTTTGATTGGGCTGGAATCCGTAGAAAGCCAGTATCTGGACGGCAGGACGGTTTTAAACTGCTCCGATGCGACGGCGGCTGAGATCGATCAGGAGGTCATGCGTATCCTGAAAGAATGTTATCAGGAAGCACTGGAGCTGCTGTCCGCAAACCGTGAGGTGATGGATCAGCTGGCGGCGCATCTGATTGAAAAAGAGACGATCACCGGCAAGGAATTCATGCGGATCTACAGACAGGCCAAGGGACTGCCGCAGGAAGAACCGGAGCAGACTGCCGGCGCGCAGATGAAGGCGGCAGAACAGACTGCAGACGCAGAGAACCCGAGCCAGTCCGACGCAGGAAACAGCTATGGCACAGCACCTGCATCGGGCACAGACACCGAAGCGCAGCCGCAGTCTTCCACGCCGAAGCCATGGGAAGAGTTCGCACGCCAGCAGCAGGAAAGAGAAGACAGCTTCTTCTCGGGAGATGCACAGCAGCCGGGAGATACACAGCAGCCGGCGGATCCATCTGACGCCGAACAGAGCCAGGAACAGGATAAGCCCTGGATTCCTCCGACGCCGAAGCCGGAGAATAAAGGACCGGTAGGACGTTTTTCAGGAGCCTCCCTTCCGGACGACGAGAAGAAATAGGAAAGCTTATCGTAAATGCTATACACGAAGTGTTATGCATGGCGGCAGAACCGGAGTGAAAGAAAGTTTGTCAGGGACTATGGAAACATAGTCCCTGCTGTATTAGAAGGGGAGAACGCGACATGTTTGTAATAGAAGAAGAGCTGAAAAAACTGCCGCAGAAGCCCGGCGTGTACCTGATGCACGACGCACAGGACAATATCATTTATGTCGGCAAGGCGATTCGCCTGCGAAGCAGAGTACAGTCTTATTTCCGTGAGAAAATTAACCGCGGACCACAGATTGAAAAGATGGTAACGCAGATCGCCCGGTTTGAATATATTGTGACGGATTCGGAGCTGGAAGCTCTGGTTCTGGAAAACAATCTGATCAAGGAACACAATCCGAAATATAACACACTGCTCAAGGATGATAAAACCTATCCCTATATTAAGGTCACAGTCGGGGAGGCATATCCGCGCGTGCAGTTTTCCAGACTGATGAAAAAGGACAAATCGAAGTATTTCGGGCCGTTTACCTCTGCGGCGGCGGTCAAGGATACGATCGAGCTATTAAATAAGCTGTTCAAACTGCGTACCTGTAACCGGGTACTGCCGCGGGACTGTGGGTTGGAACGCCCGTGCTTAAATTATCACATCGGGCAGTGTATGGCTCCGTGTCAGGATTATGTGAGCCGCGAGGAGTACCGGGCACATGTGGACAAGGCGCTGGAGTTTTTAAACGGCAATTATAATATGATTTTAAACGATCTGCAGAAAAAAATGGAAGAAGCGGCGGAGGCCCTGGAATTTGAGGAAGCCGCCCGGTACCGCGATCTGTTCAACAGCGTAAAGCAGGTGTCCCAGAAGCAGAAAATCACGGATAGCGACGGGGAGGACAAGGACATCATCGCGCTGGACAAGGACGGAAGCGACGCAGTGGTACAGGTGTTTTTCGTGCGCGGAGGCAAGCTGATCGGGCGCGAGCATTTTTATATGACGCATGTGGAGGATTCGGATAAGGCGCAGATTCTGCTGGATTTTGTGAAACAGTTTTACGCCGGAACACCGTTCGTACCGCGAGAGTTGATTTTACAGAAAGAAATAGATGACATACCGGTATTGGAAGAATGGCTGACCGCACGCAGGGGCGCGAGGGTATATATCCGCGTGCCGCGGAAGGGACAGAAGGAAAAGCTGGTGGAGCTTGCGGAAAAAAATGCAAAGCTCGTCCTGGAAAAAGACCGGGAGCGAATTGCGCGCGACGAGGCGCGTACGGTCGGTGCGGTGCGGCAGATCGCACAGCTGCTGGATTTACCGATGCTCGACCGGATGGAGGCGTTCGATATTTCCAACATCAGCGGCTTTGAAAATGTCGGCTCGATGGTCGTTTATGAAAAGGGAAAGCCCAAGCGCAGCGATTACCGAAAATTCAAAATCAAAACGGTAGCAGGACCGGACGACTATGCCTGCATGCGCGAGGTTCTGACGAGACGCTTTGAACACGGCTTAAAAGAGACGAAAGAGCTGGAAGAAAAAAATCTGTCCGGGGAGTTCGGAAGCTTTGCACGGTTTCCGGACCTTTTGCTGATGGACGGCGGACGCGGGCAGGTCAACATCGCGCAGCAGGTGCTGGACGAGCTGCATTTAAACATTCCGGTCTGCGGCATGGTAAAGGATGACAACCATCGGACGAGAGGACTTTATTTTCACAATGTGGAGCTGCCGATCGACCGTAATTCTGAAGCCTTCAAGCTGATTACAAGAGTGCAGGACGAGGCGCACCGGTTTGCAATCGAATACCACAGGTCACTGCGCAGCAAGGATCAGGTCAAGAGCGTGCTGGATGAAATCCCGGGCGTGGGCCCTGCGCGGAGAAAGGCGCTGATGAAAAGCTTTCCATCGATTTATGAGATCCGGGACGCGACGGCAGAGCAGAGTGCGATGCAGGCAGATTTGCCAATGTCCGTGGCGGAAGAAATCTATGAATTTTTTCATAACCACCAAGAGGAAGATTGCCGGGAATAATGATCTGTGATAAAATAAAACAAAGTATGGCATAAAAACAGAGTTTCTGATGTCAGGAACTACTGTCTGCATGTCCTGGAAAAGAGAGGATGGATTATGGCAAGCATCAGTTTAATGAAGATTGCAGAAAAAATGAAGCTGGAAAATCTGACTCCTGAAATCAACCTGAAGGGGATTAAGGTTACGTTGCCGGATATCAACCGACCGGCACTTCCTATGGCGGGCTATTTTGAACACTTTGAGGCGACCCGTCTGCAGGTGATTGGATTCGTAGAATACTCTTATGTTAAGAGAATGTCGGAAAAAGAAGAGAAGGAGATGCTGGAGAAGCTTTTGGATTACCCGATTCCCGGCATTATTTTCTGTCGTGAACTGCATCCGGATGAGCTGTTTCGGCAAATTGCCATTGAAAAAGGCGTTCCGCTTCTGATGACCAAGCGTGCGACGAGTTCGTTTACGGCAGAGCTGATCCGTTGGCTGAATGTCAAGCTGGCACCCTGCATTTCTGTTCACGGCGTACTGGTTGACGTATATGGCGAAGGCGTCCTGATTACAGGCGAGAGCGGAATCGGTAAATCCGAGGCGGCGCTTGAGCTGATTAAGAGAGGACACCGTCTGGTAACGGACGATGTTGTAGAGATCCGCAAGGTCAGTGAGGAAACACTGGTCGGAACTGCACCGGATATCACAAAGCACTTTATCGAGCTGCGCGGTATTGGTATTGTGGACGTCAAGGCGCTGTTCGGTGCTTCGAGTGTCCGCGAGACACAGAATATCGACCTCGTAATCCGTCTGGAAGAGTGGGACAAGGACAGAGAATACGACCGTCTCGAACTGGAAGAGGAATATACGGAATATCTGGGCAACAAGGTTGTCTGCCACAACATTCCGATCCGTCCCGGCAGAAACCTGGCAATTATTTGCGAAGCGGCAGCTGTCAATCACAGACAGAAAAAGATGGGATACAATGCAGCGCAGGAGCTGTATACAAGAGTCCAGAACTCCCTTGCACGTAAGCGGAATGAGGACGAGGATGAGGATGAGGACTAAAGCGGTCAGGCATATCGAAATGTTCGGAATGAAAGCAATAGTGCTCCGTACAGCGATGCAGCTGGCGGATCGTACAAAAGAGTAAGGCATCATCATAGATCAGACAGCTGAAAAGCTTTTTGAAAATACGCGAGAAGCGGGAGGAAAATAAAATGGGTAAGTATTGTTTTGGTGTAGATGTAGGAGGAACGACAGTAAAGCTTGGTCTTTTTAACACCAACGGCGATCTGATGGAAAAGTGGGAAATCCCTACGGTGACAGAGGATGACGGCAAAGCGATTCTGCCGGACTGTGCAAAGAGCATCCTCAAAAAAATGAATGAGCGTGAAATGGACCGTACAGAGGTAGTCGGCGTCGGCATCGGTGCACCGGGACCGATTGACTCTGAGGGCACACTTTATGGTGCAGTCAATCTTGGCTGGGGAACCATGAGCCTGAAAAAAGAGCTGCAGACACTTTTAAATATGCCGGTAGAAGCTGGTAATGACGCCAACGTAGCAGCACTGGGCGAGGCCTGGCAGGGCGGCGCAAAGGGGTATGAGGATGTCGTTGTAGTAACCCTGGGAACTGGTGTTGGCGGCGGTATTATCATCAACGGTAAGATGGTTGCCGGTGCAACCGGAGCCGCAGGCGAGATCGGACATATGCATGTCAATGATGATGAGACAGAGCCTTGTAATTGCGGCAACTGCGGATGCCTGGAGGAATATGTTTCCGCAACGGGTATTGTCCGTATGGCAAAGCGTAAGCTGGCAGAGGATGACCGCCCGAGCATGATGCGCAAGGACGATCTGAGTGCAAAGGACGTATGGGATGCGGTTAAAGCAGGAGATACTGTGGCAATCGAGGTTGCAGAGGACTTTGGCTGGTATCTGGGCAAGGCGATGGCGCTGGTTGCCAATGTTTCCAACCCGGAGATCTTTGTAATCGGCGGCGGTGTTTCCAAAGCCGGCAATGTGCTGCTGGATTACATTCAGAAATATTACCAGAAATATGCGTTCAAGGGCTGCCGCGGCGCACTGTTTACCCTGGCAACTCTGGGCAATGACGCTGGTATTTACGGCGCTGCCAGACTGGTATTGAAGTAATACCGGTATCATCTGCAAAAGATCCGCATAAAATAACAACGTATCCGGCGCAAAGCCGGAGCAGAAGGGCTGGTCAGGACATTTGAGTGACAGATTAAATGAAATTCTGCCGAAAGAGCGGATTTTAACAGAAGAACAAATGGACAGGCATACGACATTCCGGACAGGTGGTCCTGCGCGCTATTTTCTTGTGATTGAGACGAGAAAAGAGCTGGCGCAGGTGCTTGCCTGGCTGCAGGAAGAGGCGCTGCCGTGGTTTTTGCTCGGAAACGGAAGCAACCTTTTGGTGGGGGACCGGGGCTACCGCGGCGCGATCCTGCATCTGGCGGGGGAATTTTTAAAGACTGAAATCGACGAAGCTACGATCCGATGCGGCGCAGGCGCGATGCTTTCCGCTGTATCGAGAAGCGCGATGGAAGCAGGGCTGACCGGATTGGAATTTGCATCGGGAATCCCCGGAACGATTGGCGGAGCAGTCCGGATGAACGCGGGCGCTTACAACGGTGAGATTGCGGGTGTGACAGAGTCGGTAGAGGTGATGGAGCCGGATGGCAGATGTCGTGTATACAACAGGGAAGAAATGGCGTTCGGCTATCGCACGAGCATTGTAAAAACAAAGCCCTGTGTGGTGCTCAGCACTGTTTTAAAGCTGCAAAAAGGCGACCGAAGCGAAATTTCTGCTACGATGCAGGAGCTTTCTGCAAAGCGTCGGGAAAAACAGCCGCTGGAATATCCGAGTGCGGGCAGTACGTTTAAACGCCCGGAGGGATATTTTGCAGGCAAGCTGATTATGGATGCCGGACTTGCCGGAGCGTGCGTCGGCGGCGCACAGGTTTCCGAAAAGCACTGCGGTTTTGTCATCAACCGAAAAAATGCGACGTCTGCGGACGTGGCGGGACTAATTCAGAAAGTCACAGAAACAGTGCAGGAAAAATTCGGCGTAACGCTGGAGCCGGAAGTGATTTTCCTGGGAGATTTTGAAAAATGAGATTTGTAATGGTAACCGGCATGAGCGGCGGCGGCAAAAGCACCGCGATGCGACTGCTGGAGGATATGGGATACTATTGTGTGGACAATCTGCCGATTCAGCTGATCGACAAGTTCGTTGAGCTTTTGTCCACACCGAATACGGAAATAACAAAAGTTGCTATCGGCGTGGATGTCCGCACGGATCAGTCCTTTGCCAGGGTAGAAAAAACACTTTCCTGTTTAAGACAAAACGGTATGGTGTTCGAAGTTCTTTTTATGGACGCTTCTGATGCAGTGCTTGTGAAACGTTATAAAGAGAGCCGACGAATGCATCCGCTGTGTTCAGCAGAAAATCCGAGAATCGAAGACGGAATTGAAAAAGAAAGGAAAATCCTGCAGCAGGTTAAGAAGGATGCAGACTATGTGATTGACACGTCCAAGCTGCTGAACCGGGAGCTGAAAGAGGAGCTGGATCGGATTTTTGTAAAAAATGAAGAGTACAGCAGTCTGATGATCAATATTCTTTCTTTTGGCTTCAAGCATGGAATTCCGGCAGATGCGGATCTGGTATTTGATGTCCGTTTCCTGCCGAACCCTTTTTATATAGATGAATTGAAATATCTGACCGGCAACGACAGGGGCGTTCAGGATTATGTCATGAGCTTCCCGGAGGCGGGGATTTTTCTGGACAAGCTGACAGATCTGCTGCGATTTTTGATTCCAAATTATATTAAAGAAGGCAAATACCAGCTGGTGGTGGCGATCGGCTGCACCGGCGGCAAACATAGGAGCGTAACGCTGGCCAATGAGCTTTATAGAAAGCTTCGCAACAGGGAAGCCAAGTATGGAGTATCTTTGAGCCACAGGGATATTTAAGGATATTTCATATGTCATTTTCATCGGGAGTAAAAGAAGAGCTGTATCGGCACATCAGTCCGGCAAGGCACTGCCAGCTGGCGGAGCTGGCAGCACTTCTCCATTTTAACGGCAGCATTGGCGTCGGTACGACGGGGACTTTTCTGCAGATTCATGCGGAAAATGCGCTCGTTGTGAGAAAATGCTTTACATTATTACAGAAAACATTTAATATAAGTACGGAAACCCGTGTACAACAGGAAAATCAGCAAACCGGATATTTCTGTCGGATAGATGACCCGGAACTGATCCTCAGGATTCTGCAGGGGATCAAATTTTTGGATCAGACAGGCAGCCCGACGTCCGGTGAGGAGAGTCTACAGGATGGTTTACGATGTCCGGTGAGCAGGCTTTTAATCCGAAATTCCTGTTGCCAGAGAGCGTTTTTACGAGGCGCGTTTCTGGCAGCCGGTTCGATGAGCAATCCCGGGAAAGGATATCATCTGGAAATTGTATGCAGCAGACCGCTGCAGGCACAGCAGATTCTGGAGATTTTGACCGAGTTCGAGATCGAAGGGCGGATTGTACAGCGAAAAAAGTATTATGTGGTTTACATAAAAGAAGGAGCCGGAATTTCGGATTTTCTGAATGTGGTTGAGGCCCATGTGGCGCTGATGGAATTTGAAAATTCCAGGATCGTCCGGGAAGTCCGCAATACGGTAAACAGGCGCGTCAATTGCGAAACTGCCAATATTACCAAGACGGTGACAGCGGCGGCGAGGCAGGTTGACGACATTCTTTTTTTGCAGCAAAAATATGGATTTGAAAAATTGCCGGTGAGCTTGCGTCAGATGGCTGAAGTACGTCTGGAGTATCCCGAAGCACCGCTTAAGGAGCTGGGGATGTATCTGGATCCTCCGGTTGGAAAATCGGGCGTAAATCATCGTTTGCGGAAATTATGTGAACTGGCGGATGCCATGAGGTCTTAAAAGGAGGAGTTTTATTATGAAACAGAAAACTGTGGAAGTAAAGCTGAAGCAGGGGCTTGAGGCTCGCCCGGCAGCAATGCTGGTGCAGGTTGCAAGCAAGCATGCCAGCAATATTTATCTGGAGTCTGAAGGCAGAAAAGTGAACGCGAAGAGCATCATGGGAATGATGAGCCTTGCGCTTGCACCCGGCGAAAAGGTAACCGTGATTGCAGACGGAACGGATGAAGACGACGCGATTTTCGGAATGGAAAATTATTTAAGCAGCGCGGCAGAATAAAGAAAACGAAAGGGTGTCCACCGGAAAGTGGCTGCCCTTTTTCTATTTTCCAGAGTAAGCTTGTTGTTATAGAAGCAAGTACACTTTACGGGAGCGCAGGGGCGAAACAAGGATAAAAAAGCAGAAAGGAGGGAAAGGATGGACGACAAAAAGCTTCTTTTTATTTATAATCCCAGGGCGGGAAAAGGACAGATCCGGAATAATCTGCTGGATATCATTGATACGTTCGTTAAGGCAGGCTATGTCGTGACAGCAAGACCGACTCAGTATGCAGGGGAAGCCGTAGAGCTTGCGGCAGACAGAACGGCAAAATATGACCTCGTGGTATGCAGCGGCGGAGACGGCACATTGGATGAGGTGGTGACCGGCATTATGAAGAGTGTTCGACGCCGCCCGATCGGGTATATTCCCGCAGGCAGCACAAACGATTTTGCCCAGAGCCTGAATATTCCGAAAAACATGGCTGAGGCTGCTAAAATCGCAGTCAGCGGCAGAATGTTTGCCTGCGATGTCGGTTCCTTTAACGAAAAAACCTTTGTTTATATTGCGGCCTTCGGACTTTTTACGGAGGTATCCTATGAAACCAGTCAGGATGTCAAAAACGTGCTGGGGCACATGGCGTATCTGCTGGAGGGCATGAAAAAGCTCCGGGATATCAAATCCTACCACATGAAAATTACGACGCAGGACACTGTCATCGAGGACGATTTTCTGTATGGAATGATTACGAATTCTGTTTCGGTGGGAGGATTTAAGGGAATCACCGGAAAATATGTGGATTTAAGCGACGGAATGTTTGAGGTGACGCTCGTAAAGGTTCCGCGCAGCCTGGACGAACTCAATCAGACGCTTGCTGCCCTGGCGCAGCGCGATATCGACACGGCGCAGATGTATTGCTTTAAGACCGCCTGGCTGAAGGTGGAGACGGAGGAAGAGGTTGCGTGGACGCTGGACGGCGAATTCGGCGGCAGGCACACAGAAATCGTCATCGAAAATCAGAAACAGGCGCTGCATATCATGGTGCCGGGAGAAGAAAAAGAAGCGCAGTGGAAGCTACTGATTTAGTGGAAAAAGTGGAAAAAGAGGAAAAAAATGCGTATGCCGTATTTCTTTTTTGAAAAAGATAGGGTATAATAGCATCGGTTAGATAATAATTTTATTTCTATGGAGGTAAATAAGATGTTAGTATCTGCTACAGAAATGCTGAACAAAGCAAAAGCTGGCCATTATGCAGTTGGTCAGTTCAACATCAACAACCTGGAATGGACAAAGGCTATCCTGCAGACAGCTCAGGAGCTGAACTCCCCTGTAATCCTTGGTGTATCCGAGGGCGCAGGCAAGTATATGACCGGCTACAAGACCGTTGTAGGCATGGTTAACGGTATGCTCGAAGAATTGAACATCACCGTTCCCGTTGCTCTGCATCTGGATCACGGCTCATACGACGGCTGCTACAAGTGTCTGGAAGCTGGCTTCTCTTCCATCATGTTCGATGGCTCTCATTACCCGATCGACGAGAACGTTGAAAAGACCACTGAGCTGGTTAAGGCTGCTCATGAAAAGGGCGTTTCCATCGAAGCTGAGGTTGGTGCAATCGGCGGCGAAGAAGACGGCGTTGTAGGTATGGGCGAATGCGCAGATCCCAACGAGTGCAAGAGAATCGCTGATCTGGGCGTAGACTTCCTGGCAGCTGGTATCGGCAATATCCACGGCAAATATCCTGCAAACTGGAAGGGTCTGTCCTTCGAAACTCTGGATGCTATCCAGCAGCTGACTGGTGAGCTTCCTCTGGTTCTTCACGGCGGCACAGGTATCCCGGCTGACATGATCAAGAAAGCAATCTCCCTTGGCGTTGCTAAGATCAATGTTAACACCGAGTGCCAGCTTGCATTTGCTGCAGCTACCAGAAAGTACATCGAAGAAGGCAAAGACGAGCAGGGCAAGGGTTATGACCCTCGTAAGCTGCTGGCTCCTGGCTTCGAAGCGATCAAGGCTACTGTAAAAGAAAAAATGGAACTGTTCGGTTCTGTAGACAAGGCTTGAGCATCAGCCGAGTAACAGATCATTCAAACAGATCAATCAGGACGGTCGGAATCTTCCGACCGTCCATTTTTATTCATGACAATAGAATGCTCGCAGAGCGTGCATTCTATTGTTTCATAGGAAAATGCGTCCTATGAAATAAAAATGCTCCGCGAGGACACATAAGCGGCGTTCATTTTTTATTCATATTTCTTTAACGGAATGTTTTTCTGCCCATCACGGTTTCGTCACTTTCCGTTTTTATACTAGAACCATAAGATACAGCAAGCCAATCAATGACAGTAACACAACTTTTCAAATAGCTTTTTCATAATAAATGCCAGGCGACATCGGGTTGCCTGGCATCCTCCCTTTTCTGGGGTATTTTTCACAAATAAGTGTTGGAGCAGAACAGATATCAACAGGTTCCAAGGTTAAAAGCTTTGTCGTGCGAGTCCGACCGGCTTTTGAGCTTTGGCATTTCAGCATATATCAATGAAGCACTCCATGCGTGTCGCATTCCGCAACCTTTCGGAATACGCGGGGGACCTGCGTAAATCGCAGCTTGAACTGACGGTACACTCATGTTAAGATAGCGAAAGAAGCTTTTGCAGCGGATGGTGGAAAGCGTTCGGAGCGTGGCAGTTTGACAGAAAAAGGATGGAAAGGAACGGGTAGACAAAATGAAGATGCGTGCAGAACAAAAGACAGCGGTAAAAAACAGCATCGGAAGGCTTGTGTTCGTTGCGCTGTCGGTACTGTTACAGGTTATATGGATTTGCGTACAGGCGATGAAATTAAACCGATATTCGACATGGATTTCGGTTGCGACCAGCGTGCTTACGCTGGTTGTCGTGATCCTGCTTTATGGCCGCAGGACAAATGCAGCGTTTAAAATGCCCTGGATTATCCTGATTCTGGCGTTTCCAGTGCTGGGCCTCGGCATGTATCTGTTGTTTGGACGCAAAGAAGCGACGCGGTTGGTACGGGAGCGGTTTGAGCGGATTGATCAGAGTCTGGACGGGCTGCTGATTCAGGACAAAGCGGTTCGGATAAAGCTGCAGCAGACGGACCGGATGGCGGCGAATGAAGCGGCGTATATCTGGAACTATGCGAAATATCCGATTTATCAGAATACGGATGTCGTTTTTTATAAAGAAGCGTCGGAGGGGATTGAAGCTCAGAAGCAGGCGTTGAACCAGGCAAAGCATTTTATTTTTATGGAATACCATGCGATTGAGGACAAGCAGTCGTTTGGGGAGTTAAAAGAAATTCTTGCACGGAAAGCAAAAGAAGGCGTGGAGGTTCGTCTCTTTTATGACGATATCGGAAGCATCGGATTTATCAATACGGATTTCATTCAGAGAATGGAAGCGGAAGGCATTCAGTGTCGCGTGTTTAATCGTCTGATGCCGGTTTTAAACGTTTTTATGAACAACCGCGATCATAGAAAGATTACCGTAATCGATGGGAAAATCGGTTTTACGGGCGGATATAATCTGGCGGACGAATATTTTAACATCACGCATCCATATGGTTACTGGAAGGATACCGGCGTCCGGCTGGAAGGGGATGCAGTGCGCAGCCTGACTGTGATGTTTCTGGAAATGTGGAATGCGATTAAAGGTACGGATACAGACTATACACCGTATTTTCTGCAGGATGGTGCGCAGCCGCATGAGGCGGGTTTGGCGGGCAGCGCGGCGGATAGGGGCGTTGGTGCTGCGCAGTCGGATGCGAATATTGCAGCGGACAGCGCCTCCGGCTTCGTTCAGCCGTATGCAGACAGCCCGCTGGACGGCGAGCCGGTGGGAGAAAATGTGTACATGGGCGTTGTAAAGGCGGCTTCCGAATATGTTTATTTTACAACGCCGTATTTGATTATCAGCGATGAGATGAGCAGAGAGCTGTGTCTGGCAGCGAAGCGCGGTGTGGATGTGCGGATTGTTACGCCGGGCATCCCGGACAAAAAGCTCGTCTATCGGGTAACGCGCTCCTATTATGCACAGCTGGCGTCTGCGGGTGTGCGGATTTTTGAGTATACACCGGGCTTTCTCCACGCAAAGCAGTGCGTCAGCGACGATGTGACAGCGACGGTCGGCACGATCAACCTGGATTACAGAAGTTTGTATTTCCATTTTGAAAATGGCGTTTTTCTGCATCGGTGTGAGGCTGTGCAGAAGGTACGAGAGGATTTTGAAGATATTTTCCCGGTGTGCAGGGAAGTGACAGAGCAGTATGCGGAGAAGCAGTCGGCGGCGATGAAGTTTGGACAGTGCGTCCTGCGTCTGATTGCACCGCTGCTGTAATAAAAAAGAATGTGCCTTGGCACATTCTCGCGCCGAGGCGCGGTTGCCTCGGCA
>ENA-OUQP01001156-OUQP01001156.1-human-gut-metagenome-genome-assembly--contig:-NODE-1156-length-19218-cov-21.042686_pt1 | contig 19218 bp, 13 predicted proteins | sample MGYA00237951_ERZ548836 | MGnify/ENA primary metagenome ERZ548836 (study PRJEB26490, sample SAMN05194702) | human gut metagenome | biome: terrestrial biome; feature: human-associated habitat...
TTGACATTAATTATGTCTACTTATTGAATGGGTCATCAGATGGGTACTCACATTTAAAAAAAGCTAAACTGAAAATACCTGGAGCAACATTTGATGAGAAACTTTATGATCCAGATAGACAACTGGATATACCAACAATAGAAAAGCTAAACACTTGTACATGGATAGATGAAGGAAGAAATCTCGTAGTTACAGGAATGACAGGAACAGGAAAAACATATTACGTGAATGCCTTGGCAGTTGCAGCTTTAAAACAATTCAAAGAAGTAAGATATTATTCTGCTTCCAAACTCTTACTGGAACTTAGTGCTCATGAACAAGTGGATGATTCACTAAAATTTTTAGGTATTATGGAAAATATTGCGCAAGTAGACCTACTGATTATAGATGATTTTGGACTAATGAATCTTGATGTCGAGAAATGTAGACATCTGTTTGAAATTCTTGATTCAAGAGAAAGTAGAAAATCGACAGTGATAGTTTCTCAAATCCCAGTAAAAGAATGGTACGATTTATTTAAGGATTGTACATACGCTGACGCGTGTTTAGATCGAGTTCTATGTAAAGCATATCGTTTAGAATTTAAAGGTGAATCATTAAGAAATTAAATCAAAAAATTGATGCACCGGTTGACCGCTACAGATACACCGATGGTGCGCTACACGCGCACCATTTTTCCGTCATATGCAAGCGTATGATACGTTTTGCCTAAAGCTTGTTTATATGATAAAATCATTTAGTAAAAACATACATGTTTTGTGTTGTCGTTAATTTCAGAATTAACAATTTACATTGAAGGCTTATAAGCAATTAAGATATAAAGTTAAAATATTAATATTGCGCATATATATAAACAATTTAGATATTTTATATTGAGTAATTTATGACAGATTATAGTTGGTTAAATCTGGCACTTCTTTTTTGAAAATATAGGAAGGTATTATATGGGGTATTTGGCGGTATATAATAATTGGATCAATGATAATTTTTTTGATGAGGATATTAGAGAAGAATTAGGATGTATAACTTCTGAGAAGGAAATAGAAGATCGATTTTATAAAGAATTAGAATTTGGCACTGGTGGACTTCGAGGGATTATGGGTGCTGGTACAAATCGTTTAAATAAATATACAGTTGGCAAAGTGACCTTGGGTTTAGGACATTATTTAATGGATACCTATGGTAAAGATGAATGTATTGAACGAGGGGTCGTTATTGGTTTTGATACAAGAAATAATAGTAAAGAATATGCTAGAGTGGTAGCTGATGTTTTAACGGGATTAGGGGTAAGAGTATATCTTATGAGAGATGCAAGGCCAACTCCGCAGTTGAGTTTTTCTGTGCCTTATTATAAAGCTTTAGCTGGTGTTGTTTTAACAGCTAGTCATAATCCTAAGGAATATAATGGATATAAGGTTTATGATGAGTATGGATGTCAATTGGTTCCTAGTCAGGCTGATCGAGTAATTCAATATGTGAATTTAGTAAATAATTATCATTCAATAAATTTTGAAGGAAATGATACATTACTTACTTTTATTGATAATACAGAGGAATTTGTTTCAGAAGTATTTAAGCAACAGCGTATTAAAAATGAAATAATAAAGGATAACTTAAATATTGTATATACTCCATTACATGGTTCAGGCAGAGTTCCTGTTTCTAAAATATTAGAAATGGATGGGTTCCATTGTGTTTCGTTGGTTGATAAACAGGCAAATGATGATGGGGACTTTTCTACTGTTAAATCACCGAATCCTGAAGATAAGGAAGCTTTAACTTTAGGTATCGAATTAGCTAAAAAATTAAATGCAGATATTGTATTAGGTACAGATCCAGATTGTGATCGTGTGGGTATTGCGGTTAAAGATGCGAATAATGAATATAAATTATTGACAGGAAATCAAATTGGTTCATTACTAATGGATTTTATTATTCGTCACACAGATTTAAATGAACTAGAAAAACCTGCTATTATTAAAACAATCGTTACTTCTGAATTGGGTGCAAAGATTGCAGAAAAAAATGATATTGAAGTTTTTTCAACACTAACTGGTTTTAAATTTATTGGGGAGAAGATTACTCAGTTTGAAAAGGCAAAAGATCAAGATGATTTATCAAGAAACTTTGATTATTTATTTGGATATGAAGAATCTTATGGATATCTTTGTGGGACTCATGCTAGGGATAAAGATGCCGTTGTTTCTAGTATGTTGATTTGTGAGATGGCTGCAGAAGCTAAGAGTCAAAATAAGACATTAATAGATAAGTTAAATGATATTTATAATGAATATGGTTATTATAAAGATGTTCTAGAAAGTTTCACATTAAAAGGAAAAGATGGTGTTGAAAAAATTAATGCCATGATGAGTATACTAAGAAACGAATGTCCATTTACGGATGTTGAGAAAATCTCGGATTTTAATAAAACAACATTTGAAGAGCATGGCTTTGGAACATACCCAATTTCAAATGTATTGAAATATGAATTAAAAGACGGTTCATGGGTAGCTGTTAGACCTTCGGGGACAGAACCTAAAATTAAAATTTATTATAGTATTAGAGGGAATGATGAATCGGATGCGAATGTTCGATTTGAGATGATTCAGAATTTAATTAAAACAAGAATGGGATTATAGGAAAGGGGTATATTATGCATATTATTTTACTTTCAGGAGGTAGTGGGAAACGTTTATGGCCATTATCTAATGATGTTCGTAGTAAACAATTCATAAAATTATTTAAGAATGAAAATGGAAAGTATGAATCTATGGTACAAAGAGTGTATCGTCAAATTCAAACTGTGAATTCGGATATGGAAGTGACGATTGCGACAAGTAAGTCACAAGTGAGTGCGATTCGTAATCAATTAGGAAACAAGGTTTCCATTTGTTTAGAGCCTTGCAGAAGAGATACATTTCCAGCAATTGCTTTAGCGGCTGTTTATCTAAAAGATGTACAGGGATTAAGTGAAGAAGATTGTGTCGCCGTTTGTCCAGTGGATCCTTATGTAGATAATACTTATTATCAGACTGTACAGAAATTAGAGGAAGTTGTAAATGAAGGACAATCAAATTTAGTTTTGATGGGAATAGAACCAACTGTTCCTAGTGAAAAGTATGGATATATTATTCCTGTGGATAAGAATGAGATTAGTCGTGTAGCTAAATTTACTGAAAAACCAGATACAGTAACAGCTAAAGAATACATTAAACAAGGTGCGTTGTGGAATGCGGGTGTGTTTGCGTTTAAACTAGGGTACTTATTAAATAAAGCACATGAATTAATTGATTTTGTGGATTATGCAGATTTATTTAAGAAATATGACACATTGACAAAAATTAGTTTTGACTACGCAGTTGTTGAAAAAGAACCTAATATCCAAGTGCTTAGATATGCTGGGCAATGGAAAGATGTTGGTACTTGGAATATGATGGCTGAGGTTATGGCCGATAAGACAAAAGGTGACGTAATCTTAGATGATACTTGTAAAGATACAAATGTCGTAAATGAATTAAATATTCCAATTCTTTGCATGGGATGTGAAGACATGGTTGTTGCTGCTAGTGAGGATGGTATTTTAGTTTCTACAAAAGAGCGTAGTGGCTATATGAAGCCATATGTCGAAAAAATAGACAATCCGAGTATGTTTGCAGAGAAATCGTGGGGAACATTTACGGTAATTGATAATCAGGAAAATTCAAAAACAATTAAGATTGAAATGAAACCAAATGCTGAAATGAGTTATCATTCGCATTCCTATAGAAGCGAGATTTGGAATATCGTTTCAGGAACTGGTAAAGTTTGTATAAATGGTGAATCTAAGACTGTCAAAGCAGGGGATGTAGTACAGATTCCAGTGGATACTAGACATAGCATTAAAGCAAATGAAAAGATGGAAATTATTGAGATTCAATTAGGTGATACAATTGAGTCTGGCGATAAATCAAAATATACGAGGTAATCATATAATGACAAGAATTAATTTCATGAATACTACAATAGATAATTTGACGATGAATGAAACTTTAATTGAGATTGATAAGTTGATACGTTTAAATGAGTGTGCTTATGTTGTTACACCCAATGTCGATCACATTGTCCAACTTGAAAGAGATGAAGAGCTAAAAAGAGTATATGAAAATGCTTCTTTAATTTTAGCTGATGGAAAACCATTAATTTGGATTTCAAAGTTTTATAAAACTCCAATTAAAGAAAAAATATCGGGTTCAGATTTATTTCCAAAAGTCTGTGATTTAGCGGCAAAAAAAGGTTTCACTATGTATTTGCTTGGAGCGGCTGAGGGTGTGGCAGCTAAAGCAGCAAAAAATTTAATGCAAAAATACAAGGGGTTGAATATTGTAGGTACATACTCACCTCCATTTGGATTTGAAAAAGATAAAAAAGAATTAGATAGAATTAAACAGCAAATACAAAAAGTACATCCAGATATTCTTATTGTTGGATTAGGTTGTCCAAAACAAGAAAAATTCATGTATCATCATTGCAAAGAATTGGGTGTTCCAATTTCATTTGGTCTAGGTGCAAGTATTGATTTTGAAGCAGGCAATATAAAGCGTGCACCAAAATGGATGTCAGAACATGGTTTAGAATGGTTATATAGAATTACTCAAGATCCAAAGAGACTAGCAAAGAGATATTTAGTTGATGATATGAAAATATTTAGCTTAGCTATTCGTTATGGAGGGAAAAAATAAATGCGTATATGTATAGATTTAACTTCTTTGGCAGATAATTTTTCAGGTATAGAAAGATTTGCATTATCAATTACAAAAGAATTAATTAAAAATAATGATCAAGAATGGATTTTGTTATTTAAAAATTCTATACATAAAGAATTGAATATTGATTCTGCAAATATAAGAAAAATAATCATTAAAGGAAATAATAAATTGATATTTAATCAATTAATATTGCCTTTAGAATTATTAAAAATTAAAGCAGATAGATATTTTTTTCCTGCCTTTCCAGCTCCTTTTTTCTTTTTTAATAAAAATTCAATTACAACAATACATGATTTAAGTTGTTGGGATTGTCCTTTTAGTAATAAAAAACACATGATTTTATATTTTAAAATTATGTATTGGAAATCATCATTGTCAAATAAGAAGATTGTAACTGTGTCTGAATTTTCAAAGGAAAGAATATGTTCTATCTTACAGGTAAAACCTCAAAATATAGAAGTTGTCTACAATGGTATTTCAGAATTGTTTTTTAAAGAAACAAGTAAGATTGATATTTATAAAAAATATAATATCCCAAAAAAGTATCTATTATGTCTGTCAACGTTGGAGCCAAGAAAAAATTTAAAATTATTGATTCAAGCGTACAATAAAACATTTTATGATTTGGATATAGATTTAGTTTTAGCAGGGCGAAAAGGCTGGATGATGGATGATATTCTTAACGGTCTTTCTAAAGAAGTAGTTAACAGAATACATTTTACTGGTTTTATAGACGATGAAGATCTTCCTGAGATTTATCGTAATGCCATATACTTTGTGTTTCCATCCTTATATGAAGGTTTCGGAATACCACCATTAGAAGCTATGGCAACTGGTACACCAGTATTATCTTCAGATGCGGCATCAATGCCTGAAGTATTGGGAGATGCAGCTTTTTTATTTAGAAATAATGATTTAAATGATTTGTGTGATAAATTGGTTTTTGTATTGAACGATGAAATCACTGAGGATATTAAAAAACAATGTGTTAAGCAAGCAAAAAAATATTCATGGACAAAGAGCTCTATTAAATTATTGAAATATATTTGTTCGTAATTAGTTATTTGATTAGGAGGATAATGAATGTCAAAAATTATAGCATTATATTTACCACAATTTCATCCAATTAAAGAAAATGATGAATGGTATGGTAAGGGATTTACTGAATGGACTAATGTAGCAAAAGCAAAACCTTTATTTAAAGGACATGATCAACCGCGTATTCCTGCTGATTTAGGCTTTTATGATTTACGCTTACAAGAAATCTTATATGAGCAAGCAGAATTAGCTAAAAATTATGGTGTAGATGCTTTTGCTTTTTATCATTATTGGTTTGGTGATGGAAAACAATTATTAGAAAAGCCATTCCAGAACATATTAAAAGATAAAAATTATAAGTTTCCATTTATGTTACACTGGGCAAATGGTTCATGGTTTAAAAAAATGTGGGAACCGGATGGAAAAGGTGATAAGTTATTAATTGAACAAAAATATCCTGGAAAAGAGGATGCTATTCAGCATTTCTATACTTTATTGCCTGCATTTAAAGATGAAAGATATATACGTATAGATGGGAAAATTCCTTTTACTATTGATCAGCCAATGAAATCAGAAGAAATATTTAATATGATGGATACTTGGAGGGAGTTAGCAAAAAAAGAAGGTTTAAATGACTTCATGTTTATTGCGCATTCAGCACATCGTGAAGAGGTGGACGCTCTAAATAAAGGTGGTGCTGATGCTTTATTAGCAGAAGATGGGCTATACAAAGGTAAGTATGATGCGTTTATTGATTCTCAATATAGAAAAGTAATGTATAAGGATTATGTCTCTAAAGGGATTTTTGTACTTAGAAAGAAGCTTGGCTTACCGAATGTATATAAATATCAAGACGCATTAGATTGTGCTTTTGGTGAATATGATAAGGACCCACGTTGCTTTCCTGAAATATTTCCTAGATTTGACCATTCCCCTAGATCTAAAGGTAAAGAATTGATTTATGTAGATGATACACCTGAGCTATTTAAGGGGTATGTTGAAAAAGCATTAAAAATGGTTAAAGATAAGCCTGAAGAACGCCAACTTGTATTTATTAGGGCTTGGAATGAATGGGGTGAAGGTAATTATTTAGAACCTGATCAGACATCAGGATTAGGTTATTTAGAAGCAATAAAAGACGCTAAGAAAGATGTCAAAGGATAGATAAATAAATTATGATAAAACAGTCGTTAAAAAAGGTTTTATATAATTATAAATGGAAAAAGTTACATCCAAATTGTCAAATGTTTCCTGTTAATAAATTTGATTTTAGTAAGATTACAATTGGAAAATGGTCATATGGCGAATTACACGTCATTGATTTTGGCGGCAATGGTAGATTAATTATTGGCGATTTAGTGTCTGTGGCACAAAATGTCACATTTGTATTAAATGGTGAACATAATATTCATACAATTTCTACATATCCTTTGAAAACAAAAATGTTAAAAATCACAAATGAAGAATCATTTTCATATGGAAATATTGTTATTGACGATGATGTGTGGATTGGGTATGGTGCTACTATAATGTCTGGAGTACATGTTGGACAAGGAGCTATTATTGCTGCAGGTTCTGTTGTGACAAAAGATGTTGCTCCTTATTCGATAGTTGGAGGTGTACCTGCAAAAATCATTAAATACAGATTTAATGAATCCATTATTGACAAATTATTGAAATGTAATTTTAAAAATTTAGATTTTGATTTTGTAAAACAAAATATTGATAAATTTTATAATGATGTAAACGATATTGATGACATAGAATGGTTTATTGATTATATAGATAAAAGATAGGAGGATTTAAATATATATGCTGTTTGTAGTATTATCTTGTTTTGTCATGTGTATAGGATTGAAAAATTTTAAAAACGGTTTTTTGATGTATCTATTACTTCAAATGATATGGTTTCCGGACACACAATTGTTTAAATTGGGTGGGTCATATATAAACTTAAATTTTATCGTTGCTTTATATTTTACTATATTATACATCGTGAAAAGAAAGAACAGTTTAAAGACTTTTTACGATTTTCCTTATTTAATTCCTCTAACACTTGTAAGTATTTCTATGTTATTGACCAGTATTACTTCACTTTCAGGATTTTTTAGTGAATTTTTAAAAGCATGTGGATTAATCGTTATGGATTGTTCTATGATTTTTATCATATGGAAAACGGTTAAGACTAAAGATGATTTTAAGTTTTTATTCAAAGGATTAACAATAATTATTTTAGTAGCATGTATTTATATTTTTATTGAGTATTTGATGTCTACAAATTTATATTTAGATTATAAATTATCCTGTACTTCAAATAATTTAGCAACGTATACGGATCTTCTTGTTTATGACTATGGAAGAGGTTATAGATGTTATTCTATATTCGAACATCCAATTGGTGCAAGCATGATATTTGCTTTATATATTATAGTTGTTTTTAATTTATTGATGAAATTCGATGATTTTGCATTTAAAAAAGTATCAATTATGACAGCGGTATTATGTCTTCCAGCAATTTTAATGACAAAACAAAGAGCAGGTATATTTTTCTTGTTTTTTGGCTTGTTTTCAGCACTTAATTTTAAGAATAAAAAGACGTATAGATATTTATTATATTCAGTAGGAGTATTGATATTATTGTCGCCAATAATATTTCAATATAAAGATTTAATCTTGAGTATGTTTCATTTAAAAACAAATTCAAATGTTTCTGGAAGTACTGCTTCAATGCGTTTTGATCAACTCGATGCTGTTTTCAATATTATGAAATCATCTCCTTTATTAGGGTTAGGTGAAAACTTTAGAAGTCATTATACAGGACCATATTTAGAAAGAGCATTAGGATTTGAAAGTCTATGGTTTGAACAGATGGCAAAGCATGGTATTTTAGGCGTAATGGCTTATTTATATTTTATTTATATTTCAGTTGTTAAGATTCCGTTGAAATTTAAGTCAAGAGAAAGCTTTTTCATTATGTTAAGCTACTGGATAACATATTCTCTAACATCTACACCATATTTTAGAATTTACTTTTTATATGTTGTAGTTTTCTATTTTTTAAGATTTCATCGTATAAATTCTCATAGTGAAAAAAATATAATGGGAAATATTTATGCGGAAATACATTCAAAGATAAAAAAAATAGAAAGTAAAATAAAAAATTTAAAATTTTTTGAAAAGTAATTAAATAGTATGAAAATTAGTTATTAGAATAAATTTGCACAATATATGTATTTGGATATTTGTGATTCTCTATTTTCATATGCTAGATTCGCTCATCTAGTACAGATTGCTTTAAGACAAGAAATTGATACTGATAGTGTTTTGAAAATAAAGATTCATTTGATAATGTTGATGAAGTTTTGGTTTTAGTCAGTTAATGCTCGTTGGTTAAAAAATATATAGTAAAAAGGTTGATTTTATTTGGTAATTAAGTGATAACTGATGAGTTTTCTTATTAGAAATATTGAGTGACTCTTGATAAACTCGTTTCTGAAGAAAAAATTCAATATATATGGAGTTATAGATACATCGATGTTTCAAGATGAGTATATACAAATGTTATAGTGCGAACAAAATAATTTATATATAAATTAAAGGAGAGAGCTAAAATATGGTTAATTTTAATATTCCACCATTTACAGGTAATGAGTTTAAATATATGCAAGAGGCTGTTAATAATCATAAAATCTGTGGAGATGGAGCTTTTACAAAAAAATGTGATTCATGGATGGAAGAAAGATTTGGAGCAAAAAAAGTATTGCTAACAACGAGCGGGTCAACTGCGTTAGATATGGCAGCTCTTTTGTGTGGTTTAAAACCCGGAGATGAAGTGATTTTACCATCATTTACATTTTCCTCTACCGCAAATTCATTCGTATTAGCTGGAGCTACACTAGTGTTTGTTGATATACGTCCAGATACGATGAATATTGATGAGACTAAAATTGAAGCAGCAATTACCGATAAAACAAGAGTGATTTGTCCAGTACATTATGCTGGTGTTGCATGTGAAATGGATACGATAATGGATATTGCAAGAAAATATAATCTTCTAGTAGTTGAAGATGCAGCGCAAGGAGTTATGTCTACTTATAAAGGAAAAGCTTTAGGAACAATTGGCGATTTTGGGTGTTATTCATTCCATGAAACTAAGAATTATTCAATGGGTGAAGGTGGTGCAATCCTTATAAATAATTCAGATTATATCGAAAAAGCTGAAATCTTAAGAGAAAAGGGTACAAATAGATCTTTGTTTTTTAGAGGACAGGTAGATAAATATACATGGGTTGATTTTGGAGACTCTTATCTTCAGTCTGATTTGAATGCAGCATATTTATGGGCTCAATTAGAGATAGCAGACGAAATTAATAATAATCGACTTGATACATGGAATTCCTATTATAAAGCGTTCAAACCATTGGAAGATAAAGGATTAATTACTTTACCAACAGTACCAGAAGGTTGCGTACATAATGCTCATATGTTTTATATCAAATGTAAAGATTTAAACACTAGACAAGCTTATATTAAATATATGAAAGATAATGATATTCAATGTGTTTTTCATTATGTTCCGCTTCATTCTGCACCAGCAGGATTGAAATTTGGTCGATTTGTCGGAGAAGATGAACATACAACACCTGATAGCGATCGATTAGTACGTTTACCAATGTATTATAACATCGACAAAGAAGATATAAAGAAAGTAATTGATAGAACTATTGAATTTTTCTTTTTGTAATAGAGTATAGAATATTGAAAAATGATTTAATTTAGTTGAACTTAGGAGATTTATTTATGAATAAGAGTAAAAATTTAGCTGTTATTGGTGCAAGTTATTTACAATTACCATTAATTCTAAAAGCAAAAGAGATGGGATATACGACGCATGTGTTTGCGTGGGCTGCAAATGATATAGGTGAAAAAGAAGCAGATTATTTCTATCCAATAAGTATTATTGAGAAAGAGCAAATATTAGAGAAATGTAAAGAAATTGGTATTTGTGGAATTTGTTCAATTGCTTCGGATATAGCCGTTGTAACTGTCAATTATGTAGCTGAAAATTTAGGACTTGTTGGTAATAGTGTGGCTTCTACTGGTAAATGTACTAATAAGCATTTAATGCGTGAAGCATTTGAGGAAAATAATGATCCTAGTCCTAAAAGTATATTAGTTGATGAAAAAGTGGATCTTAATTGTTTAAATTTGACATATCCTGTTATTGTGAAACCTACAGATAGAAGTGGAAGTAGAGGTATCTATAAGCTAAATGCGTTTGAGGGATTACAAGAAGCAGTAAAACATGCAATGAATGAAGGATTTGAAAAAAAAGCATTAATTGAAGAATATGCTGAAGGAACTGAATATAGTGTAGAGCATATTTCTTATGAAGGTAAACATTACTTTTTAGCAGTGACTCTCAAATATACAACTGGTGCTCCAAATTTTATTGAAACAGGGCACTTACAACCTGCTCCAGTAGATAATGAAACTTTAAAAAATGTCAAAAATGTAATTTCACATGCACTAGACACTTTGGAAATTAAATATGGCGCATCTCATGCGGAAATTAAAATTGCTGATGATGGCACTATAAGAATTATTGAAATTGGTGCACGTATGGGCGGCGACTGTATTGGTAGTGATTTAGTTTATTACTCAACAGGTATTGACTTTGTAAAAGCTGTTATTGATGTAGCTTGTGGAAAGGAACCAGATTTAACGCCAACACATGATCCACAACCAGCTAAAGTATTATTTATATTTAATGAAGAGGATCGAAATAAACTCAATGATATAAAGAATAATCATCCAGATCTCTTGTTAAAGATTGTGAATGAAGATTATTCAATGATTGGCAAAACAACGGATAGTTCTAATAGAGCTGGATGTTATATTATAAAAGTAAATTGATTGCGGAGATATTTAATAAATAAGGAGAAAGCTACTTTCTCCAAAACTGTTAAAGAGGCAGGGACGATATTATTTGCAGATAAACTGGAGATTACAACCCTGTATATATAGATGAATGATTATGTGAATATACGAAAAGCCTATTATAGAATTGACCATAACAGAATTATGCTAAGAATACTGCCAAAGTGAAAAGTAGGTATAAAATACCTAGTATCGTTAGCAGAGCTTTTTCAGCAAATACAAATTTTGTTTTGTACTATTGTATATCGAATGGTGCTTATAGTGGTGTGAGAAATCTAAACATATTTAACTCTCATACGCGATTGATAAATCTATAATATTCATGAAATATTGATGTTACATTTATAAAATATTGTTTGCTTTGGAGTTGTGGGAGTTGTTTATATTAACATTTCATAAATTGTTAGGTAAGCCTATGTTATTGATTCAATTTGAATTTTATTGATTTATTTTTAATAGCTATATATAAAAAATGTGCTTAAGGAAAAGTCGATATTATCTATAACAATTGATACGGATTCTAGTCTTGACATCTGGTTATATGTAGCTTATTATACAAAAGTGTATTTCATTGGTTAAATATTGATTACACGGTATATATCGATGAAAAGGTTATATATGGGTACTTTTAGGGAATATTTTGAGTAGTTTGAATTTTATACATTAGATTGAACTGTCTATTTTCTTACCTGTATTGACAAGGGAAACTGTATCTGATTTGTAATGGTTAGGTTTAATATAGTGGCTCGTTTTAATCACGAGTCTTTTGTTTATGATGTGGTTCATATTAATTGTAAGGTTGTGAATATTTTGAGTAGTTGCCAAAGTTGGTCGGTAAGAAGTTTATTTTTACAATCCATAGCTAGAAAGATTAATGGTTAAGCGGGAAAAATTGAATTAATTCAGTATTTTTGTACTTGATCATATTCTTGAAATGCCAATTTTATAAATGGTTGGGAAAAACACCTTCGATGGGACTTATGACGTTTGGTGGATTTGTGGTTTCAACATTTAATGAATTAAACCTATACATCCGATTATATTGATTCCAAAAGTTAAATCAGGTATGACATTCCTAGTTTAACTGTAATAAATTTAGTTTACATATTTTAATCGGAAATTTATATGTAAAATATCTAAAGTAAAAGTGGAGGACATTTAATATTTATGAAACAAAAAAGTCTAAAGAAAAACTCTATACTTAATGTGATTAAAACATTATCAAGTATTATTTTTCCATTAATTACTTTTCCCTATATATCTCGCGTGTTACTACCGACTAATGTTGGAAAAGTGAATTTTGGTTCATCTTTTATAAGTTATTTTTCAATGATAGCATCATTAGGAATTACTACATATGCAATTAGGGAATGTTCGGCGGTAAGTAATGATAAGGAAAAATTGGGAAAAAAATCTTCGGAAATTTTCTCTATCAATATATGTACTACCATAGTGGCCTATCTATTATTAGCAATTACACTAATGACATTTAGAAAATTAGATGTGTATAGAACACTGATCATTATACAAAGCACATCTATTTTATTTATGACGTTAGGCGCTGACTGGCTTAATACTGCAATGGAGGATTTTAAGTATATAACAATAAGAACTCTTGCTTTTCAAGTTTTATCGCTTATTTTAATGTTTATTTTTGTAAGAGACCAAACAGATTATTTGAAATATGCTGCAATATCTGTATTTTCGGCAAGCGGTGCTAATATAGCTAATATATTTTATAGAAAAAGATTTTGTAAAGTTACATTTACGTTTGATATGCAGTGGAAGAAACATTTTAAACCGATTCTTCTTCTGTTTGTAATGATATTGGCACAAACAATTTTCTCGAGTGCAGATGTCACGATGCTTGGGATCATGAGAAGTGACTATGAAGTAGGAATTTATAGTACTGCGCATAAGATAGAAAATATTATATCACAGGTTGTTTCTTCACTAGCGTGGGTCGTTATGCCTAGAATGTCTGCGTACTATGCTGAAAGAGATTATGAAAAAATTAATGATTTGTTACGAAAGACACTTGAGTTATTAATGCTTATTGGAATTCCTGCCGTGGCAGGAACATGCATGCTTTCTAAAGAGATTGTTACTATTGTCGGTGGTAATAATTTTATTGAAGCAGCACTGCCTTTATCAATCCTCATTTTTTCATTCGCATTTAGTCTGATTGGCGGAAGTTTTTTGGGGAATATGGTCTTATTGCCTTCTGGAAATGAAAAAATATATATGAATATATGTTGCATCACAGCTGTTTTTAATGTAGGGTTAAACTATCTACTAATCCCAAAAGGTGGAGCGTGTGCAGCTGCCTTTACGACAGCGTTTTCATCTTTACTAATTATGATTTTGTTATTAATAAAAAAAGACAAGAATATTAGATTAGATTACTTAAAACAGGCAATGTTATCTCCTTGTATAGGTGCTATTGCAATATGTGTTTTTTGTAGACTTACAAAGACATTTGTATCAGGTGTTTTCCTGAAAACAGGTGTATGTGTAGTGGGAAGTATAATAATATACGGTATATTAATGATAGTTTTAAAAAATGAGCTTTGTCTTCAAACTTTAGATACTTTTAAAGCAAGGGTGAAAAAATAATGGATAAGAACATTCAAGTAGAAACAGTAGTAAATAAACTTAAAAATATTGCAGAAAAAAAGATAAAAGATCAAAAGTATAATACTGCCTTAGCAGCTATATCATGTGCAGCAGATATTTTATACACATTTAATCAGAAGTATACAGATGATGATTTGGAAAAGTTAACCAGTGATATTGGTGACAACTTAAAATCTAAATACAACAGAGCAAACTATAAGAAATGTACAGATACAATTTTGGTATACGATGGATTTGGATTAGATACAAGAGGTGTGGTACGAATGTATCTTAATGCATTAGGGTTGAATGAATATTCTGTGTACTATGTAACAAACAGTACAGTGCAAGATTCGATACCTACGATTAAATCAATGTGTGATAAATATGGGATTAAAATCATCTATATTGATATGGCAGATTACGAAAAATGTTTTATGCAACTATCAGATGTTTTTGAAACAATAAAGCCTAAAGCAGCATTTTTTTACACAACACCATATGACTCTGCAGCAAGTGCAGCATTTCATGCCTATGAAGGGATTTGCACTAGGTATTTAATAGATCTGACAGACCATGCATTTTGGTTAGGAAAATGTGCAAATGATTATTTCTTGGGAAGCCGTGAAATGTCTGCATACATTGAGCATTTTGAAAGAAATATTCCAAAACATAAATGTATTAAATTAGGCGTAAATTTGTTGAATGAAAAGGTGACAGATCATTCTGGATTACCGTTTGACTTAGAGAATACAAGGTATGTATTTAGTGGTGGAGCACTATATAAAACATTAGGCGATGATAATAACACTTTTTATAGAATTATAGACCATATTTTAGAAGAACACAGTGATATAAAGTTTATATATGCGGGTACTGGAGATAATAGTGAGTTAAAGAAAGTAGTTGAAAAATTTCCAGATAGAGCTTTTCATCTAAATGAAAGAAAAGATTTTTTCTACATTATTCAGCATTGTACATTGTATTTAAATACATATCCAATGTTTGGAGGAATGATGATGAAATATTCGGCATTAGCACACAAATTACCAATTACATTAAAGCACGGATCTGATTCAGATGGATTACTATTGAATCAGGAAAAATGTCGTATTGAATATGAATCCTATGAAGAGTTAGTTGCAGATGTTGATCATTTATTAAATGATAATAATTATTTGCATGAGAGAGAAAAATTATTGGATGGTTCAGTAATTACTGAAGAAAGATTTATGAGAAATTTAAAAGGTGTAATTGAAAGTAATAAAACAGATTATTCTCATGAGTTTAGTGTAATGGACACTAAAAAATTTAGACGGGAGTATTATGAACGTTTCAATCTTGAGAGCGTTATTTTGCTCATAGCAAAAAAGAAAAATATTTCGTTATTTAGATATTTTCCGGGTGTATTTATTCGGAAAGTGTATAAGCATTTAAATAAAAAAATTAGAAAGGGTTATTAATATGATTAATTTTAACGTACCTCCGTTTGCAGGAAAAGAATTTGACTACATGAAAGTTGCAGTAGAAAATAAAAAAATCTGTGGAGATGGAGCTTTTACAAAAAAATGTGATTCATGGATGGAAGAAAGATTTGGAGCAAAAAAAGTATTGCTAACAACGAGCGGGTCAACTGCGTTAGATATGGCAGCTCTTTTGTGTGGTTTAAAACCCGGAGATGAAGTGATTTTACCATCATTTACATTTTCCTCTACCGCAAATTCATTCGTATTAGCTGGAGCTACACTAGTGTTTGTTGATATACGTCCAGATACGATGAATATTGATGAGACTAAAATTGAAGCAGCAATTACCGATAAAACAAGAGTGATTTGTCCAGTACATTATGCTGGTGTTGCATGTGAAATGGATACGATAATGGATATTGCAAGAAAATATAATCTTCTAGTAGTTGAAGATGCAGCGCAAGGAGTTATGTCTACTTATAAAGGAAAAGCTTTAGGAACAATTGGCGATTTTGGGTGTTATTCATTCCATGAAACTAAGAATTATTCAATGGGTGAAGGTGGTGCAATCCTTATAAATAATTCAGATTATATCGAAAAAGCTGAAATCTTAAGAGAAAAGGGTACAAATAGATCTTTGTTTTTTAGAGGACAGGTAGATAAATATACATGGGTTGATTTTGGAGACTCTTATCTTCAGTCTGATTTGAATGCAGCATATTTATGGGCTCAATTAGAGATAGCAGACGAAATTAATAATAATCGACTTGATACATGGAATTCCTATTATAAAGCGTTCAAACCATTGGAAGATAAAGGATTAATTACTTTACCAACAGTACCAGAAGGTTGCGTACATAATGCTCATATGTTTTATATCAAATGTAAAGATTTAAACACTAGACAAGCTTATATTAAATATATGAAAGATAATGATATTCAATGTGTTTTTCATTATGTTCCGCTTCATTCTGCACCAGCAGGATTGAAATTTGGTCGATTTGTCGGAGAAGATGAACATACAACACCTGATAGCGATCGATTAGTACGTTTACCAATGTATTATAACATCGACAAAGAAGATATAAAGAAAGTAATTGATAGAACAGTAGATTTTTTTGAGAAATAAGACGGAATAGACATTGATCTGGCTATTAAAGAAGTAAGATGTTTGCAGTTGAAATTAAAAAAGTATGCAAAAAAGCAATAATTTAATGTTATCCACATTTCTTTTCACGGAAAATATTATTTTATGATTCTTTCGCAAAATATGTGGGATATAATTTTGTTAAAATAGTCATTGATGTCACTTGTGGGTAAGAAATAGAGTTTACAAAAATTTGTGTACTCAGATCTGGAGAAATTAATTTTAAATTTAATCAAAACGATAAAGAAATAATTAGTAAACTTGCTACACTATGCTTGAAAAGATTTTCCGAATTGTTAATTTTCACCCTGAAAATATTTGACAAATAACAGTTAGCTTAAATAAATCTGATTGTTATATACGAAATATTTAAATATTTCTATTAAATGAATATTTGATATAAAAATATGCGCAATTTTTGCAATTCCAGTCTTTCATCAACAAAAATTTTAAGGTACAGTTAAAAATTCTATACTAAATAGTTATTTTAACTTTGTTGAGCTTCTCCGTTGAATAATTTTTAAGATTTAAAATGTAGTTATGTGAAAAAAAATAAGATTATATCAATATGCTTTAATAAAAATTATTATAATTTATATTATGACAATTTTAGAAAATTTATTTTTGGTATGTGTGATTATGCACCTGGAATACTAATTGTTTTCTTAATGGTTAACTAAGAATATAAATTTGAATATATTTCTAAATTTGATAATACAAATTGCGTATCTATATTTCGGAATGGATTAATTTGCTATTCTACGGAATTGAAAACGTGTTAAATTGAGGGAGAGCAATTTAATTAACAATTTACAATATTATTTCCATTAGTGGTGGTAGTGGGTGACATTTCGGTTTTTCTTTTCATTTTATTTATATCTGCCTGCCGCGGATATACCACATTTTTTATTTGAGCTATATTATATGATATTGTAGCGAAGATTAACACAAATTATATGAAAATGTTTAGCCATGTAATTGTATCAATATTGGTATACATTTTTTTTAATTAATCAAAATTTTAATAGGTTCTAAGCTTTTATGTTTTCGATATATTTTTGATTTTGAATGACATTGTACATTCATTTTTTAGTAAGATTGTAATAGTAAGTATGTGTTTGATGGTTTATTTTTATATAGGTTAACCTATTTTACAATTTATCATAAAAACAAGGAGGAATTTAATTTGAAAAAGATAGTTATATTTGGAGCAACTGGTAACATTGGAGCTTATTTTGTAGACTATTGTCGAGAAAAACTCAATAATAAAGAGTATGATATTGTTGCAGTAGGAAGAAAAAATACGGACTTCTTTAAAAAAAATAATATAGAGTATATTAATGTTGATATTTGCAAAGATTCAGATTTCGTTAAATTGCCTACAGAAGACATATACGCGGTTGTAAATCTTGCAGGACTTTTACCTGCATATCTAAAACAATATGATCCATTTAAATATATCGAAACTAATATAAATGGAGCATTAAGAATTCTTGAATATGCCAGAAAATGCAATGCAGATAGAGCTCTATATACTCAGACATGGTCTGTACAGGGAGGCTATTGGGGAAAGTCTGAAGTGTTGTCACCGAGCATGCCTAAAAGTTTATTGTATACTGGAGATCACGCATTTTACTGTATTACCAAAAGTATGGTAGAAGATACAATGGAATACTATAAGCAAGAATATGGATTAAAAAATTTTGTTTTTAGACTTCCAAATGTTTATTTATATCATCCAGATAAGGTATATTATGTGGATGGGATAGAAAAAAAAGTGGCATATAGATATATGATTGATTTAGCTTCACAAGGAAAAAATATAGAACTATGGGGAGATCCAAATGCATTCAAAGATGTTTTATATATTAAAGATCTTTGTCAGATGATGTTCAAGGCTCTTTTTGCTGATGTTAATGGTGGAACTTATAATGCTGGGACAGGAATTAAAACGACTCTTCAGGAACAGATTCAAGGAATGATAGATGTGTTTTCTCCAGAGGAGAGTAAGTCTAAAATTATTTACAAACCAGAAGGAAGTGGATTTACCAGTTTTGTAATGGATATTGATAATGCGAAAAAGGACCTTGGATATGAACCTGAGTATACATATTATAAATATCTTGAGGATTATAAAAAGGAGCAAAAGTTAAAACGTTTTGATCAGCTTTGGATAAAGAAATAACGATTTATTATATTTGTTGATTTATAAAGGCTTAACTAGCAATTTGGTGACTTTGCTATAATTCTGCGTTTTATCACTTAT
>ENA-OUQP01001168-OUQP01001168.1-human-gut-metagenome-genome-assembly--contig:-NODE-1168-length-19019-cov-4.686775_pt1 | contig 19019 bp, 18 predicted proteins | sample MGYA00237951_ERZ548836 | MGnify/ENA primary metagenome ERZ548836 (study PRJEB26490, sample SAMN05194702) | human gut metagenome | biome: terrestrial biome; feature: human-associated habitat; material...
CCCCCCCCTTAAAAATTAAAGGTTCAAAAAAAGAAGCCTATAATGGCTTCTTAGTCAAAGTTTCAATGACTTCTATTACATGCTTTACTGGGAGCCCAATGACGTTATCAATATCTCCCTGCACTTCTTCAATGAATTTTCCTGCAACACCCTGAATGGCATAAGCGCCAGCTTTACCCTTCCATTCATCAATAGAAAGATAATCATCAATCATATCATTGATATTCTTGAATGTAACTTTTGTTTCATCTACAAATGTACAAACCTGATTTTTATAGAATACAGCCACTGATGTAAACACACTATGTGTATCACTACTTAATGATTCAAGAATTTCTCTTGCTTCATGAGCACTGTGAGCTTTACCAATAATCTTTCCATTATGATAGATTGTTGTATCAGCACTAATTACAACATCATCAGGATATTTCTCATGAATAGAAACACCTTTATCATATGCGAGTTTCTTAAGTCTTTCTTCTATTTCTAGAGAAGAATCAAGATATTCAGTAATAGAGGAGGCATCGATAATAAAATCAATGCCTTCTCTTTCAAGCAGTTCTTTTCGTCTAGGAGAAGTACTAGCAAGAATAATTTTCATTATTTCTTTTCCTCAGCAGGTGCTTCATGTTTAACGATTGGTTTTGGTAATAATGCTTTTCTAGAAACATTCACACCCTTATCAGTAATCTGAGTTACTTTAACCTTTACTGTATCGCCAAGCTTGATTACATCGCCAACTTTATTTGTTCGATCCCAAGCAACATCTTTTACATGTAAGAATCCATTTGTACCAGGGAATAATTCAATAAATGCATACTTTTCTTCTACTCTTACAGCTTTACCATCAAAGATTTCGCCTACTTCAACTTTTCTAGTTAAATCCTTGATCATACCCACTGCATGGTCAATCGCTTCCTGAGAATAATGATAGATAGTAACGTTACCTTCATCATCAATATCGATCTTAACATTATCGCTTTCAGCAATAATCTTATTGATCATATCTCCACCCTTACCGATTACATCTTTAATCTGTTCAGGTTCAATCTTCATCATAGCAACCTTAGGAGCATATGGACTTAAGTGATCTCTAGGTTCACTAATTGCTGACATCATGCAGTCCATGATCTGTCCTCTTGCAACCTTTGCCTGAGCTAATGCTTCCTGTAAGATTTCTTTAGTGATACCATCAATCTTGATATCCATCTGTAATGCACAGATACCGTTCTTTGTACCTGCAACCTTGAAGTCCATATCACCAAGATGATCTTCCATACCCTGGATATCAGTTAAGATTGTATAGTTTTCACCTTTTTTAACTAGACCCATAGCTACACCAGCCACTGGATTACTAATTGGAACACCTGCAGCCATTAAAGCCATAGTTGATGCACAAATTGAAGCCTGTGAAGAAGAACCGTTAGATTCTAATACTTCAGCAACAACTCTGATTGTATATGGGAATTCTGTTTCAGAAGGAATAACCTGTCTTAAGGCTCTTTCACCTAAAGCGCCATGACCAATTTCTCTTCTACCTGGAGAGCCCATTCTTCCTGTTTCACCTACACAATATGGTGGGAAGTTATAGTGATGCATGAAACGTTTCTGGTCTTCCATTCCAAGACCATCAATCTTCTGTACTTCACCTAATGCACCAAGTGTACAAGCAGATAATACCTGAGTTTCACCACGAGTAAACATAGCAGAACCATGTACACGTGGCAATAAATCTACCTGTGCGTCTAATGGACGTACTTCATCTACTTTACGACCATCAGGTCTTACCTTTTCTTCAGTAATCAAACGTCTTACTTCTTCTTTTTCAAGATCACCAAGAACCATCTTAACCTGTTTAATTGTCTTATCATGTTCTTCAACAGTTGCATATTCTTTTTCTTCAAAAGATTCTACAACCTTAGCATCTAATTCATCAATAGCAGCATATCTTTCAAGCTTACCAGGAATAGAAATAGCCTTGATCATTTCTTCCTTAGCCATAGCTTCTACGCTAGACACAATGTTTTCATCTAATGCGAATAGTGGAACATCAATCTTTTCCTTACCAACAGCTTCTACAATCTGTTCCTGGAAAGCGATTAACTCCTTAATCTTTTCATGACCGAACATCAATGCATTCAACATTGTTTCTTCATCTACTTCTTTTGCATCTGCTTCAACCATGTTAATAGCATCCTTTGTACCTGCTACTTCAAGATTGATTTCACTTCTAGCCATATCTTCAGGTCCTGCATTGACAGTAAACTCACCATCAATTAAACCTACGTTAACACCTGCAATTGGACCATTGAATGGAATATCAGAAATACATAATGCAATTGATGCACCAAGCATTGCTGCCATTTCTGGAGTTGCTTCCTGATCAACTGATAGTACAGTATTAACAACCTGTACTTCATTTCTGAAACCATCTGCAAATAATGGACGGATAGGTCTGTCAATCATTCTTGCAGTTAATGTACCATGTTCACTTGGACGGCCTTCACGCTTTAAGAATCCACCTGGAATCTTACCTACAGAATATAGTTTTTCTTCATAAGTTACTGTTAATGGGAAGAAATCTACATCTTTTGGTTCTTTCCCAGCACATGCTGTAGAAAGAACGACTGTATCATCATATCTTACTAAACAAGAGCCGTTTGCCTGTTTAGCCATTTCACCGACTTCAACCTGGATTTTCTTACCATAGAAATCCATACTAAAAATTTGTTTTGCCATAAATTCACCTCATATTCTTCAAAATTATATCATAAATCAACTATTACACAAACAATTATTTAATAGAGACATGAAAAAAAGCCCCATAGGGCTTTTGTTTCTTATCTTCTTAATCCTAACTTATCAGTTAAAGTTGTATATCTGTCAAGATCTTCATTCTTAAGATACTTTAATAAGTCTCTTCTCTTACCGATCTTCTTTAAAAGACCTCTGTTAGAATGATTATCCTTTGGATGCTGTTTGAAGTGACCGTTTAACTTGTTGATATCAGCAGTTAATAATGCGATCTGAACTTCTGGAGAACCAGTATCCTTTTCTACGCGACCATATTCAGCCATGATCTTAGCTTTTTCTTCTTTAGTTAACATTATGTTTTCCTCCTAAATTATATTCTTCGCAATATCCAAGCTAGATGTAAGAGGTACAAATATCCTAGACATTGTTGCAATGACTATTTTACATTATTTTTATATAAAGTCAAATACTTTTTCATGACCTGACTTAAATATTTTCGGTCTTCTGTTAATTGTGTTTTTAGTCCTTCTAATCCATTAAAAACAGTTTCTTCACGCTTATATAAACAGAAAGTAACCTCTACTTCTTTACCATACACATCTTCATCAAAATCAAAAACATTGACTTCTAATGAAAGACGATTGATATCATTGAATGTAGGATTCATCCCAATATTTGCCATACCTATATAATATTGATGATTGATTTCTACAATTGTGCCATATACACCTCTTTTAGGTAAGTATTTCATACCATAATCAATATTCAATGTAGGGAAACCAATCAAACGACCTCTCTGTTTTCCATGAATGACAGTACCTTTTACCTTATAAGGTCGATCAAGCAAAGTATTGACTTCTTCAATCATTCCTTGATCCATCAGTTTCTTAATAAGAGTAGATGATACTTTTTCTGTTTCATTATACATAACAGCGTTTTTCACAATCAATTCAAATGACTGTTTCTTTAAGTCTTCTATGCTGCCACTGTTATGATTTCCAAAATGGAAATCATAACCACATACAAGTCTTTTCAAAGGAAGCTTATTTAAATATTCATCAATAAATGCCTGTGGACTTAATGCTGCTACTTCCTTAGTAAAATGAATAACAAGAAGATAATCAATCCCCATTTCTTCTAGAAGTTCTTTTTTCTCTTCTAAAGTGATAATTGATTGTCTTTTTTCACCCTTTAAGATACATAAAGGATGCACATCAAAGCTCATGACAGCTGTTTTTGTTTCTTCTTTATATTTCAATACTTCATTAATCAAAGACATATGACCAAGATGTAAACCATCAAAAAAGCCAATTGCAAGAGAAAGAGGTTCTTTTAAATTCGCCTCTTCCATTTTTATGACCTTCATTAGAAAAGCCCCCTCAAGCTCTTTAAAGAGCCTTTTCCATCTGGACCATATATTGCAAGCAACTTACCTTCCTTTGAATAAACAGCCACATTATGATCTTTGTCACTCTTGATTTTCTGACCAGTCATGACAATTCTTTCATCTACGACAATAGAATCATAATAAGAGAATACTTCTTCTAACGGAATCACTGGTCCATTGTTTTCTTCAAGTTCTTCTAATGTCACTGCCTGATCAATAGTGAAATGCCCTGACTGACTTCTTACTAATGCAGTCATATGTGCAGGATAGCCTAAGGCCTTCCCAATATCTACACATAAAGAACGGATATATGTTCCTTTAGAGCACTTAACATCTATAGTTATTTCATCATCATGTGCATCGACTAAATCAAGTTTATAAATAGTGATTGGTCTTTCTGGAACTTCTACTTCTATACCTTCTCTAGCATATTCATAGAGCTTCTTACCATTAATTTTAATAGCTGAATACATTGGAGGCTTCTGCATGGAATCGCCTTTAAATGATGATAATACTTCTTCTAGATTCTCATAACCAGTAAAAGGCTTGGTTTCTATAACCTTTCCTTCAGCGTCATATGTATCTGTCGAACTGCCAAGTTTAAGTGTCGCACGATATTCTTTTTCTTCACTCATCAAAAACTGCATTGCTTTATTGGCTTTATTAATACCAACAACTAAAACACCAGTCGCCATAGGGTCTAGTGTGCCACAATGTCCTACTTTTTTAGTATGCATAATACGTCTCACACGATTAACGACATCATGACTTGTCATACCCTGTGGTTTATTAATTAAAATAATACCATCCATCTACTCACATCCTTCCTAAAAAAAGCAGACTATTGTCTGCTTAGATATGATTAATAACAAAGTACTTCTTCTTACCTCTTCTAATAACAGTCACCTTACCACCAAAAGCATTATCTTTTGATACAACAAACTTTTCATCAGTGACCTTTTCACCATTTACAAGAATACTTCCACCTTTTACGAACTGTCTTGCTTCACGATTACTAGAAGCAGCACCTGCTTTTACTAATACATTTAAGATCTGTTCATCTTCAGTGACATCAATACTTGGTACACCATTGAAACACTGTTTAACCTGTTCATAAGTCATGCTCTTGATATCACCACTGAATAACTTTTCAGAAATGCTGACAGCTTCTTCATAAGCATCTGCACCATGAATGAAAGTAATAACTTCTTTCGCAAGTGCTTTGTGTGCTTTTCTTAAGTGTGGTTCATTCTTATTTGATTCTTCTAATGCTTCAATTTCTTCTTTAGATAAGAAAGTGAGGTATTTTAAGTAATCAATAACCTTGCTATCTTCACTGTTGATGAAGAACTGATACATTTCATATGGTGAAGTCTTTTCTCTATCTAGCCAGATTGCATTTCCTTCTGATTTACCAAACTTAGTACCATCGCTCTTAGTAAGTAAAGGCATAGTGAATCCATATGCTTCATCACCAGTCTTCTTTCTAATTAATTCAATACCTGCAGTAATATTACCCCACTGGTCCTGACCAGCAACCTGTAAGTTACAGCCTTTATTTTCATGTAAGTAATAGAAGTCCATTGCCTGCATGATCATATAAGAGAATTCAGTAAAAGTAATCCCTTCATCTAATCTTCTCTTGATAATATCCTTAGATAACATGTAGTTGATATTGAAATATTTACCATAATCTCTTAACCAGTCAATGAAGTTTAAATCTTTAGACCAATCCAAGTTGTTAACTACTTCAAAACCAAATAAATCTTCAGCCTGCTTCTTTAAGCAGTCAAAGTTATGCTGTACCTGTTCTTTTGTAATCATTGGTCTTTCAGTTGTTGGCTTTGGATCCCCAATCTGTCCAGTTGCACCACCGACTAAAAGAATTGGCTGATGACCTGCATCCTTTAATCTCTTAGACATTAAGAAAGATGAGAAATGTCCAATATGTAATGAATCCCCAGTTGGGTCAGTACCAATATAAAATGTCATTCCTCCTGCATTTAATTTGTCTTTTAAGTCTTCAGAACTTACATCTTTAATGAGGCCACGCCACACTAATTCATCATAAAATGTCATAATTTCCTCCTATAATATAAAAGAGAATCCATCCAAAGGACGAATTCTCGCGTTACCACCTTTATTCATGTCAAAGACATGCTCTCTTGTTGATAACGGTGTACTCACCGTCTAGACTTTTCATCTAGAAGCTCCAAAGTGTATTCATTCATACTGCTGCCCTTATTTTCACCAGCCACAAGTTCTCTAAACCAGCGCATATGAATTACTTGTCTTTTTCATCGCAATTAAAAGTCTACATGAATTCATGATGTTTGTCAATATCAGCTTGTAAAGACACTTTCCAACATCAGCTTCGTTTCATCAAGATGGAATGCATCTACTAAGACAATGATACGGTCTCCTGATATGAGCTTTGTATCCCCTTTTGGAATGATTTCTTCTCCACCACGAATAACGGAAACAATCAAACTACGACGAGGAAGTTGTAAATCTTTAATATAGTGATCACATGCATTTGAACCAAAACTAACTGTATAGCCAATGAGTTCCTTACTATCTGCATATTCTTCCATTGACTGATAAGGCTGATTGTTTAAAAGATTCGTTAAAAGACTTTCATAAATCGGTTCACTATGTAAAAGATTAGCTACATAATAAGAAACAAATGAAACAAGTGCAATTGGTAGGAGCATCTTTAAAGTTCCACTCATTTCAGCTATTAATACAATACCAGTAATCGGCGCTCTTACAATAGCACTAAAGTAAGCAGCCATTGCCATAATAATGAAGTTCATAAAATACTCGGAAGGAACACCACACATAATAGCAACCTTACCTACACTTGCACCAATCAGACTTCCAAGAATGAGTAATGGGAAGAAGATTCCTCCAGCTGCACCTGATCCAAATGAAACACACGAAATCAATAATTTTAATATAAATAATAAGACAAGAGTAGATAAAACAAGATTTGGTTCATTGAGATATTCTACAAGTTTATGTCCTCCACCCATGACAAGTGGACAATAAAATCCAAGAATTCCAGATAACACTAAAGGTATAATAACTCTTTGATGTTTCTTTAAGAATGGTGTTTTCTTATAAAGTTTAATAGTTCCCATTGTAACCTTATTGTAGAAAGCACCTAATACACCAGCGACAATGCCGAGAATAATAACCCAGATATAATTCTTTAAAGGGAATGTTTCTTTGATTGAGAAAGCTAAAGTAGGTGATAAACCAAAGATATTTCTACTTAAGAAATCTGCAGTAATAGATGCAATCATTACAGAAACAAGTGCACTTGTAGAGAAGTTCTTATGAACTTCTTCTAAAGCAAACATGATACCTGCAAGAGGTGCATTGAAGGCTGCAGATAAGCCAGCCGCTGCTCCAGCTGTCATTAAATAACGTTCTTCTGTTTTTACACGTTTTCCTTTTTTCGCAAGAGCTTTACCAACCATACCACCTAGCTGGATACTTGGACCTTCTCTCCCTAATGATAAGCCACCTACAAGTGCAAGTGCACCTGCACAGAACTTTGCAAGTAAGACTCTCCACCAGCATTCATCAATACGTCCCTGTACTTCTGCTTCTAGCTGTGGAATACCAGAGCCCCCGATCATAGGTTCCCACTTTAAAAAGATTGAAATAATAAGACCTAATGCAATAAGGCCAATGATCCACAAAGGCCAATAAGACACGTTATGCGCAACAAAGTCCCTTATAGTAAAATAAATAGATTCTGCATTTGATAAAACAAGACGATATACAATACAGACAGCACCTGACACGATACCAACAAGTAAACCTTCATAAGCTAAACGCTTATTAAGTTTACTTCTTTCTTGTAATATGTTTGCAGTATCAGATTGATTTTTAAGCATATATAATCCTCCCAACAATTATAATGACTAATATTATTTTAGCACAATACAAACGTGTAAAAAGGATGCCTCAGCATCCTTCTTTCGTTATTTAGTTGTATCACGCTTGATGAATGAATAGTGCATTGGCACTTCTGCTTCATCAATTTCTTCATGATTTAAAATCTTTGTAAGAAGTCTGATTGCGATTGCACCCATATCATATACAGGTACATGAATAGTTGTAAGAGGTGGACGACAAATAGTTGCATAACTTGTATCCATCATACCAACAACCTGCATATCTTCAGGTACATTGATACCATGATCAATCGCTGCATTGACAACAGCCACAGCTTCCTTATCATAACCTGTTAAAACAACATCATGCTTATGAGCACTAAAGTATTCATTTAACTGAGGATAGCTTTCTTCATAATGGTTAGAAACATCCACAATATAATCTTCAGGAAGTGTTTCACCACTATCTTTAAATGATTCTTCAATACCCTTCGCAAAGTCATTTAAATCAACTAAGTTTTGAGTTGCTCTAACAAAGCAGATATCCTTTTTACCCTGTTCAATAAATTGTTTAGTCATATCATATGCAATACTCTTTGCATCAACATATACAGAGCAGATATCTTCATCAGAAATCTTATATCCAACAACAACTGCAGGAATACGGTATTTTTTAATGAGATCAATTTCTTTATCAATGCAGTTATTGTTAAATAATACAACACCATCAGCTCTTGATTTAATAACCTTCTCAATTACTTCTTCAATTGGGTTACCTAAACCAAGTTCATCAGTTGTATACATAATGATATTGAAATCTAAAGTACGTCCAGTATCTCCAATACCACCAATCATATCTTTTACATGTCCAAATAGTGACTGTGGGAATACAACTGCAATAGTTGTGGTTTTACTAGTTGCAAGACCTCTTGCAATCTGATTAGGCTTGAAATCGAGTCTTTTAATTGTTTCAAGGACACGTTCTCTTGTTGCAGGCTTTACAACATTAGAACCATTAATTACTCTTGAAACTGTTGCAAGTGAAACATCAGCTGCTTCTGCAACATCATAGATTGTTACTTTCTTCTTCATACTAGTCCTTGATTTCCTCAATCATTTCATCTAGCTGTTTTTCAACATCATCAATTTCCTGATCAATCGCATCTCCATCAATCATGGCAGCTTTATCATTAATCATTGTTTTCACTTCGTCGATTTTCTGATTCACACGTCCAGTTACTTCTACAACTGAGTCTTTCACCTTATCAAAATTTTCACTAGATTTTACTTTTTCTGCTAGAATTTCTAACTTTTTCTGTACTTCATCTACTTTTTCTTTAGTAGTTTCTTTAAAATCATCAGGATCAAATTCATCTACTGATTTTTTGATATTTTCAATTGTTTCACCTAGTTTAGCTTCTACATCTTCTCTAGTAAGACTTGTTAAATAGTCATAAGTAGACTTTGATTTAGCTTTGATGTCTTCTCTTAGTTCGCTACCTTTTTTAGGTGCAAATAGTACACCTGCTAAAACACCTAATCCTACTCCGAATAATACTTTTCCGAATTTCATAATTATACCTCCTATTTTTTCTTTAATATGTTTTTCAAGCCTAATACCGTTCCTAAAACACCTGCGCCCGATCTCTTCTTATTAAAAATACCGCTTACCACGTTGATAGGTTCATTGAGCTTATCCATTTTATAGTTGATATCATCCACTGTGACATTTACTTTAGAAACTGTTGTTTCTAGATGCTGTGCCAAATGACTGACATCTTTTAAAGTTGTAAGTGCATGGATAAGAAATACTCCTAGAGACACTAATGCAAATACACCAGCGAGCACTAGAATACATAGACAAATTGTTAAGATATCCACGGGATGTCCTCCTATGCCTTTTCTTTTTCCTTAATAACTAAATCTTCTAACTTATAAATATCCTTAGGACTCATAAATAAGAATACTGCGTTATCATATTGTGCCAATTCTTTTGCACCTGCTTCATCTTCAGTGACTACTTTAGAACGAGGTAGGTTCTTAGTAATAACACTGACATCAATATCGATCCCTGGTTCTTTTGGCGCATTTTTAGGGAAATCTACAAAATATGGATGATCAACTGTATCCATGATTCGTGCATAATCCTTTGCAAATCTTAAGCCACGAGAATATCTATCTGGCTGATAAACCGCAACAATCTGCTTGCCAGGGAAACGTGTTCTTGTTTCTTCGATTACATATTTAATAGCTGTTGGATGATGTGCATAGTCATCAACATATACGTTATTGCCTACTTCTTTCACTGCATAACGTCTCTTAGTTCCCTTAAATGTACTTAACTGATTCTGCATATAATCAAAGTCCATACCTTCAAGATAACCTAAAGTAATAACACCTAATGTGTTATAAAGTGTATGCATACCATAGAATGGTAAAGTGAAATGTCCAAAAAGATCACCATAGATATATACATCAAATGAAAGACCTTTTTCATTATTAATTACATTTTTAGCCTGAACATCATTACCGTCTTTTACACCGAATTTTACAACTCTCTTTGTATAATTCAAATGTGGAAGATGTGGATCATCACCCCAGATGACAATAGCCTTTTTAGCCTGGTTGGCATATTTTTCAAAAGACTGTTCATACTGTTCCATTGACTTGAAATAGTCTACATGGTCCATTTCAATGTTGTTGATATAAGCATAATCTGGATGATACCATAAGAAATGATCTTTATATTCGCAGCATTCAGCAACGAAATACTTAGCACCCTTAGTGGCATAACCAGTACCATCACCAATTAATACATTTGTCTTATCATAGTCTTTAAATAAATGATAAGCCATACTTGTAGTTGAAGTCTTACCATGTGTACCTGCAATACCAATACTAATATGATCATCCATAAGCTTAGCTAGGAAATCATAATAGTGGTGAATTGTTACATTAGGATTATCTTCTGCAGCAGCCACTTCTTCATTAGAACGGTCAAATGCATTCCCTACAATAACATCCATACCGTCTTTAATGTTGTCTTTATTAAATGAATAGATAGGAATATTTCTTTCTCTTAAGCCATCTTCAAGGAAGATATACTTATCAATATCACTTCCTGCGACTTCATAACCTAAATCATATAAGATTCTTGCAAGAGAAGCCATTCCTGAACCTTTAATACCTATAAAATAATACATATTTTGTCACCTCGATAATATATTAACACAAATTAAATAATGATTACATAGATATCACTTAAAAATGAAAGTATTTTCATGAATTGGTAAGAAAAGGATCGTCTATCCTAAAAGTTGGTGTATCAAATATCTCACTTTCACCCAAATGAATAGTCAAAACCTGTTCAATAGTGAGCCCAATAGTTTCACCATCTTTAAATACCACATTGTTCATAATAACATAGAGTGCAGTGTCTTTAATGAAGTCTAATACAGCCATAGGTTCCCCAATAGAAGAAACTTCTATTTCAAGATAGCCGAGTTTTTCAAGACCATCTGTATAAGCCCCTACTCCATTTTCTAATGGATATAAACCAAACCAGATGACGTTATAAATAGGAAACATATCCTGATCAATCATCTTGGCCATTGTTTGATAAAAAGTTGGTTCATAGATGACATCATTCATATAAACTCCTACAACATTCTCATCCATTCTTGAACATACTTCTTCTACAAATAAAGCACAATCTGTCTGAATTGTTTCAATTGTCTTATGGATATGAATCATTCCCATATGATTTTTAGTACACGCATCTGCCTCTTCCCACATAAAGTTACTTAAAGCTGCATTAAGACGTACTTTGTCATCTAATGGTTGATTAATATAATCACTTGTTTCATTGACTGGTTCTTTTACTAATAAAAATGCTTCTAATTCCATCTTTACTCTCCCTCAAACAATATGTCTTCTAACTCTTTTACAGATTCGACATAATAAGTACATTTATTCTTGATATCTTCTTTGATTTCTTTGATATCATGAGCCCATCCAGCTCCACATGCATCAATATGCGCGTCTCGTGCCATCTGTATGCCTGGTAATAAATCATCTACAAGTAAGACATCTTCTTTATTTAAATGAAGTTCTTCAATAATGCTTTCTACAGGCCAAGTAGATGGTTTACGCTTTTCAGGAGGTAATTCCCATCCATATATAATAGATGGCTCTGGTAAGTCATTATTCTTATAATCACGAATGATTGTATGCTTCATTGAATGAGAAATAACACAGATAGTACCACCTTCATTTACATAACGCCATAATAAATCATGAATGCCATCAAAACAGACAGGTGCATGATTACGAATATAAGACTGCCAGTTATTTTCCTGTATATGCATTTCTTCTTCACTGAATTTTAGTATATCAAAACATAATGCAGTAAATCCTGGCTTATAATTATACTTAAAATAATCTTCACAGGTCATAGTGACACCAGGACGAAGCTTACTTAATGAATCTAAGAATGCAGGAAAGTTCACTGTACGTGTACTATCTACAATCGTATCATCATGATCTAGTATTAAACATTTATATTTCATTTATTTTCTCCTCGTATTTGATATGCAAGACATGTTATACCTTGCGTATTGACTATCTTCCCACACTGCTTAAACCCACAAGACTCTAATAAATTCTGCATAGGAATATTTTTGATTCCTGTATCCATCTTTAAATTAGGAATCTGACTATAAGCCCAGTTCAAGATAAACTTGCAGGCCCCTTTCACAATATTTGCAGAAACAACACGATGAACAACACCATAAGGTGCATCATTCAGCCATTGCCCCTCTATTTCCTTATAATCTTGATCTTCTTCTATCGCATAATAAAACACAGCTGCAATTTGATTTTCATACATACATAAATACATCTTGTCTATATCTTCAGTAATCAATTCTTTTGAAGGATAACCTGCAGGCCATTGATCTGGATTGCCATGATTATCCATGAATATCTTTGCATCTTTATAAAGACTCATTATTTCATCTATATGAGTCATATCTGCTTTTCTTATTTCCATAGTGAACTCCTTTGATTACTATAATAACATAAAAAGAGATCTGAAAGAATCCAGACCTCCATATTACATAATTTCTACTATTGTTCTTTCTATTGTAATAGATGTATTCCCATCAAAATTATTCAATATATATTTTCCATCATCTATTGAAAACCAGTTATCCTGTTTTTCAAAACAGATTTCAAAATTTTCAAAATAGAAGACAATGCTTTTGTCTCCCACGGGCTTATCCGTGAAGTAATTCACAACCTAAAGTAACATTTTTCTTTAACTGAGCGTTTAATTTCAAGATAAACTGAGATGCATTCTCAAGATCAAGACTTTCAAATAAGTAAGTATTTGTCGTAGTATCAACATTCAAATCCACGAAATAATTAAAATAAATACTAAATATCCCAGCATTACGATGTGCTAGTAACCCTTTCATTCCATCTTTTAAAAATCCAACAGAGGGATTATAGATTCTATTAATAGGTAAAATCTTAATGCTTGTAATACTGCTGAAAGGAATCAAAATATCTTCCTTCAATTCATTTCTGAAAACCAGATTATTCTCTTCTAACAGAAGTTGTGGAACATCATCAGTTATACTTCTTAGCAAGAATTGTACTTGTTTACGATTATTCTTCATTGTAAAACACCTCCCTAGATTCAACACAAGACAAACTTTTAATTTGTATATAACCTTTCTACAGCAAATTATATATATATATATATATCAGTGTTTTCAACTCATTTCACTTTTTTATAATTCTTTCGACAAGCAAAAAAAAGGACAGCTAGAACATACATCCTAACTATCCTTTCCACATTAATTATTCAATTATAGTTAATTCTTTTGGATAACTATTTAATACCTTACAGCCATCTTCAGTTACCATAACTAAGTCTTCAATACGAACTCCAAAATCACCCTGTAAATATACACCAGGTTCAATTGAGAAGATCATACCAGGCTTTGCGATAATATCACTTACAGAAGATACATCACCAAATTCATGTACATCTTTACCAATGAAATGCCCTAAACGGTGATTGAATTCTTTTCCATAACCTGCTTCAGTAATGATATTTCTTGCGACTGCATCAATTTCAGATAATTTCATACCTGGCTTGATGGCAGCTTCAGCTGCTTCATTTGCTTTTAACACAAGATTGTATACTTCTTTCTGCTTCTCAGATACTTCTTTATAGAAGAATGTTCTTGTCATATCAGAACAATATCCTTTATAGATACATCCCATATCAACGATAATAGAATCTCCTGGTTTCAAACGGCTATCATCGCTTGAATGATGAGGGTTAGCCCCATTGGCACCATAACCCATGATTGGACTAAATGAATGGCCTGATGCACCTAATGACTTGTAGTAAGCAAGTAATGCTTCATCCATTTCAATTTCAGTTTTATCTGTTGCAAGTAATCTTTTTACTTCAGCCATTGCTGTATCATTCATTTCACTTGCTTTAAACATAAGTGCCTTTTCTTCATCATCCTTCTGCATTCTTACTTCATCTACGCATTGTGATCCTAGAACATATTGAGCGTTGACGCTATCCTGTACAGGAATCAAGAAACGTGCTGGCATATTCTTATCTACACCAATCACTTTTGCATCCTTTAAATAGTCTGCAAGTAATGCTGGAGCATTATCTGTATCATCAAACCAAGTAATAGGCATACCTAAGTCTTCTTCTACATAGAATAAGTTATTAAAGAATAACTCATGATTTCCTTTTGCAGAAAGAACCATGACATACATTCTTTCACCTGGATGATTGACATAATCTAATAAATAGTCGATAGAAACAGGATCAGTGACTAATAAATAGTCGATGCCTCTTTCTTCCATCTTTTCTAATACTTTATTAATTCTCCTCTGATTCATATTCAGTAACCTCGATTCCTAAGTCCTTTAACTGATCGTTGTCTACTGGTGTAGGTGCTTTTGACATTGGACAAGTTGCACTTGTATTCTTAGGGAAGGCAATAACGTCTCTTAAAGAATCACATCCACAAAGTAACATTGCGAAACGGTCTAATCCTAATGCAAATCCAGCATGAGGTGGTGCACCATATCTAAATGCATCCACAAACCAGCCAAACTGTGCATCAATTCTTTCCTGTGTGAATCCTAAAGCCTTGAAGGCACGATCCTGTAATTCTTCTTCATAGATTCTCTGAGATCCGCCACCAAGTTCAAAACCGTTTAAGACGATATCATAAGCATCTGCTAAGCAGTTTGCTGGATCTGTATCAATCTTATCTAGATCAGAATCTTTTGGACGAGTGAATGGATGGTGCATTGCATAGTATCTTCCATCTTCTTCAGAATATTCAAACATTGGGAAGTCAACAACCCATAAGAAGTTGAACTGACTTGGATCATATAATTTTAATTCTTTACCTAAATGGTTTCTGATTGCTGCAAGAGCATCACATACAACCATATAATGAGTATCACTCACAAATAGTAATAAGTCTCCTACTTCAGCATTCATCTTTTCTAATAAAGCGCTCATCTGTTCTTCAGTAAAGAATTTAGCGATTGGACCAGATACACCCTTATCAGTCACTTTTAACCAAGCAAGACCTTTAGCTTTATATTTCTTAGCAAGTTCAGTTAAAGCATCAATCTTCTTACGTGAATAGTTATCTGCTTCACCCTTGACATTAATACCTTTTACATGTCCTCCTGCTTCAAGTGCACTCTTAAATACTGTAAAGTCAACATCCTTCACTGTTTCATTTAAGTTAACAAGCTTTAAATCAAAACGTGTATCAGGCTTATCGATGCCATAAGTTTCCATTGCATCATGCCATGTCATTCTTGGGAATGGTAACTGAACATCGATGTCCATAACATCTTTCATAACCTTCTTGATTAAGCCTTCACCAATACCAATAACCTGATTAGTATCCATGAAACTCATTTCTACGTCCACCTGAGTGAATTCTGGCTGACGGTCAGCACGTAAGTCTTCATCACGGAAACATCTCGCAATCTGATAATAACGTTCAAAACCAGATACCATTAATAACTGTTTAAATAACTGTGGAGACTGTGGTAATGCATAAAATGAACCATTATGTACACGTGAAGGTACTAGGAAGTCTCTTGCACCTTCTGGTGTAGATTTATTTAAATATGGTGTTTCAATTTCTACGAATTCTTCACTATCCAAATATTCATGAATAGCTCTGACAATCTTAGCGCGTCTCATGATGTTCTTCTGAAGAGATGGGCGTCTTAAATCAAGATAACGATATTTCATTCTTGTTTCTTCTAAGGCATCAGTTTCATCCGCAATAATCATAGGAGTAGTCGCTGCCTTATTGACAATCTTTACTTCTTCAGCCTGGATTTCAATATCACCAGTTGGCATATCTGGGTTCTTAGAACTTCTTTCTACGACAGTACCTTTGATATCGAGAATATATTCGTTCTTAACATCCTTTAACTGTTCATTGAATGATTCATCAAAGATTACCTGTGTAATACCATGACGGTCTCTTAAGTCTACAAAGACTAAAGCACCAAGGTTTCTCTTTTTAGCTACCCAGCCAATAAGTTCTACTTTTTTATTGACATCAGTGATTCTTAGTTCTCCATTGTTGTGAGTTCTATTCATGTTCATGATCTCCTTCATAATGATTTTCAATATAACTTAAGATATCTTCTAATTTAACTTCACTCTGTTCTTTAGAATGATTGCAGCGAATATTAACATATTCACCCTTCACTTCATCTTCACCAATAATAATAGAAAGATGTGCACCAAAACGGTCACTAGACTTGAACTGTCCTTTTAAGCCTCTACCTGCATAATCCATATCACAAGTAAAGCCGTTTGCTCTTAACATTGTGATGATCTGCATTGCTAAATCTCTTGCTTCATCACCTAATGGCATAACATAAACATCAATACCATTTTCTTCATCTTCTTCGTCATCTAATGCAAGCATCAATCTTTCCATACCAAATGCAAAGCCTACACCAGGTGTTGCAGGACCACCAAGTTCTTCAACAAGACCATTGTAGCGTCCTCCGCCACCAACAGTAGAACCAGCTCCTAACTTTGGATCATCACTGATGATTTCAAATACTGTATGAGAATAGTAGTCTAATCCTCTTACTAAATTCGTATCTACAACATATTCGATTTCTAAATCATCTAATAAACTGCAGACTTTATCGAAATGTGCTTTCGCTTTTTCGCTTAAATAATCAATTGTACGAGGAGCAGAAGCCATCACTGGATTCTTCGCATCGACTTTACAGTCTAGAATTCTTAATGGGTTCTTTTCAAAACGTGCCTGACAGTCTTCACATAAATCATTGAGCACTGGTCTGAAATGATCCTTTAAAGCTTCTCTATAAGCAGTTCTTGATTCATCATCACCTAATGAGTTGATATGTAATTTGATATTCTTAATACCTAATGCTTCAACAATAGTCACTGCCATCAACATACATTCAACATCTACATATGGTGATTCAACACCTAACATTTCTACACCGAACTGGTGGAATTGTCTCTGTCTACCATTTTGTGGACGTTCATATCTAAACATTGGTCCCATATAGTAAACCTTCTGTAACTTTTCAGGCAAAGCATACATCTTATCTTCTACATAAGCTCTTGCAATACCTGCAGTGCCTTCTGGTCTTAAAGTAAGAGAACGATCTCCCTTGTCTTTAAATGTATACATTTCTTTAGTCACTACATCTGTAGTATCACCAACTGCTCGACTAAATAGTTCTGTGTGTTCAAAGATTGGTGTACGCATTTCTTTAACGTTGTAATTTGCGGCAACAGTTCTTAATAGCTGTTCCATTTCAATCCATTTTTCTGAATTTTCAGGGGTAATATCTACTGTCCCTCTTGGTCTATTGTATTTCATACTTTCCTCCTTTATAAAAATAAAAAAACGTCCTTAATCTAAGGACGTTAATACGCGGTACCACCTTAGTTCATGAATAAATCATGCACTTTACTTAGTTATAACGTAACCAACGTGCTTTTTTAAAGCATTCTCCAAAGTGTCCCATAACTTCTCATTAGTCATTTCCACCAGCCATGACCTCTCTATCAATGTCCATTATTTAATCTTCTTCACTGAATATAAGGTGATTATAAATCAAAAGTATATTTAATTCAAGTCACTAATGAATTACACGGCGAATTTCTGCAACACCTTGTACTTTATTCATGTTATCAATTGTATTCTGTAATATTTCTGCATTTTCTACAGATAATGTTAAACGAATATGGGCATCTAAATCCATGATATTCGCATTGATCTTAAGAATATTCACTTTTACCTGACTTAAGCATGTCACAATATCACTTAATAAATTAGGACGGTCTAGTCCAACGACTTCTAGATCCACATTAAAGCGCTTCTGTTCAATATTAGGATAATCCCAATAAACATCAATCAAACGTCCTTTTACAACACTCTTGACATTTGGACAATCCGCACGATGAATCTTGATACCCTGTCCTTTAGATACAAAACCAACAATCTTATCACCAGGAATAGGATTACAGCATTTAGATAATTGCATCTTCAATCCATCTACACCAGTGACTGCCACACCAATACTCTTCTCACGTTTCTTATTTAATTCCTGAATATTGTTGTTGTGGCGAAGGATTTGAGACAAGTTGTCAAAGAATCCTCTTTTTTGTGGAGCAACCTTATCTAAAAGTGTAGAAGCAGTCGCATGCTTCTTACCTAATGCGAAGAGTACATCATCAAATGTATTAGCGCCAAATGAGCCAAGATAAGTTCTATAAGTATCAGGACTCATATAAGTCTTTTCATCAAGCTGCCTTGCTCTGATTTCATCTCTAAGAAGTCTTCTTCCTTCTTCAATAATCTGTTTTTTATTTTCTTCTTCATGTTTTGTGA
>ENA-OUQP01001182-OUQP01001182.1-human-gut-metagenome-genome-assembly--contig:-NODE-1182-length-18879-cov-5.342329_pt1 | contig 18879 bp, 14 predicted proteins | sample MGYA00237951_ERZ548836 | MGnify/ENA primary metagenome ERZ548836 (study PRJEB26490, sample SAMN05194702) | human gut metagenome | biome: terrestrial biome; feature: human-associated habitat; material...
CGATGGTGAACTCGCGCTTGGGCTCGTCCTTCTTGAGCTCCTCGAAGACAGCGAAGGCAGACGCGGGCGGCGTGTCCTTGCTGCCGAGGCCGTAACGGCCGCCGGAAACGTGGATATCGGTCTTGCCGGCCTCATAGAGGGCAGAGACGACGTCCTGGTAGAGCGGCTCGCCGATGGAGCCCGGCTCCTTCGTGCGGTCCATGACGGCGATCTTCTTGACGGTCTCGGGGAGGACGTCAACGAAGTGCTTGATGGAGAACGGACGGAACAGGCGGACCTTCACCAGGCCGACCTTCTCGCCGTGGGCGTTGAGGTAGTCAATGACCTCCTCGAGCACGTCGCAGAAGGAACCCATACAGACGACGACGCGATCGGCATCGGGAGCGCCGTAGTAGTTGAACAGGCCGTAATCAGTGCCGAGCTTGGCATTGATCTTGCCCATGTACTCCTCGACGACGGCCGGCAGCTCGTCATAGGCCTTGTTGCAGGCCTCACGGTGCTGGAAGAAGACATCGCCGTTCTCGTGGGAGCCGCGGGCATGCGGGTGCTCGGGGTTCAGGGCGTGGTCACGGAAGGCCTGGACGGCGTCCATGTCAAGCATGTCCTTGAGGTCGTCGAAGTCCCACATGGCGACCTTCTGGATCTCGTGCGAGGTGCGGAAGCCGTCGAAGAAGTTCAGGAACGGCACGCGGCCCTTGATGGCAGCGAGGTGGGCGACAGGCGAAAGGTCCATGACCTCCTGGACGTTGCCCTCGGCGAGCATGGCGAAGCCGGTCTGGCGACAGGCCATGACGTCGGAGTGATCGCCGAAGATGTTGAGCGCGTGGGAGGCGACGCAGCGGGCGGAGACGTGGAACACGCCCGGCAGGCCCTCGCCGGCGATCTTGTACATGTTCGGGATCATGAGCAGCAGGCCCTGGGACGCCGTGTAGGTCGTCGTGAGGGCGCCAGCGCCAAGGGAGCCGTGAACGGTACCGGCGGCACCAGCCTCAGACTCCATCTCGACGACGTTGACCGGGGTACCAAAGACGTTCTTGATGCCCTGGGCGGCCCACTGGTCGACGTGGTCGGCCATCGGGCTGGACGGCGTGATCGGGTAGATGCCCGCCACCTCGGTGTAGGCGTACGAGACCCAAGCAGCGGCCTCGTTGCCGTCCATAGACTTGAACTTACGTGCCATATCCTCTCCTTCTGACGAGGTCGCGCGGCGGCAGGTGACGTGGGTCACCACCACCCCCTGGCGGTTGCCTCTCCACGCGAAATCGCCCCCTGGCCACTTCCCCGGCGGCCAAAAGGCGGCTATTTCATAGCCATTTGATTATCCCGCATTCTGGGCCGGTTCAATCGGGTTTTTAAGAAAGCATGCCAGCGATTTGCCGAGCGGTCATCAACACGTCGCAGCGCGACGTCCGCTCGAAGGCGTTATTCTCCGGTATTCACGCTTGCTTCCTGCGGCTTTGCTGCAAAGGGGCCACAGGAAGCGATGGCGTTCCCTACCTTGCGACCCGGGCGGTCTTGGCGAGCAAGGCATCCCAGCTCTGGGCAAAGCGCTCGCCCATGGGGCCCTTGGCGTCCGACGCCGGCACGACGCCGTGCTCGTCCGAGACGAGGAAGGCCTCGTCGCAGGCGGCGCCCATCTCGAGGTCCTCGGCAAGGGAGTCCGCGCGCTCGACCGGGATGCCGAGGGTCGCCGCGAGGTCGAGGACGAGCGACGCTGCACCCGAGGAAATCGAGCCCACGCCCGCGCCGTAGACGAGAGAGCCGCCGCGAGCCACCCAAATCGTCTCGGGGGCGACGTCGGTCTCGCCCGCCTCGAGCTCAGAGGCCTTGGCGCGCTCGATAAGCGCCGAAAGCGAGGCGTCTGCGAGCGGCTCATACTCCCCCACCGCCATGGCGGCGCGGCCAAGCTCGTCGGTCATCAACATGAGGACGCCGTTGGGATGCTCATACGAGCCATCCTTGAGGGTCCACTCCACGTGTTGCTTGACCCAGCCCAGAAGCTGCGGAGTGAGGTGCTTGCCCAGTACCATGCGCTTACCGAGCGCGCGCATGTGGCGATTCATGGCAGGCAGCTCGCCACCCTGAATTCGCCAGCGGCACACGAGGACGGGAGCGCCAACCTCGAACTCCTCGGGAATCTTGCCATCTGCCATGAAGAACCGCCTTTCTGCGGGCGCTTCGCGCCAGGACCTGGAGGCGCCGCGCGCACGACGCCCACGTGCCGCACACGCGGGTGTCCAACACGACGCCCACACGCCCGCACGCGCGGGCGCCCAACATTACATTTTTGCAACCACACTGTAAGCCAATTCGATGGCTCCGCAGAGGCGGTCGCGCAACGATACTAGTGTCATGCAGCCGCGCCCCGACGACGGGGCGTAAAAGAAAGGATACCCATGGGCAACCACTATCAGCCCAACTCCAACATTCCTCTCGATGGGTCACCGGTGCGTCAGGCGCCTGCGAATTCGGTCCTTTCCGTCCAGCACCTCGAGAAGACCTACGGGAACCGCGGCAAGAGGGGCCGCGGAGCGACCACCCGCGCCCTGGCGGACGTCTCCTTCGACGTGAACGAGGGCGAGTTCGTTGCCATCATGGGCGCCTCGGGCTCCGGCAAGTCGACGCTGCTCAACTGCGTCTCGACCATCGACTCTGCCACGAGCGGCCACGTCTTCGTGCGCGGCGTCGACGTCACGTCCATGCGCGCCGGCGAGCTCGCGCGCTTCCGCCGCGAGCAGCTCGGCTTCGTCTTCCAGGACTCGAACCTGCTCGACACCCTCACTGCCCGCGAGAACATTGCCCTGCCACTCACCATCTCCCGCGTCTCCGCCGGCGAGACGCTCGCCCGCGTGGAGGAGATGGCCCGCCGCCTCAACATCGCGGACGTGCTCGACAAGTATCCCTACCAGCTCTCCGGCGGCCAGCAGCAGCGCGTCGCCGCGGCCCGCGCGCTCGTCACCAAGCCTGCCGTTATCATGGCCGACGAGCCCACCGGCGCCCTCGACTCCAAGAGCGCCCGCCTCCTTCTCGAGAACCTCCAGCAGCTCAACGAGGAGAGGGGCGCCACGATCCTCATGGTCACCCACGACAGCTTCGCGGCAAGCTACACGGAGCGCGTGCTGTTCATTCGCGACGGCAAGATCTTCACTGAGCTCCGCCGCGGAAGCTCGCCCCGTCGCGAGTTCTTCGACCGCATCATGGAGGTCGTTGCGATGATGGGCGGTGAGGGCTCCGATGCTCTGTAGGCTCGCCTGGGGCAACGTCGCCCGCGCGCGGCGCGACTACCTCATCTATCTGCTCACGCTCACGCTCGGCGTGACCGTCTTCTACGCGTTCAACACCATCAGCCTGCAGGTCGACCTCGCCGACGTCGACATCGACGGGCTGGGCGAGGTCCTCGGCAAGCTGCTCGGCGGCCTCACCGTGTTCCTCGGCGCGATCATGGGCTTTCTCATGGTCTACGCCAACAACTTCATCATGAAGCGCCGCAACAAGGAGTTTGGTCTCTACCAGGTGTTGGGCATGACGCGCGGCCAGGTCGCCCGCGTCATGGCACTCGAGACGGTCATCGTGTCCGCCGCGGCGCTCGTCCTCGGCATCGTCCTGGGCGTTGCCCTCTCCCAGCTGATGGTCTTCTTCACCGCGTCGCTCTTCAAAACGCAGATCGCCAACTTCAGGTTCATCTTCTCCGCGAGCGCCCTGACACTCACCGTGGGATGCCTCGCCACGATCTTCCTCGTGACGCTCGTATTCAACCTTCGCGTGGTGCGCAAGTCACGCCTCGTCGACCTCATGGGGTCGGGGCGCCGCAACGAGTCGATCAAGACGCGCAACCCGTTGCTCGCAGGCCTGGTGTGCCTGCTTGGCGCCGTGCTCATCGGGGCGGCCTACTCCCGCCTGCTGCGCGACGGCCTCCCCATCACGGCCAGTAGCGAAGAGCTCGCGGACGCGATGACCCAGTTCGAGATCACCACGGGGATGGTGACCCTCGGAACCGTCCTGTTCTTCTTCGGCCTCTCGGGCCTGCTGCTGAAGCTCCTCCAGGCGGCGCGCGGGATCTATTGGAGGGGGCTCAACGCCTTCACGCTTCGCCAACTCTCCGCCAAGGTCAACACCGTCTCCTGCTCGATGGCCATGATCTCGATGATCCTGTTCCTCGCCATCACCTCCGTCACCACCGGCATGTCGATGGTCAACGCCATGTCCAATACCATCGAGCGTGTGAACCCCGTCGACTACAGCCAGAGCATCTGGTACAACGAGACCACAGGCGAGAGCCAAGATGGGGACGGCAACCCCGAGCACTACGTCATGCCAGACCACCCGATTGACGCCACAGACGAGCTTAGGGCTCAGGGGATCGATATCGACTCCGTCTGCGACTCTCCCCTCCAGCTCGACCTCTACTTTCCCCTTACGAAGGACGAGGTCCTGCAGATTGCCAACGACGCCGACACGCAGGTAAGCACTCCGCTCAATATGAACTCCCTCTCGAAGGCAAGCGGCGCCGAAACTCCCGCCGGCATGGAGCACTCCATCGCAGACGTCTTTGGTCTCCAAGTCATGAAAGAGAGCCAGTACAACCAGCTCCTCGCCTATTGCGGCAAGCCCGAGGTCAACCTCGACGGAAACGGCTACCTCATCACCTGCGACATGGGCAACAGCATCACCGATTTTTACGACAAGGTCCTTGCCTCCGGCGTGACCATCAGCCTGGGCGGCCACGAGCTCACGCCCGCGGCGCAAAAGGTGGATGTCGAGAACAGTGCCCTCGCAGACTCCGCCATGGGCTCAAACGCCGGCACCATCATCGTGCCTGATGACGTCGTCGATGACGCGCACCTCCAGATCCAGACCTCGAACCTGCTCGTCAACTACAACAAGCCCGGTGTCAGCACCGAGCAGGGCGACAAGGTCATGGCCCAAGTCGACACGGATCACATCGGCTATGGCCCGATTTACGCGGAGGGCGGCATCATCGGGTACTGGGGGATAAGTACGACCCGCACCACGATGTACGCCTCGACGAACACGACGAATGGCGCCGTCAGCTACCTCGCCATCTACATCGGCTTCGTACTGGTTATCGCCTGCGCCGCCATCCTGGCCATCCAGCAGCTCTCCAGCGTGTCCGACGCCAGCCGCAACTATCGCGTGCTCTCTGAGCTGGGCTGCGACAAGAGCCAGATCGCCCATTCCGTTCTCGCGCAACAGACCGTATTCTTCCTGTTCCCGCTTGTGATCGGCATCGCCCACTCGCTCGTGGCGCTCAAGGTGGTCATCGACCTCGTCAGGATATTCGGAGGTCTCACCATCAGCGGCATGGTGGGCTTCACCTGCGCGATCTTCCTCGCGGCATACGGTGGCTACTTCCTAGTCACCTACGTCATGAGCCGCGGAATCGTGAATGACGCCATTCGTATTCGTTACGCGGCATAGTTCCTGGCGGACAGTCGCATAGAACGCTCGGCGTTCGAGGGTCAGCCGCTTGGCTGGCCCTCTTTTTTGCACGCTTGGCCCGCGATCCTTGGCATCCGTCTCGCGCGACAAAGCCGGGCGCTCGACAGACCTCGAGCGGCAACGCCCGAACATTCGGACGGCCGGGCGAGGTGCCGGCGCACAGCCACTAGCCCTCGTAGTAGTGCATCTTGTTAGCGGGGAACCCAAACGTCACGGAGAAGAACTCGTCCTCTGCCGAGTCAACCGCAACCGAGACGCCCATCTTCTGGGCGAGGCGCGCGACGAGCCAAAGGCCCAGGCCCGTCGACTGCTTGTGGGTGCGGCCGTTGTCGCCCGTAAAGCCGCGCTCGAGCACGCGCGGCAGGTCCGCCGCACTCACGCCGCAGCCGTTGTCCCTCACGGTCAGCTCGACACGTTCGTTCGCGAGGCCCTCGTCCAAGAGGCGCGCGTCGAACCACACCTGGGGCCAGCCCTCGCAGCCGGGGCGCACGTAGCGGGCCGTGTTCTGGAGGAGCTGCCCCAGCATGAAGACGAGCCACTTGTCGTCCGTGAAGACCTTGAGGTCGAGGCCCTCGCCCAGGCGCGGCGTCACGCCGGCGGCGATGAGCAGATTCGCGTTGGCCTTGATGGCCGAGGCCACCATCTCGCGAAGCGAGTGGGAGCGGACGAGGAAGTCGCGCTCGAGCGTCTCGGAGCGCGCGTAGAACAGCGCCTGCTCAACGTAGCGCTCGACGCGGGTGAGCTCGTCTTCGACCGCCCGCAAGCGCGGAACGACTGGCTCGACCTCGCGCGGGCAGACCGCGCACGCATCCGCGTCCTCCTCGAGGTTTGAGAGCGCCAGGCGCGCGGCGGTAATCGGGCTCTTTGCCTCATGCACCCAGGTCTCGACGTAGGCGCGATACTCCTCGACGAAGCGACGCTGCTCGGCGACTTCGTCGCTGGCGGCCTTCGCCACGGAGACAAGCGCGTCATAGGCCGCCTGGCCCTCGGGAAACTCCGGCCTGTCGATGAGCTCGGGCAGCAGGCGCGCGTTGTCGAGCGAGGAACAGGTCTCGGAGAGGGAGTCCCAGAAGCCACGCTCGCGGGCAAACCCCAGCGCGACGGCGACAACCGCCGAGACGAGCACGATCGAGCAAACGAACGCGACAAAGTCCGCGCCCATGCCGGAGATGCGCAGCACGAGCACGAGGAGGAGCTCGAGCGCCACGAGGACGCAGAGCTCCGGCGCACGCGAGCGAATATAGCTCCCCAGCCTCATCGTCTACGCCCGGACCGAATAGCCCTGGCCACGGTGCGTGACCAGGAAGCCCTCGACGCCCACCCTCGCGAGCTGGGCGCGGAGGCGGTTCACGTTGACCGTAAGCGTGTTGTCATCGACGAAAGCGTCTGAGTCCCAGAGCTCGCGCATGAGGTCCTCGCGCGAGACGATTGCGGGGGAACGTCGCATGAGCAGACCCAGAATACGCATCTCGTTCTTGGTGAGCTCGACGGTCTTGCCGTTCGCGGCGGCGCAGGAGCGGGAGAGGTCGAGCGTCACGGCCCCGCGCTCGATGGTCGAGGCGGGCGTCGCAACCTGGCCCGCGCGACGCAGCAGGGCCTGGATGTGAGCCACGAGCACGCGAGGGCTATAGGGCTTGGGCACGAAGTCGTCCGCGCCCAGCGTCATGGAGACCACCTCGTCCGCCTCGGTCACGCGACTCGTGAGCACGATGACGGGAACGGAGGAGGAGGCGGCGCGAATCTCCCGGCAGACGAGCTGGCCATCCGTGCCCGGAAGCGTGAGGTCGAGAAGGACGAGGTCCGGGGCGGCAGCGAGGGCGAGCTCGGCGGCGCGGGAGAAGTCCTCGCACGCCTCGACCTCGAAGCCCTCGCGCTCGAGCATGCGGACGAGCTCGACGCGGATGCCTTCGTCGTCCTCTATGACATAGATTTTGGACAACGCTCCCCCAAACCAAATGCCGGCGGGCCGAAGCCCGCCGGACTGTACCAGCTACTAGTGACGGAAGTGCCTGGTTCCGGTGAAGACCATGGCGATGCCGTGCTCGTCACAGGCCTGGATGGACTCCTCGTCGCGGATGGAGCCGCCGGGCTGGATGATCGCGGTGATGCCGTGCTCGGCGAGGACGTCGACGTCATCGCGGAACGGCAGGAAGGCGTCGGACGCGGCGATCATGCCCTCGGTCGAGACACCCATGCGCTCGCAGGCGGCCTCGGCGCGCTCGCAGGCGATGCGCGCGGAGTCCGTACGGTTGGGCTGACCGGGACCCATGCCGATGCCGGCGCGGCCCTTGGCGACGAGAATGGCGTTGGACTTCACGGCCTTGCAGACGCGCCAGGCAAACAGCAGGTCGTCCATCTCGGCGTCCGTGGGCTTGCGCTTGGTAGGCACCGTGAAGGTCGCGGGGTCCTCGCTCACGTGGTCGATGTCCTGGACGAGGACGCCGCCGTCGACGGTGCGGACCTCGTGGCCGATCGTGCGGTCGACGCCGCCGGTGGCAAGCACGCGCATGTTCTTGCGCTTGGAGAGGCGCTCGAGGGCCTCGGGCGTGTAGCTCGGGGCAATCATGACCTCGACGAACTGCTTGTTCACGTCGGCGAAGTGCTCACACAGCGACAGGGGCACCTCGCGGTTGACAGCAATGATGCCGCCATAGGCGGAGATGGGGTCGCAGGCGAAGGCACGGTCATACGCCTCGGTGACGTCCGCGGCGGTGGCGGAGCCACACGGATTCTGGTGCTTGAGGATGACCACCGCAGGCTCGTCGAACTCGCGAACGGCCGCCCAGGCGGCATCGGCGTCGAGGATGTTGTTGTAGGAGAGCGGCTTGCCCTGAATCTGCTCGGCGCGGGCGAGCGAGTGCTCCGGCGCGTCCGGGCTCACGTAGAAGGCGGCAGCCTGCTGCGGGTTCTCACCGTAGCGGAGGTCCTGCTCCTTCGTGGCGGTGAGGACGAACTTCTCGGGGAAGGCGCTCGTGGCCTCGCCCTCGGCGGAGGCCTTGGCGGCCTGCTCGCCCAGCCAGGCGGCGATGGCCGTGTCATAGGCGGCGGTCGTCTGGTAGACCTTCAGCTGCAGGCGGCGACGGGTCTCGAGCGTGGTGGCGCCGTCGTTGGCGCGCATCTCGGCGAGAACGGCGTCGTAGTCCGCCAGGTCGCTGACAACGGTCACGGCGTCAGCGTTCTTGGCGGCAGAACGAAGCATGGAGGGGCCACCGATGTCGATGTGCTCGATGGCGTCCGCGAAGGTGACGTCAGGCTTGGCGACGGTCTTCTCGAACTCATAGAGGTTGACGACGACGAGGTCGATCATGCCGATGCCATGCTCCGCGGCCTCGGCCATGTGCTTCTCGTCATCGCGGCGGGCAAGCAGGCCGCCGTGCACCTTGGGGTGCAGGGTCTTGACGCGACCATCCATTATCTCGGGGAATCCCGTGTACTGCTCGATGGGGACGACGTTGACGCCGGCGTCCGCGAGCACGCGAGCCGTGCCGCCGGTAGAAATCACCTCGACGCCGAACTCATCCTCGAGCGTCTTGACGAACTCGACGACACCGGTCTTGTCAGTGACCGAGACGAGCGCCCTCTTGATGGAACCCTGTGCCATGAAACCTCCTCGTTGATTGTTAGCAGTCCGGGAGCGGCCTCCGCCGAACACGCGCGGCGCCCGAAGGCGGTCGCTGGGGATGCCCGTGGTTTCAACTCCCAACGCTTCATTGTGACGCATGCGGCGCCTTCTCGCCCGTCCAGAACGCGAAAAACGGGTAGGCTTTTGGAATAGCACCAGAAACGGAGGAATTATGGCTTTGTTTGGCGACGGCATCACGTTCGAGGCGCTCACCGGAGACGACCTCGACGACATCGCGGGCCTCGCGGCGGACGCCTGGTATTCGCCCGATGGCCTGGGCGACCTGGCGAGCGCCGCCATGGAGGGCACGTGGCTCGACGACTCCGAGCGCGACCGCGTGGCGCGCCTCATGGCGACCGATGAGATCGCCGCGTATCTCCAGGAGATGACCTGGGGCGTGAAGGCCATGCTCAAGGGCAAGATGGTCGGCGTCATCGTGACGCACGGCACCCACACGAGCGCGGAGACCGCCGAGCACTACGGCCACGTCGGCGCCGAGGCGCGCAAGCGCGCCGAGGAGCTCCTCACGGCGGCCCGCGAGCGCGTCGAGCACCCGGGCAACGTCGAGCCCACCGAGCCCATCTACCTCGACGAGATTCGCGCCACCAAGGAGATGCGCGCCGAGGCGGACCTCGGCGCGATCCCGCGCATCCTGCTGCTCGTCGTCAGCGCCGAGGCGCGCGGGCACGGCCTTGGCAAGCGCCTCATCAACCGGGCGCTCGACCACTTCCGCCGCCACGGTGCGGAGCGCTATTGGCTCGTCACGGACACGGACTGCGATTGGTCCTTCTACGAGCACCTTGGCCTCGAGAGGCTCGCGAACCGCCCCGGCATGGTGCCTGGCGCCCCGGAGCATTCCTTTGTCTACGGAGGCAGGGCCTAAGCGCCAGAGAACGCAAGCGCGATCAGCGTGCCAGAGGTGGAATCTTGCAGGCTGAGTAACGTCGCGAGCGCCAGAGAGCACGAACACGACCGGCGCGCCTGATGCACCAGGCGCGCCGGTCGCTCAACAAAGGTCGCCGGAACGCGCGGGCGCGCTAGAACGCGCCGCCTCCGCCGCCACCGCCGGAGAATCCACCGCCACCACCGCCGCCAGAGCTCGAGGAAGACGCAGCGAGGGCGGCGGTGCTTACGTTGTGGGCGCTGCCGAAGTCCGTGGTGAGACAGCTCGCAGGCCTGTCGAGGCCGGCATGGCCGTAGTCGTGGAGCCAGCAGTAGCTGTAGAAGTACGGGCTTGCGAGGACCTCGGGCGCTGCGACCTTGAGCTGCTCGATCACGCGATCCGCCACCCCGAGGACGACGGCCATGACGAGCAGGCGATCCCAAAGGGCGACGTCGCGAGGCACCGCCTCGTTGAGCAACGTGAAGTCCTTGAGCCAGCGTTTGAGGGCCTCAAGCTTGCCCGCAAGCTCCATGCCCTCGCGAGACATCGGCGCGAGCCTGGTGCACATGATGATACCGACCGTCATCGCCACGATAGAGAGCACGAGCACGGCAATGCCCGCCAAGATGGCGTCATCAGCCAAGAGCACAACGCCGCAGACCATGCCCACCAGGCCAAACAGCACGGAGAAGATGGCGAGGGGAACACGGCCGGTCACCTCTTCGCCATTGAAGAAGCCTCGCTTCTCCGCGGCCGCCTTGACCTCGTGCTCCCAGTCGCTCAGGGCCTCGCCATAGGTGGCGGGCGCCTTCTTGGCGGCGCGCTTGAAATCCGAGAAGCGCAGCGTGGAATAGCCGGCGGCGGGAGCCGTGCTCATCTTGCGGTCCTTGCCGCGGGGCGCCACGACGTCAAACATGAGATGCATCGCGGCGTCATCGACAGGATCGGTCGCAACGCGCGCGCTGCGAGTGATCTGATAGTCCTTCGCTCTGCCCTTGTTATCGCAGACGAGGTCAAGGCCGATGATGCCATCGTCCGTAAGCTTCATGAGCGTGGCGGTGAAGCATTCGCTCGGAACCTTGCCGCCCTTCAGCAGCGCGCCAAGCACGGCGGGATGGTCTGCAGAGGGGACGTCGCGGAAGTACTCGTCTGGGAAGGCTTTCCTGCGCATGCGCTTATAACGCCTCGTCAGGAAGAGCGTCAGACCTCCCGTCGCCGCAATCGAGATGCCGCCCACGGTCCCAAAGATCGCAAGCTCGAGGCGGGCGCGCTCGCGACGCTCGTTCGCCTCGTCCGCCCAGCGCTGCTCGTCGCGCAGGATCGAAGACATGTGCTCGATGGAGCTGGGCACCATGCCCGTGAGCCACTCGACCGGGAAGGTCACGCGGGCCTCGGCGTACTCGCTCGTTCCCACGCCGGGAATGGTGTAGACGATCTCGTTGCCGTCGAAGGCGAGCGACGCGTCAAGCGGGCCATGGCCCCAGGCGCGGACGTTATCCTCGGGACGCACCGTCTCACCGGCGGGGACGGGAAGATGAACGCGATAGGTGACGTTATCAGAGGGCACGTCCCAGCCATTCGAGACGAGCTTCCAGTAGAGTTCGCCGGTATCGGCCCAGGCGTTGACCACGTTGGTGACGGTGTAGGTGATGCGCACCGTGGCGGATTCGTCCTCGTGCGAGGAGAAGATCTTCACCTTGAGCGCGCTGCCGCTATCCGTGAGCTGATAGGTGCCATCAGCTCCCGAATCAGACTCGATGAAGCTACCCAGCTCGGGAGAGGACAGGTCCTCCACCGCGATGTTGGTAATGCTCACGTCACCAGAGTTGGTGGTGGCAACGGGCGCGCGCTTCGAGAGGTTCCAGTAGACGCCATGGAAAGACCCGTCGAAGTCGAAGGTTCGCTCCTCGGCGACCGTAATCGACCCGTCCGTGTTGACGGTTAGGTCCCCAACAACCTCGTCAATCGAATACTCGCGCGCCTGCGCCGGCGTGGGCGCGAGGACGAGGGCAAGTGCGAGAAGCACGATGGCGGGGACGAACGCCCCGACTACCCCGCGCCACCTCTTGCAAGACATAGCCATGTGGCTCCCTTGAACGGGCCAGTGTTGGCCACATGGTACCCGATGGAGGGCGACGTCAGCCTGCGGGCGGGAACACGGCGGCGCAAAAGAAAAGCCCCGCGGGGACGGATCCCTGCGGGGCTGCGCGTTCTGGCGGAGAGCTGGGGATTCGAACCCCAGATACCCTTGGGGGGTATACTCGCTTAGCAGGCGAGCACCTTCGGCCTCTCGGTCAGCTCTCCGTAAAAGGTGCTAGAGAATCATACCTCACACCGGCAAAACTGCAAGGGTTTCCTCACACGAAAGACAAGAAGTCTTCGTCCACCACGATATCCTCGCGATGACTGGCGACCGTCCCCCATGAAAAACGGGGCACGAGGGCATCCGCAGTCAGGCTCTCCCCCGCCTCGGCAAGGCCAAGACGGCTCGCGATGGCGCCAATCAGAGGACCGGGGGTCTCAAAACGCTCGCGGAGAGCGCCCAAATCGAGGTCTCGCTCGCGCTTGCAGAGACGGCGACCGTCCGGCGCCACAAGCAGCGGCACATGGCCATACTCCGGATTGCCGTAGCCCAACAGGCTCTGGAGATACATCTGACGAGGCGCGGAACCCAGCAGGTCACGCCCGCGGACCACCTGCGTGACGCCCATCTCCGCGTCATCGACAACCACGGCAAGCTGATAGGCAACCACGCCGTCGCTTCTCCGTACGAGAAAGTCCCCGCACTCGCGCGCCAGCACCTCGCGCTGCGCCCCATAGACGAGGTCGCAGAAGTCGATGGTGCCCGCGGGATCGGCGGCGTCGGGCACCCGCAGGCGCGTCGCTGGGGGACGCACGGCAGCTCGCGCCGCAACTTCATCGGCGGAAAGACCACGACACGTACCGGCATAGACGTAGGTGCCGTCGCTCGCATGGGGCGCCGTCGCGGCGTGGAGCTCGCTCCGCGTGCAGAAGCATGGATACGTGAGCCGCAGGCCCTTCGAGCCCGCCTCTATGCCGCTGCCACCGAGGCGGTCGATCGCGGCGGCGTAGACCTCGGCGCGCTCGCTCTGCCAGAAGGGACCCTCGTCCCAGTCAAGGCCAAGCCAGTTCAGGTCATCCATGATGAGCCGGGCCGCCTCGCGGCTCTGGGCTCGCGGGTCGAGGTCCTCGATGCGGAGGACCATACGCCCGTCCGCAGAGCGAGCCGACAGCCACGCCAAGAGGCACGACGCAACGTTTCCCAGGTGCATGCGCCCGGACGGCGTGGGCGCAAAACGCCCGACGACGCGCTTGGGCGCCGTCGGGCGTGCGGTGTTGGTGTCAGGAACGATATTCATGTCGCCCAGTATGGCACATGCGGAGCGAGCGCTGTGGCACGGCGTCTCGAGCGACACGAGGTATTGGCGGTAGAGACTACATCGGCAGCGTGGTCTGCGCGATATAAGTGCGCGTGGCGTACTCGCGATCAAGATCGTACAGGCCCTTGGGGTCAGTGCCGAAGAGCTTCATGTTGCTGATCATGTCGCGCGCGTTGGCCTCTTCCTCGCCCTGCTCCTTCACGAACCAGTCGAGCATCTGCATGGCGCGAATGTCGTGGGCCTCCTGGGCGACCTCGTAGCAGTGGTGGATGAGGCTCGTGACGTACTCCTCGTGCTCAAGGCCTGCCTCGAGCGGCTCGAGGTCGTTGGAGAAGGTCTTGCCGGGCTTGTCGATGGCCTCCATCGTGGGTTTGTAATCATTGTCGAGCAGGTAGCGGCGGAGAGCCTTGGCGTGGTCCGTCTCCTCCTGGACCTGGACCATGTACCAGTTGGCAAAGCCCTTGAGGCCACGGTCCTCGAAATAGTCAGCAAAGGTGAGGTAGAGATAGGCGCTGTAGAGCTCCTTGTTGATCTGGTCCTCAAGCACCTTGGCGACGTTCTCGTTGATAGCCATAACGTCTTCCTTCCAACGTATTGAACGGATTGTTGATCCGATTGCATGCATACCCAAATGCCCGCGCGTCATGCTCGCCATACGAGATTCCCAACAAAGAAGATTCCCTACGGGTGCCAAGACACACGTCTTCCATTCTCCCCCCAAGATCAGCTACTGACATCTGATTGTAAAAGCCCTGCTCAAGGACGTTGCTCAAAAAAATTTTACCGAATTTCGAAAAAGTACTTGACGAAGGGTAGGTCGAATGCGAGTATATCTAACTGCGCTGCGGCATTAGCTCAGCTGGATAGAGCGTTTGACTACGAATCAAAAGGTCATAGGTTCGAATCCTATATGCCGCACCATTAAAAAGACGCAGGTGGTTGTCTTCGGACGACCACCTGCTTTTTTGTGTATCGCGGCAAAGCCATCTTCCAGCTTGAATAGAGCTGAGACGCCTCACCCCGAATAGAGCCGAGCCTCCTGGCCTAGGAAAGCGCCAAGGGGGCTCGGCCGGGCTACCAATCACGCCCACGCACGGACCCAGCAGACAGCCCATCGCAAGTGGCTATTCGAACAAGGCTCCCATCAGTGCCTCGTCTCCCTCGAGGCGAACCGCCGTTGCATCCGGGCCAAACGCTCGATAGGCATAGGGCACCTTCGCCGCATCAAGGATGTCGAGGAGATCCGAAAACTGCACCTCATCATCCGCGAAGAGCGCCGTGAGCAGTGCGGGCAGAGTCCTCTCAACGCTGGGGAGGGGACCGGCCAGTACCTCAATGAGCGCGGGCAGATTCTGGGCCACCACACACGCGCAGCCGATATGCCACGGCGCATCATAGACATCAAGCGTGGTATCGCCCTCCGTACGGCAAACGACAAGCACGCCTTCTGGCTTCTCGACAAGGCCCATCTGGACCGTCTCCCGAGAAGAGCAACGCCTTGCCAGAACCGTGCATCCATCAGACGTGATCGTGATGTCGCGCATACCATCTCCCATCTCTTGGCCTCTGATAGACAGAGGATACCGCCCCTATCTGACACTAAATCGAACTAATGTTTGCTTACGCAAACGCTCTACCTCGTGTTATCCATTCCAGATTAGTCATAAAAAGAGGGGCTGCCGCCTAAGCGACAGCCCCTCCTCAAAAAATCGCACTCGCTAGGTTGCGAATCTGGCGTGGCCGAGCCCATCTAGTCGATGGAGACCTTGGTGACGTTGGCCTTCTCGTCCTGCTTCGGGACGTTGACGGTCAGGACGCCGTCGGCGAGCTTGGCGGACAGGCCACTCGTAGCAGCATCCTTCAGGAAGACGCCGCGCGTGCAGGTGTACTCGCCGGTCTCGCGCTGCAGGTAGTTCTTTGCCTTCTGCTCGTCAGAGTCCTTCTTATCAACCGTGATGGAAAGACGACCCTCGTTGAGCTCGACGTCGATCTGATCGCGCGTGACGCCCGGAACGTGAGCGGAGACGACGTACGCGTCGCCGGCATCCTCGACGTCCATCTTGAAGTCTACCGCCGCAGTGGCCGGAGCGAGGAAGCTGTCGAAGACGTCATCGAACGGGAAGGCCACACGCGCGAGACGGTTGTAACGATCATACGGAATCATGCTTGCCATGGTTACCACTCCTTTTGTGGTTGTGGGCACCTCGCATTGCCTGTGCCCCTTGTGTCGCTGGTATATGTTCCCGCGCCGATTGTTTCTAAACACGTCAATACAAGATTTCTTAGTCTTTTTTGCTAATAAAATCTAAGTCTGTCTATATAAGGTCTCATAAGCGAACAAGAGCCAGCGCAAGCTTCCGTCGCTCCGCCGCCCTTCCCTCCCCGCTCCAACGCCACGCCCACGCGGCACATTCGCGTCGAGACGTACGAACGGCACTATCCCGGCATGGGTAAAGGTCATGAGAAATTGAGCCATACCAACCCTGAGGGGGTACACTCACAGGGACTGAGACATGCTCCAAAAGGGGACTGGAATGACGAACGATCAAGACCGCAATTCCACGGATGAAATCGATGCCATGGGCGTCGAGGCACAGGAGCCCTCTGGAGAGGGCCAAGAGGAGCGTCCCGCATATTCGCAGGAGTCTTTTGAGCGAGATGGCGAGGGGCGTCCCGCGTACGTGCGTCAACCCAAGCCTCATCGCCGCCAGCCGCCCGTGAATGACCTCCAGGCGGACGAAGCCTACGAGAATAACTACTCCTTCGACTCGAGCTACACGCTCAAGAATCGCGTCGCGCCCTCAAGGGGTGTCTATCGCCACTCCCGCTCCCGGCAGGAGAAGGTCCGCCAGGAGCTCAAGTACGGCCAGTATCTCTCCGTCCCAAAAGGCAACCGCGAGATCTTCGGCTCGCATGAAAAGGAGCAGAAGCGCCACATCGTGGTTGTCAGCATCGTCGTAGTGGCCATCGTTGCGATCCTGCTCATTATTTTCTGGCCCAAGTAGGGCGTCGGAGGCCATGCGCCCGCCAAGCCCAACGGCGAGCCACCAACTGAGAAGAAGCGAAGGGCCCGACTCCGAACCACACCGGAGCCGGGCCCTTCGCCTTAGCCTGTCGCCCACGCAAGGCGAGGGCGGCTCTGCCTGAATTCGATTTTGTTACTTCGAAGCGGCATTTGTGCTGCGCCATAGTTTTGATTCCAGAAGCGACCTAGACAGATAGCGCTCATCTCAGTTTTTCAACCGCTTGCCGACTGTTTGTCAATCCGGGAAGCGACCAATCCTCCGCTGCAAACCAATAACACCTCAAAGCTCGCAAACCGTCTACCTGCACTTTTCTGCACATCTCGCTGCACAGATTTCATCTTGATCGGCTCGATATTAGATTTTCACGTTGTGAAATTTCGCAACGTCAATATTTACACCTTCAAAATACTCCTTTACATTGTCCTTGGTCATGGAAGGCCCATCATCAACAAAGGAGAATCTATGGAAGGCATCATGTTCTACGTTCCCCTGGGAATCGGCGTGTTGGGTAACATCCTGTACAACGTCTTCGCCAAGTCGACTCCCGATGACGCGGACACCTTCGCGTCCCTCACCCTCACCTATGCGGCCGGCATGGCTGCCACCTTCGTGATTTACATGGTCACCTCCGGTGGTGGCAACATCTTCGCCGAGTTCGCTAAGGCAAACTGGGCTTCCTACGCCCTCGGTTTGTGCATCGTAGGCTGCGATGTCGCGATCATCCTGCTATATCGCGTCGGCTGGGACATCAGCGTCGGCACTCTCGTAGGCAACATCTCTGTCTCCCTTGCCCTCGTCGTTGTTGGCGTCCTCCTCTGGAATGAATCCCTCGACGCGCTGAAGATCGTCGGCATCGCAGTCTGCCTGCTTGGTCTTTACGTCGTCAACCGCCCCGAAAAGGCAGTCGGTGGTGCGGAAGAGCCTGTTGAAAACGAGGCCTAAAGCGAGCATGCGCCCCCTGGTACGCGGGGTTGGAGCCCCAAAAACGTGATGAGGTGAAGGAGCTCCTTCCCGCGTGCCCCCTCCTTCCCCGCGTACCTCCCCTTTTCCAAACTTAAGGAGAGCACAATGAGCAACCGTATCGACACGATCATCCTCGCAGGCGCCATGTGGCGCGGCATCAGCCGCGACGAGACGCCCGCCGCCGGTGGCATCGCGATCAGCGGCGAGCGCATCGTCGCCGTTGGCACCCCCGAGCAGATTGAGGCTCTTGCCGGTCCCGACACCGTCATCCGCCGCTACGGCGACGACAAGCTTCTCATGCCCGCCCTCTGCGACGCCCACCTCCACCTCGAGAACACCGTTCTCTGTGAGAGCGGCCCAGCGCTTCGCTACGTCGGCACCGAGGAGGAGTGCGTCGCCAACTGTAAGGCTTGGCACGAGGCCAACCCGGACTCCCACTGGATCATTGGCTTTGGCTGGCACCAGGCCAACTGGCCCGGCTGCAAGGTCCCCACTAAGGACCTGCTGACCGAGGCCCTGCCCAACAACCCCGCTTTCCTGCTCGACATCGACACCCACTGCGCCTGGCTGAACCAGAAGGCCCTCGACGAGCTCGAGATTACCGCCGAGACCCCCGATCCCATCGGTGGCCGCATCTGGCGCGACGAGAACGGCGAACCGACCGGCTACCTCGAGGAGTCCGCAGCCCTCAACATCGAGCCCGACGTCCTCAAGCGCGCCATCTCCGATCCCGCCGTTCGCGCGGGCAAGCTCCTCGAGACCATCGAGCTGCTCAACCGTCGCGGCGTCACCGAGGTCTGGGACGCCTTCGACACCCCCGAGACCTGGTACGAGGCCCTCGAGGATCTTCAGGAGCAGGGCAAGCTCAATCTCCGCGTCAACACCTGCACCCTGATCAATGACAACCCCGACTTCATCGAGACCGCTCAGAAGATGGCCGAGCGTTATCCCAATATCGAGGACTTCATCACCTTCTGGGGCTTCAAGGTCATCGGTGACGGCGTCGGCGGAGCCCACACCGCCTGGATGTGCGAGCCCTACGCTGACGATCCCTCCACCTCCGGTGGCTGCCTGCTCGAGCCCGAGGAGTTCAGGCGCCGCATCCTCGCCTGCGAGGAGACCGGCATGCCGGTTCACGTCCACGCCTGCGGCACCCGCACCGTCGAGTACGCCCTCGACTGCTTCGAGGAGGCCGTCAAGGCTGGCTATGTCCAGTGCCAGCGCAACTGCATCACCCACTGCGACACCGTGAACCCCAAGGACTTCCCTCGCTTCCGCGAGCTCGGCGTCGTCGCCGCGCTGCAGCCCGACATGCTCGCCCCGACGCCTACGTACGAGACCGACTTCTATCGTAAGACGTTCGGCGACGCTGTCTACAAGTACGCCTGGGCCAACCGCTCCATGTTCGACAACTGCGACTACATCTCCTTCAGCTCCGACTCCCCGGTCGGCTTCGCTGGCAGGCTCGACCAGGTCTTCCGTTCCACCCAGCGCACCTTCAACGACGGCCTGCCCGTCGGCGGC
>ENA-OUQP01001183-OUQP01001183.1-human-gut-metagenome-genome-assembly--contig:-NODE-1183-length-18869-cov-32.010684_pt1 | contig 18869 bp, 17 predicted proteins | sample MGYA00237951_ERZ548836 | MGnify/ENA primary metagenome ERZ548836 (study PRJEB26490, sample SAMN05194702) | human gut metagenome | biome: terrestrial biome; feature: human-associated habitat...
AAGACTTAAAAGTAGAGAACATGCTTAAAAACCACAATCTAGCCCAGTCTATATCAGATGTATCCTGGTCAAAGTTTACAACACAGCTAGAATATAAAGCAAAGTGGTATGGAAAGGTGATCAAGAAAGTGGATACATTCTATGCGAGCAGTCAGACCTGTCATTGTTGCGGATATAAGAATGAAGGAACAAAAGATTTAAAAGTAAGAGAATGGACATGTCCAAAATGCCATTCAAATCATGACAGAGATGTAAATGCATCCATCAATATATTGATGCAAGGCATATTAGTAAATTAGCTAACAACAAAAATAACCGCAGGGACTGCGGGGATAGCTTGGTAAGAAAGGTTTCGATAGAAACCTGTTCCCAAGAATCTCGTCACTTCAGTGATGAGAGGTTCAATATAATGTATGATAATCGATTGCGTATGTAAGTACATTGACTTATAATAAAGAAAAAAAGGAGCTTATTTTATGTCAAAAACATCAAATGTATACGCAAGAATTGAACCAGAAACAAAAGAACGAGCAGAAGCAATTTTATCAAAATTAGGAATACCATCTTCTGTCGCAATTAACATGTTTTATAATCAAATTATTTTAAATAATGGATTGCCTTTTGATGTGAAAATTCCATCAAATAAAATTTTAAATGAAGATGAACTTACAAAAGAGGAATTAGCTAAAGAGATATTTGCTGCTCATGATGAAGTTTTAAAAGGGAATACAATTCCTTTTGATCAGTTTTATGAAACATTGAAAAAGGATCTAAAACTATGAATTTTGAAGTAGAAATATCATATAAGGCAAATTTGGATATTCGACACATCTATGAGTATTATGTCATGAATAATTTTGATTTGAATTATGTGAAGCACTTAATTAACGGAATTGTTTCACTCATTAAATCTTTAGAATATTTGCCAGAAAGATATCCAAGATTTGAATTGTTAAAAAAAGAGGGCTTTTAATTTTTAGGGTGGTTTTTTCCACTCTCTTTTTTTATGTTCATTTTTCTATTTAAGATTTAGGGTGGAAAATAACATATTGTCATATTGAGAACGGACTGTGAAATATGATATACTATATTTAAGATTTAGGGTGGGATTTTTAATCCTGTAAAGGAGGCTAAGATATGCCTAGAGCACAAAGTGAATATGAAGTAGAAGATATCTTTATTGATAAACTTACTACTATGGGATATGACTATGTCCAGTTAAACAATTATGATGATGTAATCAAGAACTTCAGAATTCAGCTATGTAAGTTAAATGAAAAAGCATTAAAGGAAGCTAAAGGAGTAGCAAAGCTTTCTGATGCTGAGTTTGATAAGGTCATGCTTCGATTGGATGGCCATACCGTTTATGAATCAGCCAAGATATTAAGAGAACAATGGGTTTTAGAGTTGGACAATGGAAAGAGTGTTTATATAGAGTTCTTAACTGAGGATTCAACTCGCAATATATTTCAGGTAGCACATCAAATTACGATGGATAAAGCTCACATGAAGGATGTTATTTATAAGAACCGTTATGATGTAACTTTATTGATTAATGGATTACCTCTTGTTCAAGTCGAATTAAAACGTCCAGGAGTTGAAATCAATGAGGCAGTTAATCAAATCAACAGATACAGACGTTTTTCATTCAAAGGACTGTTCAGATACATCCAGATTTTTGTTGTATCAAACAGCACTCAGACAAAGTATTTTGCCAATGTAAACGAACGTGATATGGATGGCGAAGAACAGAATGTATTGAAATCATTGGTATTCTACTGGACTGACAGTGTGAACAAAAGAATCAACAGACTGATGGAGTTTACATCCGACTTCCTAACAAAATTCAATATTACAGAGATGTTGACCAAGTTCATGATTATCAAGAAAACAGAACCAACATTGATTGTTTTGCGACCATATCAAATCTACTCTGTTAAGCGTTCGATTGATAGAATCATGCTTTCAAATATGAATGGTTTCAATTTTGCTTGTACAGGTAGTGGAAAAACGATTTCTAGCTACATGCTTGCAACAACGCTTCGAGACGACCGCAGAATCGACAAGGTATTCTTCTTGATTGACCGTAAGGACTTGGATGACCAGACGGTAGATGAATACAACAGTTTTGACCCAGGTTGTGTAGATGCTACGGACAGCACGAAAGAGCTTGTTAAAATGCTTGAAGATTCATCTAAAAAGATGATTATCACAACGATTCAGAAGATGGCTAATGCCCTAAAAAACAAGCGTTATACAGATATTATGGATACATACAAAACAAAGAAATGTATCTTTATCATAGATGAGTGTCATCGTTCACAGTTTGGAAAGATGCATGCTGACATCAAAAAACACTTCCAGAATGCGAACTACATTGGATTCACTGGAACACCTATCTTCAAGGAGAACAAAGGGGCAACTGGACGAACAACGGCCGATGTATTCTATTCGGGAGATAAGGTGGATTCATGCATCCATAAATATATGATTAAGGAAGCAATTGCTGATGGTAACGTACTTCGTTTCTCTGTTGAATATATGCGTTCCATCTCAGCAAAACAGATTCAAAAGGAAGGTTTAGACCCAACTAAGATTGATGACCCTGAATACTGCAAACAGCATCACATTGATATTGACGAGTTGTATCATGACCCTCAACGTATTGCCTTTGTGGCTGATGATATTCTAAAGAACTTAGATAGACATACACATCCTGAAGGCAAAGACGTTTATACAGCTATCTTCGCTACGGATAAAATCAAGACCTTGATGGAATATTATCGCTATATGAAGAACCATAATCCTGATGGCAAGAAAATTGCAGCTATATTCACATTCACAGCAAACGAGGACTTGGATGAAGGACAGGATAAGTATTCTAGACAATATCTGGAAGAATGTATGAAGGATTATAACGAGACGTTCGGAACAAGCTTTGACATTGAGACATTCGATGGTTATCGAAAAGACATTGCAAAACGTTTAAAACAGAAGGACTTGCCACAGGTTGATTTGCTTCTTGTTGTAGATATGTTCCTTACTGGATTTGACAGCAAGGCTACAAATACTTTGATTTTGGATAAGAACTTGGTATGGCATAATCTTGTGCAGGCATACAGTCGTACAAACCGTGTCAGCAAGGTAACAAAACAGTTTGGGCAAATCATCACATACCGTAATATCAAAAAGGCTCAGGACGATGCTTTGAAACTGTTCTCTGGTGATGGAGACCCAAATGAGTATTTACTTGAATCTTATGAATATTACCTATCAGAGTATCGTAAACAATGTGAAGATTTACGTCAGATTACACCAACTCCAGATGATGCCGGTGAGCTGGTTGATGAGAACCAACAGCGTGACTATGTATTTGCTTTCCGTAAGATTGCTCATACTTTGGCAGTATTAAAGACGTTCAGTAAATTCGATTGGGATGACATTGATGCAATCCTTGATGAACAGAATTACGCTGATTACAAAGGATGGTATTTGACTTTCTATGATGAAATGAAGAAAAGTGAGAAAACTGGCAAGGAATCTATCCTTGCAGATATCGACTTCAACATCGAACTGGTTCGTACAGACAAAATCAATGTAGTCTATATCTTGAACCTTTTGAAAGATATCAACCGAAACAACAAGGAAGAAATGGAAAAATCAATTGATTTAGTCCTTCGTGAAATCGAACGTTCGGATAACGAAAAGATGCGTTACAAACAAGACATCATGAAAAGCTTCATCACAACTCGATTCTTTGATTTGGACCCTGATGAAGATATCGAAGCAGCGTTCGAACAGTACGAACGAGAAATGCTTGAATCATCAATCAAGAACTTTGCCGAAGACCACGGAATCAGTGCTGAACTTGTTTCCGACTTGTTGAACAAGTATTTTACGGATGAAAACTCAATCTCAAGAGAAATGATTCGTAATCAGATTAAAGAGTTGAATCTTGGATTGCTTAAAACAACAAAAATCATCAATGATTTGCAGATATTCATTGAAGATATGTTTGACAAATTTACAGCTGAGGGCAACTAATGGTTGTCCTTCGCTTTTCATAAAGGAGGATGTTAAATGGCAGCAGAAGATGTTAATCAGAAATCTCAAGAGCTTGCAAAAAGCCTGTGGGCAATTGCTAATGATTTAAGAGGAAGCATGGATTCCTCAAAGTTTAAGAACTACATTTTAGGAATTATATTCTATAGATACTTATCTGAAAGAACAGAAGGCTATATGGATGACCTTTTGGCTCAGGATGGAATTACGTACATTGATGCATTAAAAAGCCCAGAATATGTAGACGTAGTAAAAGGATGGGCTATTGACCATCTTGGATACGTTATTGAGCCTCAGTATTTATTTAAATCTTTGGTTGACGAAATCAAAGAAAATACCTTCTCTATTGCTCACCTTGAAAAGGCAATTCAAAAGTTGACGGAATCTACATTGGGGAAGGAATCAGAGGCGGCTTTTGATAAGTTGTTTGATGATATGAACCTTCAGGACAAGGATTTAGGAAAAGAAGTATCTGAAAGAACGGCGTTGATTGGAAAGGTTATGTTAAAAGTTGGAGATATCCCATTCGATTTTAAAAACGCTAAGTTCGATGTACTTGGAACAGCCTATATGCAGTTGATTGCCTTATTTGCTTCTGACGCTGGAAAGAAAGGGGGAGAATTTTTCTCACCCATGTGCTGTTCTGAGCTTTTAGCAAAGCTTGTAACTGTAGGACTGGAAAGCGCTCATTCTGTATGCGACTGTGCGGCTGGTTCTGGCTCCTTACTTCTTGAAGTTCAAAAGGAACTTTCTACTCACAATGTATCTCATTTCTACGCTCAAGAAAAAAATGGAGTAACCTATAATCTACTTCGTATGAACCTGTTGATGCACGGTGTTCCATATAGGAGTTTCACTACTTACAACGATGATACTTTAGCTCATGATAACTTCAAAAACGTTTCTGAAGGATTCCAGTTGCAGGTAGCGAATCCACCATACAGCCTAAAGTTCGATTTTTCAAAGTCCTTTGAAAACGACCCTCGATTTGCGTCATGTGCCTTACCTCCTAAAAGTTATGCGGATTTAGGATTCGTTGAGCATATGGTTTATCATATGTCAAACGATGGACGAATTGCTGTATTGCTTCCACATGGAGTCTTGTTCCGTGGTGGAGCTGAAAAGAAAATTCGTGAATATTTGATTGGTACTTTGAATGTAGTTGATGCTATTATCGGACTTCCAGCTAACCTCTTCCATGGAACTTCGATTCCTACAATTGTAATGATTCTAAAGAAAAATCGTAATGGTGATTCAGACAATATCTTCTTCATGGATGCCAGCAAGTACTTCAAAAAAGGCAAGAATATGAATGAGCTGGAAGAGAAAGATATCGAGCGAATTGTAGATGCTTATACAAACCGTGTAAACATTGATAAATTTGCATACAAAGCCCCTTTATCTGAAGTCAAAGAAGATAATGATTACAACTGCAATATTCCTCGTTACGTAGATACGTTTGAGGAAGAAGTACCTATTGATTTGAATGAAGTTCGTAGCAAAATTAAGGATGCTAAAGAGCAGAAACAAAATACATTAGATGCCGTGAATCAAATGCTTCGTGAATTAGGCTTGGAGGAAATGTAATGAAAAAACCTAAACTTAGATTCCCTGAGTTCACTGATGATTGGAAGCAATATAAATTCGGTGATATCTTCACGGTATCACAAGGGTTACAAATCCCAATCGATAAAAGGTTTTTAGAAGATGGCGAAAACAGGTTTTTTTATATAACAAATGAATTTTTGAAAGATACTTGTAGTACAGCGTACTATATTGAAAATCCATCACCAAGTGTTTTATGTAATAATGAAGACATTTTAATGACAAGAACTGGTAATACAGGAATCGTTGTTACCAATGTTTCAGGATGTTTTCATAACAACTTCTTTAAAATTAAATATGATAATCATAACTTTTCAAAGAACTATATTTATTATTTACTAAATACTAAACGCATGCAGAACACAATTCTAAAAAATGCGGGTAGTTCAACAATTCCAGACTTAAGTCATAAATCTTTTTACCAAATAATTGGATACTTTCCTAAGCAATTAATGGAGCAAGAGAAGATAGGAAGTCTCCTTTTAAACGTTGATAATCTTATCCAATCAGCCGAAAAAGAGCTTGAAGGTTATAGGGAACTTAAGCAAGGAATGTTACAGAAAATGTTCCCCAAAAAAGGTGAGAAAGTTCCTGAGATTCGTTTCCCAGAGTTTAATGGTGATTGGGAACAACGTAAGCTAGAGGATATTGCTAATAGATTTGATAACTTACGTGTTCCAGTTGCTTCAAGTCTAAGAATCAAAGGAACAACTCCGTATTACGGTGCAAATGGCATTCAAGACTATGTGGACGGATTTACACATGAGGGAGAATATGTGCTTGTAGCGGAAGATGGAGCAAACGACTTGATTAATTACCCCGTGAATTATGTAAATGGTAGAATTTGGGTTAATAATCATGCCCATGTACTGCAAGGTAAAGATAACGTTGTGAATAATAGATACTTAAGTTATGCAATAAGCCGTATAAATATGCAATCAGTGCTAGTCGGAGGTGGACGTGCAAAATTAAATGCAGAGGCAATGATGAATCTTAACTTGTTTCTTCCGAGCATTGCAGAACAAAAGAAAATTGGCGAATATTTCTCCAACCTCGACAACCTCATCACTCTTCAGCAAAAAGAGATTGATAGTTACAAAGAACTCAAAAAAGGATTATTGCAGCAGATGTTCTGCTAACAAAAAGACTCTAGTCGTTTGATTAGAGCCTTTTATTTTGCCTGTGAGATTCCATAAGCTTTTTCATATATCGTCATAAGTTCATCATCTATGGGAACTGATATCGTAAATACCATTTGATTTCCCACGAATGAGATAGCAATCTTGTTGATTTCAAAATCAGCCAAAAACTCAAGCAGTTCTTCCTTTGTCCCTTCTAGCCCTATAGACGGCAATATACGTTTGTTATTCATTATGCTGTTCCTCCTACAATCCATTGTAGCAACCCAATGTGAAAACAACGTGAATTTTGGAAATTTGTTTAAAAAATGCAAAAGAAAAGAGCTGACAGAAAGGGTTGAATGTCAGCTCTAGGAATTAGAAGTGTTGGATGATTTACAAGGTTTATGATTTACGGCTCATCCAACAAAGCCTAGTATAGCAGTGTGTTATGTGTTTTTTCAACTACAATTTCAGCTTCTTGCTTAGTCTGGAATAACTTGGATTCTCGAACTCTCGTTCCTGCCGGTGTCTCGTTGTCATTGAATTTAATCGTACAAAAGCCACCTCCGCTTCTAATTACAGTAGCTTCTCGTACGTGATATCCATTCGATATGAAAAATACAATATCTCCTACTTCATATTTCCGCATCTAATTATCCTCATCTAAAATACTAAAATCAACAGCTCCTGAACGCCTAGCAATATAAGGACGAAGCACCATCTTATCTCGTAAGACTTCAAAGCTGTATCCTCTACCAGCTCCATCAATTTCACGGATTCTATTGTTCATGCTTTCAGTGCCAGCATTTGTATATGGATAATCAAAGTAATTGAATATCTCAGTATGCCAACGATTCACGGTATTGATAAAGTTGTCAAAACAAGTCATATGCTTTTCGTCATGGAGGATGCGAACCCATTCTTCATAAGTAGCTTCAGCTACAGCTCTTGATTCTGAAAGGTAAATAGCTCTGAATATCTCTTTCATGTCGTAAGGGTCGGCAAACATAGGGTATTTTTCCAATAGTTCTCTTAGCTTTTGAGCCTGTAGCGGAGTCAGGTTCTCTGTACCTTTCAATAGAAGGTAACGGTTATTTTTTAAGGCCGTTCTTGCGTCTCGTTCTTGTATATTACTTGAGATGGAAGCTCTGACAGCATCCATCTGAGCATTTAGTTCTTTGATTACATGAAATCTGTCAATTACAACTGGAATACCAGGTAAAGTATCATATACTGCGTCTCTGTATTGAGCCCACATATCCATAGTTACGGCTATAATGTTTTCTTTGTTTGGAAGACTGTTGATGTAAGCTTTAACAGTAGCTTTACTTCGACTTTTAGTTATTTCTATAATTGAATTCCTTTCGATATCAACAAACACTCCGTAATATTTTCTGTCAAGATGAACTTCATCAATCCCTAGAACTCTTGGAGCATACACTTCGGCTTCTTTTCTTAATTCCTCAGCCTTTTCTTTAAATAGAAGTGTTACGGTTGGGACTGATAAGGCATATTTATCAGCAACTTCCTTAAACGGAGCAAGGAAAGCATCCTCTTTGATACTTTCTCTCAAACGAATCGTCATCTTTCCAGAGTCTATGGATGGATATTCCTCACTGCATATGTAGTTACAGTCTTTATTACTGCATCTATAGCGTGCTGTTTGAATAGCTAATCCAACGTTGTGACCACGCTCATTCAGGTCTCTAATCTTTCGAATACTCTTTTTATGAACGTGCATTCTGGCCCCACACTGAGGACATATTTTATATTGTTCTTTAAGCTCATCCTTTAATCTAAGTACATAGACATAATCACCAGAAGGAGACTCTTTTCGGTCAATGACATCAAACTCAGGCAAACCAATATCATAGTTGTCTGGCATATATTCCACCCCAAATCTTAAATAATCCCACCCTAAATCTTAAAGATGGTTTTCAATTCAAGAACATTATACCATCTGAAGGCAATGGATTCCACCCTAAATCTTAAATAATTCCACCCTATTTCTTAAATAAGACCACCCAAAATATTAAATACAAAAAAAAGAGTGGAATCCACAAATCAGTGAAATCCCACCCCGAATCTTAAATACTCAAAAAAGAAACTAATGTTAGATATGCAATATACAAAAAATATAAAATAATTTATGAAATAATGGATGATAAAGTTTATATATTAAGAGTTATTCATCATTCGCAAAATATTACTAATAATTTTTTTCTTGCAGAAAATGAAATCCCTTATGTGGTAGAATCTGACTAAGAAATAGTAGAACAGGCTAAAAAATAATTTGTTCTTTTAAATTGTCTAAAAGATTTGAGAATGAAATGATTTTGGTGCATGAGTATGTAAAAATGAAACCCTAAAAAGGAGTGCTGAGCTTATGAAACAAAACCCAACACTCGTATTATGAATTTATTTATGCTTACAATAAGAAATATGTGAAGCATTAAGTGATACATTTGGAAGTGGCGTTACTCGTGTAGATGCTACGGGTGGTTGTTCAAAAAGGCCTAAATCCAAAGTTTATTTTATAGTCATTCGATATCAGGTACACCGCATGAAAGAACAAGTTCATGAAATCGATTCGGGTGCTTATTTTATTATGAGTGAAGTTGCAGATATTTTTTCAAATAATATGGATAAAGTATAAGAAAAGTGGGGGATTAAATTTCCTCCACTTGTTTTGTCCATAGATTTCTTGATGCGTCGCTTGGCATTCTCCAATCACCTCTAGGTGAAAAACAAATAGATCCAACCTTAACACCATCTGGCATACAGTTTCTTTTAAATTGTTGGGTAAAGAAACGATTATAGAATGTTGTGATGGCCTTTTTAATTGTTTCCTTTTCTACATCTTTAAATGCAACACAAGCTAAATCATAGATTTTCTTAGGCTCATCGTGATGTCTTAACATTTGATATAAGAAGAAATCATGAAGATCATAAGAACCCAATACTTCTTCTGTCTTTTGAGCAATCTTACCATTTTTATCTGGTGGTAAAAGCTCTGGGGATACTGGTGTATCACAAATATCCATCAATACATCATGTAATATTTCATCTTTTAAGGCAACACTTTCAACAATATAACGAACAAGTGTCTTAGGAACACTAGCGTTTACCGCATACATACTCATGTGATCTCCATTATATGTACACCATCCTAAGGCAAGTTCACTTAAGTCTCCAGTACCAACAACAATCGCATTATAGGTATTGCTTAAATCCATCAGAATTTGTGTTCTTTCACGAGCTTGTGAGTTTTCATACGTAATATTATGAACTTCTGGATCATGGTGAATATCTTTAAAGTGCTGGTTTACACCATCCACAATAGAAATTTCTTCACTAGATACATGAAGTAGATCCATTAAGATTTGCGCATTAGATTTAGTACGTTTTGTCGTTCCAAAACCAGGCATTGTGATCGCATGAATTCTTTTTGAATCATAATTGTTAATTTTAAAGGCTTCATGACATACAAGCAAAGCTAAAGTAGAATCGAGTCCTCCACTAATTCCAATCACAACATCTTTACAATGAATTTTTGAAAGGCGGGTTGCCAAGCCTTGAGCTTGAATGTGTAATATTTCTAAACAGCGAACAATTCTTTCATCTTGATTGTTTGGAACAAAAGGATAAGCATCGATATAGCGATCAAATTCAATTTCTTCGATGGGTTTTGATGTGAATTCCACGGTTGTATAGTTTACATGGAATAAATCTTGAATGCTTGTCTTATAGTGTAGACGATCATGATTTAAATGGTCTAAATCGATTTGTCCATAAATGATTTTGTCTGTTTTTGTTTCACTTAATATAGCTCCATTTTCACAAATTAAATTGTGCCCAGAGAAAACCAAGTCACTCGAACTTTCTGTAGGACCAGCACTAGCATAGATATAGCCAGCATAACATTTAGCACTTTGATCTTTGACTAGATTTCTTCTGTAATTTGCTTTTGAGATGATTTCATTGGAGGCACTTAGATTACACAATACATTCGCTCCAGCTAATGCATGGGTAGAACTTACTGGAATTGTCACCCATAGATCTTCACATATTTCAATACCTAAACAAGCCGATGTTGTTGTATCTTTAAATACGATATGATTTGAAACGGGAACCTTTTTACCTTTGTATGTAAAAGTTGTGTTTTCTTTTAATTCACTAGCACTCGAGAACCACCTTGTTTCATAGAATTCATTATAGCTTGGAATATATGTTTTTACTTGAATACCTAGAATATCATGGTTGAAACAAATGGCGGCACAGTTATAAAGCTTGTTTTCGATTTCTAAAGGTAAGCCTAAAACTGTAACTAGGTTTTCTGGTAGTTCTTCTACAATTTCAAATAGGACTTGTTTTGCGCTATTTAATAATGTATGTTCATAGAATAAATCCTGACATGTATATCCTGTAATACATAGTTCTGGAAATACTACAAGTTGTGTATCTGAATCCAATTCTTGGATACATTTTAAAATTTCGTCTTTATTTGCCTGTGGATCTCCAATTGAAACATTTAAAGTACAGGCAGCCGTTTTATAATATGAATAACGATGCATGTTCATACCTCATTTCCAAACATGATTATATCAAAAAAAGACGTCCATTTTAAGGACGTCTTTGATTAAAGTTCACTTAGTTCGTGAAGACGATCTCCATATGCAGATTCATCTGCATCTTTCTTATCGCTTTCAGTAGCGTATTTTTTAACTAATGCACTTGATTTGTTGATTGGTTGTAAAGTACCAGCACCGGCAACACATCCACCAGGACAAGCCATACCTTCAAGTAGGTATCCGTTTAGTCTTCCAGCTTTAGCCATCATCAACATTGTCTTACAGTTCTTTAATCCTTCTGCAGCCTGAACTTTTACTTCTGTTCCAGGATGTTCTTTTTGAATCAAGTCTTTAACGGCTTTGGCAACACCACCACTAACGGCAAATCCACGACCAGCATTTGTTCCTTCTGTTAATGGATCAGAAGTAGTGATTTGGTCTAATGCAATACCTTTCGCATTGAACATACCCATAACTTCTTCAAAAGTTAATACGAAGTCAATATCACTACGGATTGATTTACGGCTTGCTTCCAATTTCTTAGCAGCACAAGGACCGATGAATACAACTTTAGCGTTTGGCTTTTCTTTTTTGATCAAACGACCCGTTAATACCATTGGAGTTAATGCCATTGAAATGTATGGTGCAAAGTCAGGGAAGTTTTTCTTCGCCATAACGGACCATGCAGGACAGCAACTTGTAGCCATAAATGGTTGTTTTTCAGGAACTTTATCTAAGAAGTCTTCAGCTTCTTCAATTGTACATAAGTCAGCACCAATTGCAACTTCCACAACATCCGCAAAACCTACCGCTTTTAATGCAGCTTTTACTTTGTCTGGCGTTACAGCTGGACCAAATTGACCAACGAAAGCAGGGGCAACAGCCGCAATGACTTCATAGCCTTCTTTCATGGCATAGATTGTTTGGAAAATTTGTCCTTTATCTACAATAGCTCCAAATGGACAGTTAACTAGACACATTCCGCAGCTAACGCATTTATCGTAATCGATTTCTGCTTTTCCATCTGCATCCGATTTGATTGCGTCCATTCCACAGCTTGCAGCACATGGACGTTCTAATTTAGTGATTGCGTGATAAGGACATGCATCCATACAACGTCCACACTTAATACATTTTTCTTGATCAATACAGCTCTTACCATTTATGATATGAATCGCATCCTTTGGACAAACTTCTGTACATTGGTGTGATAAACATCCTTGACAAGCGTTTGTTACAAATACTTTCTTTTCTGGACATGCATTACATGCAAATTTAATGATATTGATAAGGGGATCATCATAGTATTTTTTAGCGATCGTACTTTCTTCAATTCCATCAGAGATGTTTGTATATTCTGTAATGTCACGAACAGGTAAGCCCATACCCAAACGTAATCTTTCGCCAATGATTGCACGTTCTAGAAAGATGCTGTCACGATATTTTGCTTTTGAACCAGGTAAAATTTCATATGGAATCTCTTCCATACGTTTCGAATAATCTGTATTGTCATCGTACGCCATTGAAGCGATGGCAGTAAAGACCTGACGACGAAGGTCAGTTACCGAGTTATAAATTCCTCTCATATTTCCTCCTATTTTTATTCCTCATATAGACTCATACAATATTATATAGTAAAAAGTCTATTTGTGAAAGTTTTAATTAGTATAAAATATTATTATTTTTTTCTAATAGTGATATAATACCGTGCGGGGTGAATTGTTTGGTAAAAATTGTATGGGATTGGAATGGAACATTATTGAATGATGTTGACTTATGTTTTTCTTGTATCAACCGTCTTTTAGTCAGTCATGATTTGAAACCTCTGGATACTCTAAGTCAATATCGTGAAGTATTTACTTTTCCAATAGAAGATTATTATAAAAGGGTAGGCTTTGATTTTGACAAAATACCTTTTTCCATGTTGGCTCACGAATATATGGAGGATTATCAAGAAAAAAGCTATGCTTGTGATTTACATTCAGATGTATTGGATGTTGTGAATAAGGCAAAGAATCTAGGCTTTTCGCAAACCGTGCTTTCTGCAAGTAAAATGGATTATCTTCTTAAACAAATGAAAACCTTGCATGTAGATGATTTATTCGATTCGATATACGGAATCAATGATATCTATGCAAAAAGTAAAGTGGAATTAGCTCATGCGTTTAAACAAACTTGTAGCCTAGATGATGAAATTTATTTTGTAGGAGATAGCGTTCATGATTATGAAGTCGCAAAAAGTATTGGTGCTAAATGTATCTTGGTGACTACTGGGCATCAAAATCGAGCAACTTTAGAAAGTGTAAATGTACCGGTTATGGACAGTTTAATGGAAAGTTTGGATTTAATTTATGAAAGAGATTAGAATCAATTCAAATGATGCAAATCAAAGACTGGATAAGTTTTTGATGAAGACTTTTCCAAAACTAGGCAAATCAATGATGTATAAGGCGATTCGAAATAAAAAAATAAAAGTGAATCGCAAACGTTGTACTTTTGATCAGAAAATCCAGGAAAATGATAGTATTTTATTATTTTTACCTCCGGATGTTTTAGAAGAGAAACAAGTAGATACGCAATATATATCATCACAGTTGGATGTTATTTATGAAGATGAAAATATCTTGATTGTGAATAAACCCTATGGTTTATTGTCACAGAGTGATCAAAGCAAAACTCAAGATTGTTTGGTAAATCGTGTACAAGCATACTTAATGAAAAAAAACGAGTATGATCCAAATAAGGAACATTCTTTTGCTCCAAGTATTTGTCATAGACTGGATCGGAATACGACAGGTCTAGTGATTGCTGCAAAGAATGCGAATGCTTTAAGAAAAGTAAACGAAGCAATCGCAAATCGTAAAATCCAGAAGATGTATCGGGCATATATTACTGGTACTTTTAAAGAAAAAGATTTTAGTATGTGTTATTACATTCGCAAAGAAAATACTGTTGCGAAAGTAAGTGATAAAAAATTAGAGGGCTATCAAAAAGCATTGATGGATGTGCATGTTGAAAGAAATGATGGCGAGAATTCAATATGTACAATTACACTTCATACAGGAAGATTTCATCAGATTCGTGCCCTGATGGGGCATATAAAGCATCCTTTGTTGGGTGACGTCAAATATGGATATCATGGAAAGAAAAGGCCGATACAATTGATGGCATATCGGTTGGAGTTTCATGATGTAGATTTGCCACTTCAACAAACGGTGTTTGAAATTCCAAGAGCATAGTAGGAGGTATGAATATGCAAGAATATCGATATCTATTAGATATTGCCTTAATTTTATTAATGACAAAAGCCTTTGGACTTTTTTCTCGTCGTTTACGTATGCCATCTGTAGTAGGTGCATTGATCGCAGGTATTGTTTTAGGACCTGCGGTGTTAAATATAGTTGAGCCAAGTAAGTTGATTGAATCTTTGTCAGAAATTGGTGTTATTGTCTTAATGTTTGCGGCCGGTCTTGAAACAAGTATTACAGATTTAAAAAAGGCTGGGGTAAAAGCTTTTATTATTGCGACACTAGGTGTATTAGTTCCATTAGCTGTTGGATATGTAGTTGGTGGATTCTATAATGTTGGGCCAGACGCTTGGTTACACAACCTATTCTTAGGTGTTATTTTAACAGCTACAAGTGTTGGTATTACAGTAGAAACATTAAAAGAAATGGGTTGTATGTCTACAGAAAGTGGAAATGCGATTTTAGCTGCAGCTGTAATTGATGATGTTTTAGGTATTATTTGTTTGACATTAGTAACAGGAATGGCTGACAGTTCAGTGAACATCGGCGTTGTCATGTTTAAAATTTTACTATTCTTTGTGTTTGCCGTTGTTGTTGGGGTAATTTTACACAAAGTATTTTCATGGTGGTTTGAACACGATTCATGTGGTGGACTTCAAAGATATTCAATCGTATCATTTGCGTTCGCATTGATCATGGCCTTTTGTTCAGAAGCATTCTTTGGTGTAGCGGATATCACAGGAAGTTTTGTGGCTGGTTTGATTCTTTCGGGTACAAGACAATGTGCTTATGTCACTAAACGTATTTCAACATTATCTTATATGTTGATTACACCTGTATTCTTTGCGAGTATTGGATTAAAACTTTCTCCAATCACATGGAATGCCAAACTTATTGAGTTAGTTATTGTATTATGTGTGGTTGCCGTTTTGACAAAAATTATTGGATGTGGTTTAGGTGCTATTGTATGTAAATATACACCTACACAAGCTATTCGTATTGGATGTGGTATGATTAGTCGTGGAGAAGTTGCCTTGATTGTCGCAAATAAAGGTATGGCATTAGGTATTTTACCTGAGGTCTTTGTGACTCCAGTATTATTGTGTGTCGTTTTCACAACGGTTATTACACCAATCTTATTAAAAATCGTATACAAAAAGAAACCAAATGATGCAGATTTTGTACAAACTGCAAATTGTTAATATTATTTTCACATTGAGTCTTTATACTGAAAGTATGAAGACTCTTTTATTTATGTTTATAATTACATTTTTAATAAAACCATTTCAACTATCGACTGTTTATTTCGTTTTATTCTTGTATTTTCTTGCCAAAAAAGACTATGAAACGATGTATATTGAAAAGTATTGGATTTTTCCATCGATACTTCTTTTATTCTTTTGTTCAAGTTATGTGCCATTATTCAATCGAGTCTGTACAAGTCTAGTTTTTCTTTTTGTCAGTGGAACCATTAAATTGATTAAATCCGATTGGATTGGCAGTGCCGATGTGTGTTATTTGACTTTTTTTGGATTTTATTTGGGCATAGAAAGAATGCTTGTAGCTTTATATATTAGTGTTTTACTTGGAATACTTTGGATTTTATATAAAAAAAAGCATATCCTTCCATATGTGTCATGTTTATGCATCGGTGTATGGATTGCCGTTTTGAAAGGATATACGATATTCTATTTTCTAATGAATCTTTTTTCTTGAGGACAAGTAATATCTACATCATTAAATTGAATATGATGACTTTGAAGTAAAAGTCCAGTATTATCAATTTTTTTACCTCCATATAAGGAATCGTTTAAAATGGGATGTTTCAAAGAAGCGCATTGAACCCGGATTTGATGTTTTCTTCCGGTAAGAATCGTTACTTGAATCAGCGAATAATCTTTATAGTTTTTAAGTGTGTTAAATATTGAAACACTTTCTTTTCCATTTGGATGAATGATCATTTTCTTGGCATTATGACGATCTCTTGCGATATTTGAAATGATCTTTTTATTTTTATAATTTGTATGACCTTGTACTAAGGCAATATATTCTTTTTTTATATGGTGCTCTTCCATATTTTTATCGCAATATGCCTGAAAGAATGGATGCTTACAAAATAACACCAAACCACTTGTTTCATAGTCAATTCGATGGATAGCTTGAGCTGGATATTTGTTTTGGTTTAATTGTAAATATCCATTGACTCGAGCTTGTAGAGTGTCTTGGTTGTTTCCATCATCGTGAACCAATAAAAATGGAGGTTTAAAGGCTACAATCAAAAATGTATTTTCGTATAAAATGTCAACCGGTTCATAATTTATTTCAACATCTTTTTCTGGGTAATTAAAATAAATCGTCTTTTTCTCTTCATCTATTTTAAGATGCTTTTTATGTGTTTTTGAAATACAAAAAGTCTCAAAGATTTCTTGAGAAGTTGTTGTATAGCGCATGTAGTTTTCATTTATGTTTTTTATGAGCATATCAATAGAATATTTTAATGATGCGTGTCATAATGTCAATAGAAGAACAGGAGGAATACTTATGAAAATCTTTAAAAATTTAGAAAACGGTAGTGTTGTTGAAGGATTGTTGATGGATGTAGTTCCTAATGGGTATCGTGAATTAAAAGCTGGTGAAGTGGATGCGGCACAAGAAAAACATGTTCCACAAGTGAGTGTAGAAGATAATAAACTTAAAGTTGTAGTTGGAAGTGTTGAACATCCAATGTTAGAAGCACACTATATCACTAATATTTGGGTGGAGTATAGTGATGGAACTGTGGATCGTGCAGGATTAGTACCAGGAATGAAACCAGAATATGTTTTTGATCTAAAAGGAAGAACAGGTAAGGTGACTGTGTATGAGTATTGTAACTTGCATGGCTTGTGGAAAAATGAAATAGAATTGTAATTAAAATGTAAAAATAATGACAGATTGTTGAAATAAACAATCTGTTTTTCTATAATAATCGTATGTATAAAGAAAAGTTGAGAGAATCGTTTAAAGTTTATGATGAAATTGTTTTAAAGTGTTTTTGTGGTATTTTTATTGGTGCTATTGTTGCGATATGTGAAGTCATTTTTGGTAAAGGATTAGAATGGATCTTAAATTTTAGAGAACATATGGGATGTGTTATGTTAGTAGGACTTCCGTTTGCTGGTTTAGCAATTGTGTTCTTGTTTGATCATTGGGGAAGAATCTCAAGAAAAGGTATGGGGCTTGTCTTTGAAGTTGATCAAGGAAAGAGTGATTGGATTCCTCTTCGTATGGCACCGTTTATGGTTGTGTCAACATGGATTACACATTTCTTTGGTGGTAGTGCTGGTCGAGAAGGAGTTGCAATGCAGATTGGAGCGACTGTATCTCATTATTTCGGTAAGTATTTTCGTTTTAAAAATAGTGGTGTTATCTTCATGGTTGCAGGTATGGCAGCTGGTTTTGCCGGTTTATTTGGGACTCCAATTACGGCTATTTTCTTTGCCTTAGAAGTACTTGTTGCGGGAACCTTAAAATATCGAGCTATGTCTTGTGCAATTCCGGCTAGTTTTACAGCAGCCTATGTTTCTAGTTTATTTGGATTACATAAGAGTACATTTAAAATTGGAAGTGTAAGTGATTTAGATGTCGAACTATCCATAAAACTTTTAGTTTTAGGAATTTTATTTGGCTTGATTGGCGGATTGTTTGCATTTTCTTTAAAGCATACAAAAGCTTTTGTGGCAAATAAAATAAAGAATCCTTATAAACGCATTTTTATGATGGGTATTCTTGTTGCAATTTTATTGTTTGTATTTGGCAAGTGTCGTTATTCTGGGGTTGGTGAAAACTTGATTGTGGGATCTTTAACATCTGAAAAGATATATAGTTATGATTGGATCTTAAAATTTGTTTTAACAATTTTAACTTTATCAGCTGGTTTTCAAGGTGGAGAAGTTACACCATTATTTGCGATTGGATCAAGTCTAGGAGTTATAATTGCACCTGTTTTTGGGTTAAACCCTTTATTTGTGGCAGCTTTAGGATATTGCAGCGTTTTTGGAGCTGCCACAAATACATTTTTAGCGCCTATTGCGATAGGCATGGAAGTTTTTGGATATCAGTATTTTCCGTTCTTCTTTATTGTATGTGCTATATCTTATATCGCAAATCAAAACGAATCAATTTATGCTTTGCAAAGACAAGTCAGAGAATGATTTGTCTTTTTTTGTATATTAAGATTTTGGCTTCGGAACAGAGAAATACGACATGTGAAATAGTGCTAA
>ENA-OUQP01001185-OUQP01001185.1-human-gut-metagenome-genome-assembly--contig:-NODE-1185-length-18823-cov-4.628144_pt1 | contig 18823 bp, 9 predicted proteins | sample MGYA00237951_ERZ548836 | MGnify/ENA primary metagenome ERZ548836 (study PRJEB26490, sample SAMN05194702) | human gut metagenome | biome: terrestrial biome; feature: human-associated habitat; material...
GGTCACGAAATGAATATCCTTTTTTTATCGTGTCCTTTTTACAGGGTCCATTTTATATCATTGTACCATTTTTAGATGCTCGTTCACTTGTACTTGAGGCTGCTACTAAAGATTCTGAAACTGAAAGAGCACAAATGCTTAAAGAGGCTGATAGTAAAATTCGCACAGCATTAAATTCTGTTTATAGAGATATTGAGACAACATCAAACAGCTTTGCCAAAAGAGTCAACATACCCTTTTTAGGCTATGGAAAACAAATTAATACATATATGAGCTATATTGCTGATGACTTGCAGATTGCAACAAAATATGTAGGGGTAAGAATGCAAATTTTAGAGTACCTTGATGAGAGCAAAACAGCAAAAACAGTTTTACAACAGTTTAATCATACAATACTTGATTTTATAGAACAGCCTATAACTAGAAAAGGTTTATCAGCAGCGACTCTAATGCAGGATTACTTCCCTTATAATGAAGAAAATATGGACTGTTGGTATAAGTTTTCCAAAGACATGAAACCTGCGATTGAATCAAGTATGAAACAATTGGAACTTGAAACAAAGGATTATAACAATCAAGAAATATATGTAGTTTCCGTGGAGGATGAGAGTGATGAGTGAAAATCTAAAGAAATGTAAGGTATGTGGTAGAACAATAACTGATAAAAATAATATCACTGGATTATGTCCTAAGCATCAAAAAGCCGCAAATACAGCTGGAGCTGTAGTGGGATTAGTGGGTTTAGGAATTACTGTAAAAAAGTTTGCTCCTAAAGCGTTAAAAACAGTTATAAAAATTATTAAGCGATAAGTTTGAAAGGAGGCCTCTTGATGGTCGCAACAGTTAATCGTTCAATAATGAACCCTGTTCATATCGTTCAAGGGGGTTCAAATGCACCCTGTGCATATAGTTCAATAGTACAAAGGTTCAGTTGTATCAACGATGGTGTGGCAACAGAAATTAAGACTCGCTATTTAATACAATTTAATGTTGCATAGCCCGTCGGGGTGTTGCTTGAGGTGCCGGTCCCGTACCGGCTTATTTTTTAACCCTGATGGATTTCTATAAATAATTATGATGAAAGGGTTTTCTTTTTTGCAACATTTAAGGTACAATCATAGAGATGGTGTTTTATTTGAAGACAAGTTTTTTGATAGAAAATGTAAACGCATACGATGTATGTAATTGAGATGGGGGGAGAGAAGAGAATGAAGAGAAATCCAATACAGATTTCAACCCAGTTAAAAGAAGAATTTGCAGATTATATTGCTTCTACATACGTAGTAGATGATATGGATTATCAGTCTCAGATTAATGCTGAATTGAAAACAGTGGATTTATTTAACGGACCTTTTTTGAGTACCAGTTTACCTTTTCAAAAAGGAGACAATATTACTTCGCTGGTTAAAAAGGGAGTATTATCTAAGGAATTCATGAAATTAGAAGCCTTAGATAAAAATAGATCACTTTATAAGCATCAGATTGATTCTATTATTAAAGCACAGAAAGGTAGAAATCTCGTTATTACTACTGGTACTGGCTCAGGTAAAACAGAGAGTTTCTTATATCCTATCATTAATTATATTATGAATCTGATTGAAGATGGTAAGAAGGAAACAGGTGTAAAAGCTATATTTTTATATCCTATGAATGCTTTAGTGAACGATCAAAAAGAAAGAATCAGGAATTTATTAAGAGATTATCCACAGATTACATTTGGCTCATTTACAGGGGATACACCATATAAGAGAACAAGTAAAGCATTAGCTGACTTAGGGATATATGATGAAAGTACAATAATTGAAAATGAATTAATATCACGAGAAGAAATAAGAAGAGACCCTCCTGATATATTATTCACTAACTATTCAATGCTTGAATATCTATTAATTAGACCAGAAGACTATTCAATTATTAACCCTAATATGATGAAGCAGTGGCAGTTTATGGTACTGGATGAAGCACATACTTATAAGGGATCATTAGGGATGGAATTATCTTTTCTAATGAGGAGATTAACTGGATTAGTAGATAAGAAGCCTCAGTTTATTCTTACTAGTGCGACTTTAGGTGATAAAGATAATGTCGAAGATATCACAAGATTTGCTAGTAATTTGACATCGTCTGTATATGAAGGTGATGATGTTATTTTTAGTCAACGTGAATATTTGAATAGGGAAAATATCACTTATAGTATTGATCCAGAGCTATATGTTGAAGTATTCAAAAACATAAAGGATTTAGAGGCTGTTAAGAATATATGTAAAAGATATCAGAACGTTGATGAGTGTAATGACATCGAAGAGTGTTTATACAAGTTATTGATTCATGATGAGAATGTTTATTTTCTATATGACATAATTGGACATACAAGTACTTATTCAGAAATTAAGAAGAAGGTTCAAAGTAGACTCAAAATTAATGATAAGCAGTTAGTATTACTTATTCAACTGATTTCATTAGCTAATTACAAGGGAAATAGTATATTTGATACAAAGTTTCACATGTTTATAAGTACACCCGATAGAGCTTTTATTACACTTGGAAAAGACAAGCAAATTAGATTTGGAAACTATGAAACGATTAATGGTAATAAGGCGTTTGAAATATGTGCCTGTAAAAACTGCAATCATATGTATATTGTAGGTAATATCGAAGATGGTTATTTAAAAGCAGATGATTCAGTGGATGTGTGTGAGAACTATGAAGAATCAATGAATCGTAAACTAGATTTCTTTGTTTTAGATAATGAGGATGAATATGAAGATTTACAGCATTATAAAGTATGTTCAAAATGTGGAAAAATTTTTCTATGTGATGATTTAAATGCAGAGCCATGTAAATGTGGAAAAGAATACCTTGTTGATATTTATAAGGTAAATAATGATAAGAGTAGTGTGCAAAATAACTTAACACAGTGTGTTCATTGTGGACACCAGAATACTCATGGTGTATTACGTTCCTTCTATTTAAATAAAGATTCTGCAACTGCAGTATTAGCACAAATCTATTATGAAGCAATGGGAGAAAGCAATGAAAGAAATGAAAATAAACAGCCTATATTGACTGACTTATTTACATTGAATGAAAGTAGTACTAATGAAAAGAATGTAAAACAATTATTGGCTTTTTCAGATAGTAGACAACAGGCCAGCTTCTTTAGTACGTTTTTTGATTATAATCAAGAAAGATTCTTAAATAGAAGAATTGTTTGGGAAGAATTAAAGAAAGAGAAAGCGATACCAGTTAAAACATTAGCTTCAAGATTAATTAGTAAAATAAAAGAGAATGATTTATTTGAACTGGAAGGGACTTCCGCTCAGTCAAAGGCATGGATTGCTATATTAAGAGATATTTTGGTTGTAGATGGACAATATAACTCAGAAGGTATTGGGCTATATTATTATAGATATGATTATTCAGATAAAATAGCTAGCTTAAGACAAAATGCAGCAGCAATTAAACAGTTATTTAATTTAGAAGTAGAAGAATTCATGACTTTGATTGATGTCGCAGTTATGATGTTTAGAAAAAATAGTGCTATTGATTATCAGCTGGCTGAATTATCTATACAAGATAAAAAAGATGCTTTTCAGTATACTGATCAGGAAAAATTCATAGCTTTAAAGAAAATTGAAGGTGAAGCATCATATAAAAAGAAATTTATTGTAAGTTTTATTCCTTTTAATAAGAAATTACCTAATACAATTACTTCATATATTATGAAAGTATGTGAATGTTCGTTGAGTCAAGCTATTGATTTAGCTGAAAAGTTATTTGCTCTTATGATGAATCTTGGTCTGTTTAAACAACAGATTGCAGAAGGTATGAATGTTTATCAGTTGATTTTGGAAAACTTTGTAGTAGAACCTTATACAAGTAAAAAATGGTATGTATGCAGTAAGTGTAAAAAAATCACTATTAATAATATTCATAATAAGTGTCCTGATAAAGAATGTAATGGTACTTTAGAAGAATGTGATGTTGATCAAATTTTTGCGAATAATTATTATAGAAACCAATACATAAACAAGGAGATAGAAGGTATATCTATTTCTGAACATACAGCACAGTTAAGCAGAAACAAAGGAAGAGAAATACAGAAGAAGTTTAAGAATAAAGAATTAAATATATTGAGTTGTTCCACTACCTTTGAAATGGGTGTTGATATTGGCTCATTGGAAAATGTTTTTTTAAGAAATGTTCCTCCAACTCCTGCAAACTATGTGCAAAGAGCAGGGCGTGCTGGTCGAAGCAAGGATGCATCTGCGTTAATAGTGACATATTGTACGAATACATCACATGACTATTCTTACTTTGTGAATCCTGTAGAGATGATAGAGGGAGTAGTCAATCCTCCACAATTCGATATAAGAAATGAAAAGATAGCCATTAGACATATATTAGCAAGTGCATTTGGCTTCTTCTTTAGAGAGAATCCAGAATATTCTAAAAATGTGACAAAGCTTATTTATGATGATTCTATGAAAGAATTCCTAGACTACTTAAAATCCAAACCAGAAGATTTAGGAAATTATATAGATACTAAGGTTATCTATTCTGATGGATTTAGCAGATATCGTCATTTTGGCTGGTTAGAAGATATCTTATATGATGAATCTCGTTTGATGTTATTTATAGGAGAGATGGTTGATAGAATTGCTTTATATAGAGAAGCAACAGAAAAAGCAAAGAAAGACAATGACTTCAATCTTGCAAAATACTTTATTGGGCAGGTTGAACAGATGGAGAAGGAGTCTGTAATTTCAACACTCTCTAAATATGCAGTTATACCAAAGTACGGTTTCCCTGTAGATGTAGTAAGTTTAAATGTTATGGATAAGATAGGTAAGAATAATGAATATAACCTACAACGAGATCTTTCTTATGCGATTTCAGAATATGCACCTGAATCAGAGGTGAGTGTGGATAAGAAAAAGTATGTATCAAGATACATAAATACACCTAAGAAGAATGCGGGAAGTCTTCCTAGATATTATTATGCGTCATGTCCACATTGTGGTCAGATGGTATTATCATTAACACCTGATGAATCAGTTCTATGTGATAACTGTGATCATGAAGTAGATGTAAGTCATAATTATTTTGTGATTCCTAAATTAGGTTTCTCAACAGATGCAAAAGCAAAGAAATCAAGATCAGTTAGACCGAAGAAGACCTATGCTGGTGGTATCAATTATGTAGGTGGTGGTATTAAGGAAGATATTGTCTTTACATATAAAGATAAAGTTAAAATCAGTATGTACAACAATGATCAATTGCTTATTTTAAATGATCATCATTTCTTTTATTGCCCAGAATGTGGTTATACGAAGATAATAGATGGATCTTTTGCACATTCGTTTACTGATAAAAGAAATCATTATAATGCACTAGGATATTCTTGCAGTAACAAAAGACTAGAAAGAGTATCATTGGGACATATTTTTCAGACAGATGTTATCAAGATGGAGATAGATGGGGATTTTGATGAAGCACAATTGATAACAACTATTTATGCAATATTAGCTGGTATGAGTAATGTTTTGCAGATTGAACGAAATGATATTAATGGTTTAATTTGTATGAACAGAACATTTCAATATGAGATGATCTTATACGATAATGTGCCAGGAGGCGCAGGTCATGTTAAGAGACTTGCAAACGAAGTGGTATTTAGAAAGGTGCTCATAGCAGCTCTTAATATTGTGAGTCAGGATTGTTGTGATGATGAGACAACATGTAATAAATGTTTAAGAACTTACTATAACCAAAAACATCATAAAGTTATGAAGAAAAAATATGCAAAAACTGTATTACACTATTTGCTTGATGATTAAGGGAAGTGAACTATTGGAATATGTTTAACATCTTAAAGAAACTTATACAAAAACTATTTTCAAAACATAAAAAGGAAACATGTTCTTCGCAACGTACATCTAATGTGAAAGTCTATACTAATACGCCAAGTGAGCATTTAGATGAATGTAGTGGAGATAAAACTTTTGAAAAAGATAAGAAGGGAGAATTAGAAAAAGAAAGTGAACAGCCATCTATTTCTGTAAAAGCAGCAGTTGAGATTAGTTCAGATGAATCTAGTGATAATGAAATTATTGATGTAGAAAGCTTAGAACTAGAAGAAAAGAATGATCAGATTACTGTTCCTACAGAAGAGATAGGGACTGTTGAAACAGAAGAAGTAGCTATAACTAGTTCAAATGATTCAGAAGAATCTAGTGAATATGAAAATGTCAGAGATGATAGGATAGAAGAATTAGAACTAGGAAAAGAAAGTGACCAATCATCTGATTTTGTTGAAGAAGCGGTTGAGATTAGTTCGGATGAGTCTAGTGATAATGAAATTACTGAGAAAGTAAGCTTAGAACTAGAAGAGGATGATCAGATTACTGTTTCTATAGAAGAAAGTGAAACAGTTGAAACAGAAGAAGTCACTGTAACTAACCTAGACGTTTCTGGTGAAGATGATGAGAAAGAAGAATTAATCCCGGAGGAAGAAAGTAAACAGCCAACTGTCTATGTAGAAGAAGCAGTTGAGATTAGTTCGGAAGAGTCTAGTGATAATGAAGTTATTGAAAAGACTGAATCTGAACAAAAACAAACGGGTATTTTAGCAACTGAAGAAGAAACTATAGAAGTATCTGAAGTTCAAAATGTTACACAATCTTTTGAGGAAGAAGATAACTTAACAATTGAAGAAGCTCTTGAAAGTATGAAGAAAAAGAAAAGAGTTCGTAGAACTAAAACTTTAGAAATCAAAGAGCCAGTTGAACAAGTTGTTGTAGATACTTCGAATTTAGATATGAAGTATCAAAATATTGCTGTTGATATCAATGATTTTGATACAATGATGAATCAATTAGTTGGCAAGCTTTCAGCTGATAAACTTATTGGATTAGATTTACTACAGATAGCTGGTAATGATGAACTAAAGAAAAAGATTCATACAAGGGCTATTGGACATTTGAAAGTTAATTATAATAAATCTTCTGTTGTGTTATATGAAGGGATAAATGAGATTGTTGTTTCATTAGTTATTATTGCATTAGATCATTATGATGGCAGTTTATGGGATCATGTTCAAGATGAATATAATAATTTGTATGTAGGTAGAAGTGAGCAGAGAGTGAATGCTCTTATAAGAAAAATTCTTGCACAATCTTCTAATGAACCAAACAATAGATATATCAATTACGTTATTCGTCAAACTATTACTCCATCATACTTTGTACCTGATTTCATCACGTTTGCCTTTGATATCTATAAGGACACATTTAAATATGAATTGATTGATAATTCTAATATCCTCAATGAAGTTCTTGCAAACGTATTTATTGATATAAGTAGTAAATATGAGAGTAAGAATAATCAGTTTAAATCTAAAGCTAAATCATATAAACTCATTAAAACAATCAGAGATATTATCGATAATATCGATTGGTTTAGTGAACTTATAGAATATACAAAGATTATCTTGAAGTATCTTGATACTTATTACTGGAATGAGTCAAAGGAAAATTTACCATATTTTGACTACTTTGAACCATTTTTTAAAGATTGGATTTCAAAGAATAAAATATTCTTTGAAGCAAAAGAAAGAAGTAGTCATGAAAAAGTGCAATGGAATGCTACGTATTCTTTAAAGGGAGTAAATGTGTTATTACATATTCCTGATCACTTGATTAGTAGAGAGTATCCTGCTAGTTCTATTAGGGTTGTAGTAAGTCATGGAAGTGAAGTTGTTAAAGTTAATGATAGACCAACTATTACAGAAGTAGTAGGAAGTAATTTGATTGTAGGGAATGATGTGGTGTTAGAAAATCCAATCGGTAAAGTCAATTACAAGATTTATTCAAATAGTGATGTTATTTTTGACTCTAAGAAAACTCTGTATCGTGAATTCTTGTTCTTCTCGGAAAATCATAATGAGATTAAACAGGGAAGTAAGTATGTAGGCAATATAGATGTGGTAGGTACAGACATTAAAGCAATTAAAAATATTGAAGTTTATTATACAAACCAATTTTATTCAATAGGTAATTTAGTGTTGAATGAACATGAATCTATTATGATGGATGATAGAGCTGTTTATACCTCTTATAGTGATGAAAAAATGCTTGTAGGTACTAAATCTACAAAAGCGTATATTAGTGAATCAATTCATCATCTTGACATCTATACGGAAGTATTAGGATTAATATTCACATGTCCAAAGATGGATGATAAGAGAATACAGTTACAAGTAAATAATAGTAGATATCTCATAACAGATTTAAGTGAAAGAGGTATTGGGGATTATACAATCTGTGAAATGAGTTTAGATGGTTATACAGTACAGGGATTTAACTATATTGCAGTCAAAGAACTGAATACTGATTCTACTCTCTTTAAGCAGAGTTACTTCTATTGTCCAGAATATACACATAAGTGTAAGCTGCATAATGATGAGATAGTTCTAAATATCAATTGTAATCTTGTTGAAGGAAAAGAATACATAGCAGATACTAAAAAGGATAATATGTTTGAGTTACCATTTACGTCTCAATATTTTGAAAGTGAATTATATTTAGTACCTAAAGTAGATATTCCTGTTTATAGAATAGAAGATGGTATATGGAAACCATTCAAAGAAGAAATATCTATTAAAGATATTACTACATACTCTAAGATATGGATTGATGGAATAGATTTCTCTCAAGTTAAAGTTAGTTTACCTAATAAATTTGTCACTGATAAGTTAGCAGTTAATTATAGAGATAATAAGGCATATCTTCCATGTGCAATGATTAAGGGATTAGAATCAAATGGGTATGCAAAATGTTCCATTAATTTTTATAAAGATTCGTTAAGTGTTGATTCTCTTAATGTTTACTACAGAGCTGTTGTAGATTATAAATCAATGTATATGAGATATGAAAATGATGATAGTGTTTCTATTTCATTTAATTACTTTGGGAAAGATGATATTACAGTGAAACTCTTCAAGGGAGAAGAATGTGTTTGTGATGTAACTACAACTGATAAACCAGTTCATATCAAGGTGCCAAATATTGAGAAATTTACTGCTTATAAAATACAGATACTAGGAGGCACAAATGATATCTTTAGTATGAATGCGAATCAGTATAACATGTATAGAAAAGAGAACATATTCTTCTATGATGCGAATGATATTGTAGGTCATACATTCAATATTGATCAAGGCAGAGGAGAAGTTTATGATCAAGATAATGATGAATGGTATGATAAGAAGCTATCTTTTAAATATACAACAGTTCATGTTGATTCAATGATTGAAGAAGATCTTTATAAGGTTACTGTAAAGCACTTTGATCAGAAAAGAAGATATAAAAACAATCTTCAATTACTTCTTACTTCTGAGATAGTAGATGGAAAGTTCTGGTGTGATATTAGTAGTGAAGGTGATTTATTGCTTTATGATAATATAGCAAAGTCTATTGTATTTATTGAGAATAAGAGTACTAGAAAAAATCTGGATATTCAAGAGTATAGGATTTCTTATGTAGAGTAATAAGAGAACGGTTTAGCCGTTCTTTTTTTGCGCTGTATTGATAAAAAATGTAATTATTTATATTAACGCCTAATATAGTCAGTTATAGAAGAGTTACTAACAGCATACATAAAAATAAAAGAGTAAAATAATAAGTGATAATTAAGGTAGAGGAGGAAAATGTGTATTCAAGTTTACACCTATTTAGCGTATAATGATAATTATGGGGTTTTATAACCTAAAATATTATTATATGCAAAAATAAAGGATTGAATTTGATTTTTATAACATGAATAGGAGACTATAAAATGAATATTAATACACCTTATAGAACAATTACAAGAGAACAATTTTTGTTTAATGAAATGCGTATTGTAGCAAGCCTCTTATCAGAAGGAAAAAGTGAAAAAGAAATTGTAGAAGAAATAGCAACTAATAATCTTTTTCAGTATCCAACAGAAAGAATGATAAAGAATATTGCTCAAGTATGTTTGAACAGATTTAAAGAAGCAGATAGTAAAGAACTTGTTGAATTAGTTGCAAAAGGATCTAGTGATACAGCTAAACAGGCATGTCTATTCTTAATGATGAATTACTATCGTCTTGTATGGGAATTCATGATTAATGTAGTAGGTGAAAAATATAGAACAAAGAATACTTCTTTTGGTAAGGTGGATTTAAATTCATTCTTTACTCAGTTACAAGAACAAAATGAAACAGTAGCTTCATGGAGTGATTCTACTGTTAATAAGTGCAAACAGGTATTAAAGAAAAGTTTAGTTGAAGCAGGATATTTAGATAATGCTAGATCACATGAATTGAATCATATTTTATTAGATCCTGAATTAAAAGATATTATTGAGCATACACAAAATCCAAATGCATTAATCGCATTTGGATGTATGTAGGGAGGTCATTATGTCTAATATTACAGAGAGATTGGATAATCTAAAGAGAACAATACAAGAAGATGACTTTCTTCAAGGAAAAGGATTAAGTAATGAAGTAAATATTAGAATGTTTTGTTATAACGTGAAAGAAGAAATGGCTGTACGTTATTTTACAGAACATTTATCAAATGATGATCTAACATGTAATGTACAAATAGTAGATTTATATGAAACTTTTCTTTCTATTTGTGAAGATAAAAGAATACTTGATCGTATTCCACAATTAGAACAAAGAAAAGGCAAAGACTTCTTAGAAAGACAGTTTGAAAAAACATGTAACTCAGAAGTGTTTGCTAAGAAAATCGTTGATATTTTTGTTGATAGTAATGATTTATTACTCATCACAGGTGTAGGGAAGGTATTCCCATTTATGCGTGTACATGCATTATTAAATGCATTACAAGAGAATTTCAATAAGAAACCAATCGTAGTTTTATATCCAGGTACATTTGATGGGCATTATGTAAAACTATTTAACAAGTTAAAGTCTAATGAATACTATAGAGCATTCAATATGATTTAAGGGAGACAAGAGTATGAAAATCGGAGAGATGTTTGAAGAAGATATTGAACGTCCAATAAATGGTGTAGTTCAGGTAGAACAGGAACAAGAAAGTGTAGTAAAACAAGAAGTTAAAGAATATGTAGTTACAACAGAATTAAAGAAACATTTTGCTAAGTTCTTTAATGAATATAGTGAATCTTTTGATGAGCCTACTAATAATGTTGGTGTATGGATTACAGGGTTCTTTGGAAGTGGTAAATCACACTTCCTAAAGATGTTATCTTACTTATTAGAGAACAAAGATATTAATGGAAAGAAAACAGTGGATTATTTCGAAGAGAAGTTTGATGATCCACTAGCTTTTATGAATGTTCAAAAATGTGTACAGAATCCTACAGAAACTATCTTATTTAATATTGATGCTAAGAGTTCTATTAGAAAAGATAAGACTTCTGTGTTACAGGTTTTCTATAAAGTTTTCTATGATCATATTGGTTTATATGGTGATGATTTAAAACTTGCTAAACTAGAACAGTACATTATTAAAAAAGGTAAGATGGATGCATTCAAAGAGGCTTTTGAAAGTATTCATGGTGATAGCTGGGAAGAGGCAAGAGCTGAGTATATATTCTTTGATACAGATGTCATTGATGCTTTAGTTCAAACTGGTGTAATGAATGAAACAAGTGCAGAACACTGGATGGAAATAGATGAAATTACAAATGTAACACCAGAACAATTTGTAAATGAAGTTAAAGAATATGTTGATTCTAAACCAAAAGGTTTCCGTTTATTATTCATGATCGATGAAGCAGGTCAATACATTGGTGAAAGTAGTGATATGCTTTTAAATTTACAGACAATTGTTGAATTGCTAGGTAGTAAATGCCGTGGTCAGGTATGGGTTATGGCAACAGGACAGGAAGCACTTGATGATATGTCTATTAAACTACGTCAGGATGAGTTTTCACGTATCATGGCACGTTTTGCTATTCGTTTAAGTTTAACTTCTTCATCTGTAGGTGAAGTTATTGAAAAACGTTTACTAACAAAAAAAGATGAAGCAAATACTGTTTTAGATAACGTATATGAAAACAATGAGAATGTATTAAGTAATTTATATACTTTTGATACAGAAGTTAAGGATTTAAAGGGATATAGTTCTGAAGATGAATTTGCACGTGTTTTCCCTTTTGTACCTTATCAGTTTATTATCATGCAGAAAGTATTCAATGAAATACGTAAACATGGTCATGCAGGTAAACACCAATCAAGTGGTGAAAGATCTATGTTGAATGGATTCCAGGAATCTGCACAGCGTATTAAAGATAAGAATGAATTAACTTTAGTGCCAATGTATGCTTTCTATGATACATTACATAGTTTCTTGGATACTTCTGTACGTTCTGTTATGGAACGTGCTGAGAAAGCAGCTGAAGAAGGTAATGGATTAACTGTAGAAGATGTTGATTTATTAAAGCTTTTATATTTAGTTCGTTATATTGATGATATTAAGTCTAATATTGAGAACCTTACAATCTTAATGGCTGATTCTATTAATGTAGATAAGATTGAATTAAGACAACAGGTTATTGAATCTTTAGACCGTCTCCAGAGACATAATTATATTGGTCGTAATGGAGAAATTTATCAGTTCTTAACAGATGAAGAACAGGATATTGCACGTGAAATCAATAATCAGAGTATTGATGCAGCAAATGTAATCAGCAAAGTTTGTACAATTATCTTTGATGATATCTATACTACTAAAAAGTATAGATATACAAAGAATGGTTATAACTATGATTTTGATTTTATTAAGTCTGTAGATAATCAGAATCATGGTAATTCTAATGGTGAAATGAAGCTTAAGTTCGTTACTGAAGCAAATGATGATTCAAGTGAATTAAGATTAATTACAGAATCAAAAGAATATGAAGCTATCTGCAAGTTATCTGAAGAATATTCAATCTTTAGTGATATTGAAAATGCCTTAAAGATTGAAAAGTATATACGTCAGAAGAATGTGAGTCAGTTAGCTGAATCAACTCAGACTATAATTAACTTGAAGCAGAAAGAAGCACGTAGACTAATAGGAGATGCAAAAGAACATATTAGCGATGCTATCTTACATGGAAAGTTCTATATAGATGGAGACCAAAAAAATATTAGTGGTAATAATGCAAAGAGTGTGTTAGATAATGCATTAGAAACATTAGTAGAACATACATATGATCATATTACTGATATAGAAGAACCAGTAAGTAATGATGCAGACATTCGTACTATTTTGAATGGTAATGTAGGAATGGAAGGAATGGAAGCCAATCAGGCTGCTTGTGATAATGTTTATAGTTATTTAGAAACAAAGTATGAACAGAAAATGCCTATTACTATGGCAACTCTTCAGGGTAGATATCAATTTATTCCATTTGGCTGGAAAGAAATAGATATTGCAGCAATTGTTGCAAGACTTATTCAGTCACAAAGAATCACTGTAAAACATTCTGGACAAACAATACAGCCTAATGATTACCATCTAGTAAATTATTTACGTAAAAAGAGTGAAATAGGACAGACAAATGTTTCTATTAGAGAAACTATACCTGCTAGAAAAATGAAGCAAGTTAAAGATATTTTAAAAGAATATTTTGATGTTATGGACATTCCTGCGGATGAGGATGGTTTAGTAGCTTATATAGTGGAGCATTTTAAAAATGAAAAGATTCATCTTGAAGAATTGAAAAAACAAAATGATTCAGCTGTTCATCCAGGTGCAAGTGAGATAGAAGAAGCATTGTATTATGTAAATAAAGTCTTATTAGCTAAAGATGACAATATTGCGTTGGTAAACACTGTTTGTGAATTAGGAGATGATCTTTTAGACTCAAAAGAGTCAATGGAAGATGTAGAAAACTTCTATGCTACACAGATTAAATTATATGATAATGCATCTAAAACAAGACTAAATGTGATTACTTATGAAAGGGATTATTTATATGATATTCCAGTAGTAAGAGAGGCTGTAGATCAAATTACAGATATCATTAAGATTACTGATAATTATAGATATAATCGCATTCATCAATTAAACGATTGTCTTTCTGTTATTGAAGAAGAAAAGTCAAAAGTAGTGGTTTCAAAGAAGGAGGAACTTAATGATTTGATTGATTCTTGTATGTTTGAAGTAAAATATAAAGCTGATTCTAGTGTAAAACTCAAAGATATACTAGCTTCAGCTAAGGATCAATTTGATACAAAAAAAGATGAAATTAATAGAATGAGTGGTTTAGTTGCATTAGATGCAAAGAAGAATACTATTATTAACTTAAAAGATAAGATTATTAGGGATATGGATAAGGTACTTAATCAGAAAGAAGTATCAAAGCATGATGAACCTGTAACTCCAAAAAAGAGAAAGAAACAGGTACGTGAACTACAGCGTACAGTATTTTTTGGTCAGGCTAATTTATCTAGTGTAGCTGATGTAGATCATTATCTAGCAAACATAAAAAATAGATTATTGAGTTATATCAATGATGACGAAGAGATTGAAATTAAGTAGGAAGGAGCTGCGTATGAACAAATCAGCAATTAAAACCTATGCAGTATGGGCAAGAACTGAATTAATAAAACTTGTTACTCAAAGAGCTTATGAATATGAAGTAACAGCAGACAATACTCCTGCTTATAATACAGATTCTGTGCATGGAAGGCCTCTTGAGAATGAAGAGAAGAAACAGCTTAATGAATTGATTGATGAAGTTAATAAGCATGGATTTGAGCATGTTATAGAAGAAGTAGCTTATACATGGTTTAACCGTTTTATAGCACTCCGTTATATGGAAGTAAATAACTACATTCCTCAGAAAGTAAGAGTATTTACTAATGAGAATAATGAATTCAAGCCTGAATTATTAACAGATGCAATCCACATTGAATTAGATGGATTGGATAAACAGAAGGTATTTGATCTTGTCGATCATAATAATCAGGAAGAATTATACGAATATTTATTGCTTACATTATGTAATGATATGAATCAATATCTTCCTGATATGTTTGTTTCTATCAGTGATTATAAGTCATTATTGATGCCTAATAATCTATTAAGAGAAGATAGCATTATAGGTAGAATGATAACAGATATTGATGAAGATGGCTGGAATGATCAGGTACAGATTATTGGGTGGTTATATCAGTACTATAATTCTGAATTAAAAGATATAGTTATGAAAAAGAAGAACTATACTAAGGATGATATACCAGCAGCTACACAGTTATTCACACCAGACTGGATTGTTCGTTATATGACTGAAAATTCATTAGGAAGATTGTGGTTGGATGGACATCCTGATTTTGATCATAGTAAGTGGAAGTATTATCTAGAAGAAGCTGAACAGGAACTAGAAGTCCTTGAACAGTTAAAAAAGATAAGAGAAGAACATGCAAAATTAAAACCTGAAGATATTAAAGTTATCGATCCATGCATGGGGTCTGGTCACATATTAGTATATGCATTTGATGTGCTAATGGATATCTATAGAGATAGTGGATATACCGATAGAAATGCAGCTAAATCAATTCTAGAGAATAACATCTACGGATTAGAGATTGATGAACGTGCTTACCATCTTGCATATTTTGCGTTAATGATGAAAGCTAGAAGCTATAATAGAAGAATATTATCAAAGGATACAAAAGTTAATATCCTAGAGATAAGGGAACCAATAGGGGAACTTAAAGAAGAGCATGATCATTATTTAGGAGATTATACTGAATTATCACATTATCTTGTGAATGAGTTTGCAGAAACAAAAGAATTAGGTTCAATTATTAATCTTTCATGCACATCTGAACAGTTAGAAGAATTGGAAGTTTATCTTAACAGTTTAAAGAGTAGTTCCATGAATCAAGATATGATATCAGATACTGAGATAAATGAAATAAATGAACTAATGTCACCATTAATAAGACAAGCAAAACTATTAGTACAGAAATATGACGTTGTAATTACTAATCCACCATATATGCCACCTTTTTCAATTCAGAAAAAGTATGTACAGAAGAATTATCCTGATTCAAAATCAGATCTTTTTGCGATATTTATTGAAAAATGTCATGAATTAACAAAGAAAAATGCATATCAAGCGATGATTACAATGCATTCATGGATGTTTTTATCTAGTTATGAGAAACTTAGGAAAAAGTTATTGAAAGATAATGTCATTATTAATATGGCACATTTAGGTGCGAGAGCATTTGAAGATATTAGTGGAGAAGTTGTACAGACAACTGCATTTGTTTTTGATAATACAAACATAAAGGATTATCAATCGAATTTTAAAAGATTAGTGGACTACAACACTCAAGATGCAAAAGAAAAAGAATATTTTAAAGATGAAAATTCATTTACATCTTCAGCCATAAGTTTTAGTGAAATTCCAGGTAGTCCAATTGCATATTGGGTTAGTAGCAAATTGCTTTCTGTGTTCCAAGACGGCCGACCATTGTCGGCTATCTGCAAACCTGCGCAAGGTTTAGCTACAGCTGATAATGGTCGTTTTCTTAGACTTTGGTTTGAAGTTTGCCATTCTAATATTACTTTTGATTGTACATCATGTGAGGATTCTATTCGCGCGGATACGCGATGGTTTCCTTATAATAAAGGTGGAGCATTTAGAAAATGGTATGGGAATTATGATTATGTAGTTAATTGGGAAAATAATGGATATGAGATAAAAAATTTTTTAGATGCAAAAGGAAAACAAAGGTCAGTAGTTAGAAATCCTGATTATTATTTTAAACCATCTATTACATGGTCAGATGTAACAAGTGGCGGTTTTGGAATAAGGTATAGAACAAGTGGAAGTATACACGATGTTACGGGTATGTCAGCTTTTGCAGATGAAATGACTTTGAAATTGGTTTTAGGTTTATTATCCACAAAAATCTCAGATTATATTTTTAAAATATTAAATCCTACTATTCATTTGCAAGTCGGTAATTTTTCTAATTTCCCATATTTAGAAAATGACAAAAGTAAAACTATAATTAATATATCTGACGATAGTTTATGTTTATCAAAAATAGATTGGGATTCCTTTGAAACTTCATGGGATTTCATGAGACATCCATTAGTAAAGTATCATGTTGACACTATAAGTGAAGCATATTCATTATGGTCTAAAGAATGTGATGATAGATTTAATACACTAAAGTATAATGAAGAAGAATTAAATAGAATTTTCATAGATGCATATGGATTACAAGATGAATTAACTCCTAAAGTTGAAGATAAGGATGTTACAGTTCGTAAAGCTAATTTAGTTCGTGATGTAAAATCATTTATTAGTTATGCGGTTGGCTGTATGTTTGGACGTTATTCTTTAGATACAGAAGGACTAGCTTATGTTGGCGGTGAATGGGATAACCATAGATATAAGACATTTATTCCTGATTCCGATGATATCATTCCTATTTGTGATGAAGATTATTTTGAAGATGACATAGTAAGTAGGTTTGTAGAATTTGTTAGATGTGTATATGGTGATGATACTTTAGAAGAGAACCTTCAGTTTATTTCTGATACGTTAGGAGGTAATAGCAATTCACGAGATATATTGCGTAACTATTTCTTGAAAGAATTTTTTAAGGATCATTGTAAAGTTTATCAAAAACATCCTATATATTGGCAATTTGATAGTGGCAAAAAGAATGGTTTTAAAGCATTAGTTTACATTCATAGATATACTCCTGATTTGATTGCTAGAATGAGAACAGGATATATACATCCATTGCAGTCACAGTATAGAACGCAGATAGAAATGTTGAATAATCAGATAGATGAAGCATCATCAACTAGTGAAAAAGTTAGATTACAAAAACAGTTAAAGAAGATAACTGAACAGGCAGAAGAACTTGGAAAATATGAAGAAAAGATACATCATTGGGCAGATAAGATGGAACCAATGGATTTAGATGATGGTGTTGTAGTGAACTATAATAAATTTCAAGAATTACTTGTACCAAATATTGTAAAGAAAGTTAAAGGAAAGTGAAAAGAAATACTTTATGGAGAATCTGTGTAAGTTATTAGAAATAATTTTAGAGAAGTATTTCTTTGATACAATCATTTCAGTTGCAGTTACATTGTTAGTAAATATTGTTCTTCCTAGTAACTATTGGATGATTGAAAAAATTGGAATTACTTACTTTAGAGTTTTTGTGTTTTGTGCAGTTTTTGTGATTTTCAGTGTTGTTGTTTCGGCTTATAAAGTATTGAAAAACAAGAAAAGAAAAAAAGAACAGAATGAAATAAAACAAAGAAAACATCTGAAACAAAGAGAAGAAAACTTAGAATTTTGGAGAAATCAAGCAGATAATCTTTCCTGTTATGAAAGAAGAGTTATTGTTGACTTTATAAAAAGTGGTAATGCTCAAAGGAAGTGTAATGATTTAATTATGAGATCTCATAAGCTTTCGGAGTATATATTGAAGACAAAAGATGAGCATGGATGCTATATAGTTAAAATGAATGATAATGCTTTTAAAGCATTTTCATCTATATATAAAAAATATGGGAAACTAGGACATTTTGATGATTGATTCTATATATTGTTTAATTATTTGATGAAATTTTTGAGATTTGAAGAAAGGAATTGATGCTGTGCACATTACTTATTTATTTGGAAATGGTTTAGGTTTAGCCTAGGGGTTAAATGCAAGTTATGTAGACCAATATAGTCATCTTGATGCTCAGGTAAAGTATTTGGAAAATACGAAGAAAAGATATATCATTGTTAGATAAGATGCTGTCTCTTATACACATCTCCGAGC
>ENA-OUQP01001191-OUQP01001191.1-human-gut-metagenome-genome-assembly--contig:-NODE-1191-length-18748-cov-15.630985_pt1 | contig 18748 bp, 16 predicted proteins | sample MGYA00237951_ERZ548836 | MGnify/ENA primary metagenome ERZ548836 (study PRJEB26490, sample SAMN05194702) | human gut metagenome | biome: terrestrial biome; feature: human-associated habitat...
GTGTACAAGAACTTGTGAGTAGATATGATTTCGGTCAATCCAAAGCATACACGATGAAGTAGTAAGTAGAACTCGTGAGAGTCTACGTTATCTCGATGTGAGTATATTTAATCACATTTTGAGTGGCAGATGTATGTGATGGATTTCAAAGAATATATCGTACAGAGAATCAAAGAGATGCCGCTTGTGACGCTGGCAACGGAGGAAAAAGATGGGGCAGTCTGCATCGATTTTACAAAAGTGGATGAGAAGATGTACAATGGAGTTCTGATTGGAAATACGGCAAATGCTGCGAAGATTCTGACAGAGGAATATATGACGGCTGTGACACCGGACGCAGAAAAAGACCAACTGCTGTGGTTCACTTATGAAGGTATGACAGAAAAAGCTCTCAAGAAGAAAATGAATATGATGGAAGCATTTGTATCATCTATATAAGAAAGGTGGCTGAATTATGAGCGAAGAAGTGAAGCGTGTCGGAAGAGATCTGGCATATGAAGGAACAGTCATAAAAGTTTATAAAGACCATATGAAATTTGCAAATGGTAACACGGCAGAATGGGATTTTATCCATCATGACGGGGCAGCCGCAGTTGTTCCGGTCATGGATGATGGAAAAATTCTCATGGTTACCCAGTATCGTAATGCGTTGGAGCGAGATACGCTTGAAATCCCGGCAGGGAAACTGGATGCGCCGGGAGAGCCTGGAATTGAATGCGCTTCCAGAGAACTGGAGGAGGAGACGGGATATCGTTCAGAGGATCTTGAATGGTTGATTACACTTCGGACAACAGTGGCATTTTGCGATGAGAAGATTGATATTTATGTTGCGAAAAATCTGATTCCGTCACACCAGCATCTGGACGAGGATGAATTTATCAATGTGGGAGCTTACACCATTGATGAATTGAGAAAAAAGATTTATTCCGGTGAGATTGAAGATTCCAAGACGGTGGCAGCACTTCTCGCATATGCGGACAAATACAAAAAATAAAAGAATATATCGAAAGTGAATATATAGGAAGTCCAGGCATATAAATAGAGGGAGACTACATGCAAAAGTATCTGAACAGGAGGTTATGTGTGTGAAGATACAAAGAAGGCAAAGGTATCCTATTCTGATTTATATGCTGGGCTTTTTTCTTGGAATCATATATTTGAATGTTGCTTCGACCAGGTATGTTGTAGATGTGGGAATCTGGAGCGAGTGGTTCAGAAGCCAGTATCTTGGCTATGATTTGAAATCTTGTGATTATATGTGGTATGTAGCGCAGATACGCCTGCTTCCGGCAGTCGGACTTGCAATACTTGGTGGGACAAAGTTCCGGAGAATAGCAGCTTATCTGTTTCTTTTATGGGCTGGACTGGCAAGTGGCATGATTCTAACATCGGCACTTCTTATGCTGGGAGTCAAAGGATTGATATTATGCGTTATAAGTATGTTTCCACATTTTTTGTGCTATATACCAGCTTATGCAATGCTTTTACTATATTTATTCCGATATCCGGTGAGCGAATGGAATTCTACGAAGACGTTAAGTTTTGTATTATTTCTTACTATGGGAATTGCATTAGAGTGTCTGGTCAATCCGGTATTGCTGAAAATGTTTTTGAGAACATTATAAAAACTAGCATTCTTTTATGTGCTGTAATGAGAGCTCAAAAGCATCTGGCGTAAATGATAGCTTATATACAAAATCCCGGTTACGAAAAGGAATATCTGGCTTGCCAGAAGGCAATGCAGGTATCCCAGGATTCCCCAATATGCTGTAAAATATAAGACACCAATGATCCGAATGAAAAGACTTAGCGTATTTAGCAAGAAAGAAATGCCGGTTTTTCCGAGACCATGGATAATGCTGATGAGTGCACTGTTGGCGTATAAAAATGGACACATCCAGGAAAGAGTACGTATGAACTCTCCGGCAAGAGAGCTATGGAAGAGCAGTCTTCCTAATGCGGGACCAAGTAGAAAGAATCCGGCCAGGCATCCAGTTCCAAGAAAAATGCAACCACAGAGGGAACTTCGTATCATTTTCTTTATACGTTGTACGTTTTTTTGAGTCTGGGCTTCTGTGATAGCAGGTAAGAGCATTGTGGAAGCAGAATTAGTAAGAGCGGATGGAAACAGGATACAAGGAAGAGCCATGCCTGTCAGGACACCATAAGTACTCAGGGCATCTGAGGTGGAAAGCCCATAAATTAGTAAAGAAGCAGGGATAGAGACTGCTTCGATACTTTGCAGTATATTTAAAAGTATACGATTACCGGTAAGGGGAAGAGAAAGTTTTATAAGCTCTTTTGCATCGAAAAACATTTGCTGTAAGGAAAGGGAAGACGGAATAAGAAAATGAAGCCCAGGTTTATTACGAACGCATTTTAGACTATAAAGGGCAGAAGCTATTTCACCGAATATCAACCCCAGAACAGCAATCCAGATGCCGGAAGATCCTTCGGTGTGGTTTAAAAACTGACAAATAACGAGAACACTGAAAATACGTACAGTTTGTTCTAATAATTGAGAGGATGAAGGAATTTTGGTGTCTTTTAGGCCGAGGCAGTATCCGGTAATACAGCTATGTATAGCGCTGAAAGGAAAAACGTAAGAAAGCAGGACCAGGAGAGGTTCACATCTTCGGTCGCCAAGTACAGAGCCAGCCAAAAATGGCGCGAATTTTTGCAGAAAAATTGTAAAACAGCAGGAGACGGACAACGTGATGAGAAGTCCGGTATAGAGAAGCTGGCGGGCTTCTTTTTTTTGCCCCTGAATAAGACGGCTGGCGATGCAGCGGGAGAGAATGGTCTGAATTCCGGCACAAGTTGCGGAATAGCCAAGAGCATAAATGGGAAAAATAAGCTGGTAAAGTCCGACCTGAACCGCTCCAAATGTATGGCTTAGGAAAATGCGATAAAAAAAACCCATAAATCTGGTGAGCAGCCCTGTAACGGTTAAAATAAATGTCCCTTTGATAAGTGGATTGTGTAACTCCATGAAAGTACCTCAAAAGATGCCTTTATTTCTTTATTATATTCGTAGGAAAAGCTTGACAGAACGGAAAATGGGTGATATTCTACTTAAAGTAAATCCCCAGTATTTTGCTAGGGATTGGAAAAGAAGGTGATAATATTGAAACTGTCGACAAAAGGAAAGTATGGTCTGCGAGCCATTATCGATTTGGCGAGATTTAGCGAGAAAGAACCGGTATCCATCGGCTGCATAGCCACGAGACAAAAATTGTCTGAGCGATATCTGGAACAGCTTTTTGCATTACTGAAAAAAGCAGGGCTTGTAAAAAGTATCCGGGGAGCGTCCGGAGGATATGTGCTTGCCCGTGATGCGTCAGAAATATCGGTAGGTGATGTACTGCGTGCCCTGGAAGGCAATCTGGAACCAGTAAGATGCGCAGCATTTTATTCAGAAGAAGGGTGTATGGCTTCCGATGAATGTGTCACAAAGTATGTATGGCAGAAAATCAACGACAGTATTAATAAAACCGTAAATGAAATCAAGCTGGATGAGCTTGTAAAAGAAAGCAAAGAACTGAATCCGGAGGGTGTTATCCACGGAGAATGCAGTCAACAATAGAGAAAGAAGGGTAATGTAAGATGTCTAAATTAATTTATCTTGATAATGCGGCAACAACAAAGACAGCTCCAGAGGTTGTAGAGGCTATGCTTCCTTATTTTACAGAATACTATGGAAATCCTTCCAGCGTATATAGCTTTGCAGCACAGAATAAAGAAGTGATCACACAGCAGAGAGAGATCATTGCAAATGCGCTCGGTGCCAAAACAGAAGAAATTTACTTTACAGCAGGTGGTTCAGAGTCTGATAACTGGGCATTAAAAGCAACTGCAGAGGCTTATGGAAATAAAGGAAAACACATCATCACAACAAAGATTGAACACCATGCAATTCTTCATAGTGCCGAGTATCTTGAAAAGAGAGGATACGAAGTAACTTATCTGGATGTAGATGAATATGGTGTAGTGAAATTAGATGACCTCAAAGCAGCAATACGTCCAGACACAATCCTGATTTCTGTGATGTTTGCAAATAACGAGATTGGTACGATCCAGCCAATCAAAGAGATTGGTGAGATTGCTCATGAGCATGGTATACTATTCCACACAGATGCAGTACAGGCATTTGGACAGGTTCCAATCAATGTTGACGAATGTCATATTGATATGTTGAGTGCCAGTGGTCACAAATTAAACGGACCTAAGGGAATTGGATTCCTTTACATCCGTAAAGGGGTTAAGATCCGCTCATTCGTTCATGGCGGAGCTCAGGAGAGAAAACGTCGTGCCGGAACAGAAAATGTACCGGGAATCGTGGGAATCGGAACAGCAATTGAGCGTGCGGTCCGCACGATGCAAGAACGTACAAAGAAAGAAACAGAAGTACGTGATTATCTGATCAAACGTGTTTTGGAGGAGATACCGTATACAAGACTGAACGGACATCCAACAAAGAGACTTCCGAACAACGCAAACTTCAGCTTCCAGTTCATCGAAGGAGAGTCACTTCTGATCAGATTGGATATGAAAGGAATCTGTGGTTCCAGTGGATCCGCATGTACATCAGGATCCTTAGATCCGTCCCATGTACTTCTGGCAATCGGACTGCCTCACGAGATCGCACACGGATCACTCAGACTGACTTTGAATGAGGAAATCACAAAAGAAGATATCGACTACGTGGTAGACAGTCTGAAAGAAATCGTGGCTTATATCCGTCAGATGTCACCACTTTATGAGGACTTCTTAAAAAAACAAAAATAGATAATAAATCACAAACATCAGGAGGAAATATAAATGTATTCAGCAAAAGTAATGGATCACTTTGAACATCCAAGAAATGTAGGAGAGATTGAGGATGCCAGTGGAGTAGGAACTGTTGGAAATGCAAAATGTGGAGATATTATGAGAATTTATCTGGACATCGACGAGAACCAGATCATTAAAGATGTAAAATTCAAGACATTTGGATGCGGAGCTGCAGTTGCAACAAGCAGTATGGCAACTGAGATGGTAAAAGGAAAGACGGTTCAGGAAGCGATGGAGGTTACGAATAAAGCGGTTATGGAAGCACTTGACGGACTTCCGCCGGTAAAGGTACACTGTTCCCTTCTTGCAGAGGAAGCAATCCATGCAGCACTGTGGGACTATGCACAGAAGAACGGTATTACAATTGAAGGACTCCAGAAACCAAAATCAGATATTCACGAAGGTGAAGAGGATGAGGCAGAAGAGTATTAAATCGCAAAGGTAGATGTGATGGAGAAGAAAAAAGTAGTAGTAGGAATGTCCGGTGGTGTGGATTCATCGGTGGCTGCCTGGCTTTTAAAGGAGCAGGGATATGATGTGATCGGTGTGACCATGCAGATCTGGCAGGATGAAGATGAATTCAAGCAGCAGGAAGAAGGCGGATGCTGTGGGCTTTCCGCTGTGGAAGATGCAAGACGGGTAGCTGCCCGTCTGGGCATTCCTTATTATGTTATGAATTTTAAAAATGAATTTAAAAAATATGTCATCGATTATTTTATCGATGACTATTTGCATGGAAGGACACCGAATCCATGTATTGCCTGTAACCGTTATGTAAAATGGGAGTCTCTGCTTACAAGAGCGATGGAGATTGGTGCAGACTATATTGCAACCGGTCATTATGCACAGGTAGAACAGCTTCCTAGTGGAAGGTATTCCATTAAGACTTCCGTGACAAGTGTGAAGGATCAGACTTATGCGCTATATAATCTAACACAGGATCAGCTTAGTAAAACACTGATGCCAGTCGGAAAGTACAGCAAAGACGAAGTACGTAAGATGGCTGAGAATATCGGACTTCTGGTTGCTCATAAACCAGACAGTCAGGATATATGTTTTGTTCCGGATGGAGACTATGCCACATATATAGAAGAAAACACTGCGGCAGGTTCAATCCGGCCGGGAAACTTCGTGACTTCCGATGGAACGATTGTAGGACAGCATAAAGGAATCATACATTATACAGTGGGGCAGAGAAAGGGTCTTGGATTATCTCTGGGACATCCGGCATTTGTACTGGAAATCCGTCCAGAGACAAATGAAGTAGTTGTGGGAACCAATGAAGAATCCATGTCCAGATATGTACGTGCTAATCATGTGAATTTCATGTCGGTTGCTGATATTGATGGAAAGAAGCGTGCGTGGGGAAAGATTCGCTACAATCATAAAGGTGCATGGTGTACAGTCGAACGTACAGGAGAAGACGAAATTTTATGTACATTCGATGAACCGGTACGTGCGATTACACCGGGACAGGCACTGGTGCTTTATGATGGAGAATATGTTCTTGGAGGAGGAACGATTCTATGAAAACAGATGCACATATGCACAGCAGCTTTTCTTATGATGCAGAGGTCTGTCCAAAGAAAATGATAGAAGCTTCCATCCAGAAGGGTTTAAAAGCCATCTGCTTTACAGATCATTATGACAAAGATGACGATCAGTGGGGCGAGGGAGAGCAGATTTTTGATGTAGATGAATATTTTACAACTATGACAAGGCTAAGGGAACAATATCGGGATCAGATAGAGGTCCGGATAGGGGTTGAACTTGGTCTCAGACCGCATCTTGCAGAATATTACAGCAGGTTCGTTCCAAAGTATCCATTTGATATGGTGATTGGATCGGTCCATTCGGTTTGCGGCGTAGACCCGGCGTCCGAAAAGCTGTTTGAAGGAAAGACTGATGCGCAAGTATACAGGATGACCTTTGAGGAGAGTCTGGAGGATATCAGACATTTTCATGATTTTGATGTTATGGGACATCTGGATTATGTGGTAAGATATGGTAAGAACAAAGAAAAAGAATATTCTTATAAGATGTTTGCAGATGAGATCGACGCTCTTTTAAGGGAACTGATCGAACATGGCAAAGGACTTGAGCTTAATATGGCAGGACTCAAATATGGACTGCCCTTCGCACATCCGCATCCGGATATTTTGAAGCGTTACAGAGAGCTTGGAGGCGAAATTGTTACAGTTGGTGCAGATGGGCACCGGCCAGAGCATATTGCATGGGAATTTGACAAGGCGTGTGACATTTTAAAAGGGTGTAATTTTAAATATTATACAGAATTTAAGGAAAGAAAGCCGATTTTTTTGACACTTCGATAGAATTCGAAAAGAGACTTGAATTTTTGTACTTTCTTTAGTACAATGAAAGAGGTTGATGAATCTTTAACAAACTTTTGTTGAAGATATCAGCATAAAATGCAAAGAACTAAATTTAAAACTTTAGGAGGAATTAATCATGGCAGTAAAAGTAGCGATTAATGGTTTTGGACGTATTGGACGTTTAGCTTTCAGACAGATGTTTGGAGCAGAGGGATATGAGGTAGTTGCAATCAACGACCTGACATCTCCTAAGATGCTTGCACACCTGTTAAAGTATGATTCTTCTCAGGGAAGATATGCTTTAGCTGATAAGGTAGAGGCTACAGAGGATTCTATCATTGTTGACGGAAAAGAGATCAAAATCTACGCAAAAGCTAATGCTGAGGAACTTCCATGGGGAGAAATCGGTGTAGACGTTGTTCTGGAGTGTACAGGATTCTATACATCTAAAGAAAAATCCATGGCACATATCAAAGCAGGAGCTAGAAAAGTTGTTATTTCCGCACCAGCTGGAAAAGACCTGCCAACAATCGTATATAATGTAAACCACAATGAGTTAAAACCAGAGGATACAGTTATTTCTGCAGCTTCTTGTACAACAAACTGTCTTGCACCTATGGCTAAGGCACTGAATGATCTTGCACCAATCAAATCTGGTATCATGAGCACAATCCATGCTTACACAGGAGATCAGATGACTCTTGATGGACCACAGAGAAAAGGTGATTTAAGAAGATCTCGTGCAGCAGCAGTTAATATCGTACCAAACAGCACAGGTGCTGCAAAAGCAATCGGTCTTGTTATTCCAGAGCTGAATGGAAAACTCATCGGTTCTGCACAGCGTGTACCAACACCTACAGGATCAACAACAATCCTTACAGCAGTTGTAGAGGGTAACGTAACAGTAGAGCAGATCAATGAGGCTATGAAAGCAGCTTCTAATGAGTCATTCGGATACAACACAGATGAGATTGTATCCAGTGATATCGTTGGAATGAGATATGGTTCACTGTTCGATGCAACACAGACAATGGTTATGCCACTTGACAACGGAACAACACAGGTTCAGGTTGTTTCCTGGTATGACAATGAGAATTCTTACACAAGCCAGATGGTAAGAACAATCAAATACTTCTCAGAGCTTGCATAAGGTTTCGAGTATTTCATAAAGACTCACAAAGGGTCCGGTCTAATATGGACCGGATCCTTTTTAAGTAATAGAAATATAATTTTATTGCTTAAAAAGCATTTGGCAGAACAAGCCAGAGTATATTCATTTTGAGAATGGAGAGAATGTTATGTTAAATAAAAAATCAGTAGATGATATCAATGTAAAAGGGAAAAAGGTTCTTGTAAGATGCGATTTTAACGTACCACTTATTGATGGAAAAATCACAGACGAGAATCGTCTTGTTGCAGCACTTCCTACAATTAAAAAGCTGATTTCTGACGGAGGAAAGATTATCCTTTGCTCACACCTTGGAAAACCTAAGGGACAGCCAGTACCGGAGTTATCTCTTGCACCAGTTGCAGTACGACTCTCAGAGCTTCTTGGACAGGAAGTAAAATTTGCAGCAGATCCTGAGGTTGTAGGAGCTAACGCAAAAGCAGCAGTAGCCAATATGAAAGATGGAGATGTCATCTTACTTGAGAATACACGTTACAGAGCAGAAGAGACAAAGAATGAAGATGCTTTCAGCAAAGACCTTGCTTCTCTTTGCGACGTATTTGTAAATGATGCATTTGGCACAGCACACCGTGCACACTGCTCTAATGTAGGTATTACAAAATATGTGGACACAGCAGTTGTAGGATATTTAATGCAGAAAGAGATTGATTTCCTCGGAAATGCAGTAAACAATCCGGAGAGACCGTTTGTAGCAATTCTCGGTGGAGCAAAGGTATCCAGCAAGATTTCTGTAATTGAGAACTTGATCGATAAAGTCGACACACTGATCATTGGTGGTGGTATGTCTTACACATTCAGTAAAGCTCAGGGCGGTACAGTTGGAAATTCACTTCTTGAGGCTGACTACTGCCAGTATGCACTTGACATGTTAAAGAAAGCACAGGAGAAAGGTGTAAAACTTCTTCTTCCTGTAGATACAGTTATTGCAGATGATTTCTCCAATGGAGCAAATAAAAAAGTTGTAAAAAGCGGTGAGATTCCGGACGGATGGCAGGGACTTGATATTGGACCTGAGACAGAGAAAATTTTCTGTGACGCAGTAAAAGATGCTAAGACAGTTGTATGGAACGGACCAATGGGCTGCTTCGAGATGCCGAACTTCGCACATGGAACAGAGGCAGTTGCAAAAGCACTTGCTGATACAGATGCAGTTACAATCATCGGTGGTGGAGATTCCGCAGCAGCAGTGAACCAGCTTGGATATGGCGACAAGATGACACACATTTCCACAGGTGGCGGAGCTTCTCTGGAATTCCTGGAAGGAAAAGAATTACCGGGTGTTGCAGCAGCTAACGATAAATAAGTGACGGAAAACAAGTATACACTCGTATCCGATGTTTTTCTTTGATTAATTTCAGAAAAATACTGAACAATAAATTTTAAATTAGGAGATAAAATCATGGCAAGAAGAAAAATTGTTGCAGGTAACTGGAAGATGAATAAAACTCCAAGCGAGGCAGTTGCTCTTGTAAATGAGTTAAAACCTTTAGTTGCAAATGACGAAGTAGATGTAGTGTTCTGTGTACCGGCAATTGATATTATTCCAGTTGCTGAGGCAGTAAAAGGGACCAACATTCAGGTTGGCGCTGAGAACATGTATTTTGAAGAGAGCGGGGCTTACACAGGCGAGATTTCACCAGCTATGTTAGTAGATGCAGGTGTCAAATATGTTGTTCTTGGACATTCTGAGAGAAGAGAGTATTTTGGTGAAACAAATGCTGATGTCAATAAGAAAATCCTGAAAGCATTTGAGCATGGTATTACACCAATTATGTGCTGTGGTGAGACACTGGAGCAGAGAGAGCAGGGTGTGACAATGGATTTCATCCGCCAGCAGGTGAAAGTCGGATTCCAGAATGTGACAGCAGATCAGGCAAAAACAGCAGTTATCGCTTACGAGCCAATCTGGGCAATTGGAACAGGTAAGACAGCAACAACCGAGCAGGCTGAAGAAGTATGCGCAGGTATTCGTGCATGTATCGCTGAAATCTATGATGAGGCAACAGCAGAAGCTATCCGTATTCAGTATGGCGGATCTGTAAATGCTGGAAATGCAGCAGAATTGTTCGCACAGGCTGATATCGATGGAGGACTTGTAGGTGGAGCATCTCTGAAAGCAGATTTCGGGAAAATCGTAAATTACAAGTAAGATTTTGAATCGCAGGGGGCGGCAGACACTTCCTGCGATTTTTACCCTGACTCGTCAAAGAGTCTTAAGGTATGATTAGTTTATGGAAATAAACAGCACTAAAGGATAGTATTATGATATATAAAGAAATACCAATTCAAGTGGAAGGTTCTGATAAGACGAGCCGAGCACAGTTTTATATACTGGATACACTTCCGGACGAGATGAAGATCCAGAAACGTCCCATCATTTTAATTTGTCCGGGTGGCGGATACCACAAAGTCAGTTACCGAGAAGGAGAGCCTCTTGCCATGCATTTTTTGAGCCTGGGCTATCATGCATGCGTACTACAGTATTCTGTGTCACCGGAGGCATTTTATCCGACACAGCTTTTGGAAGTGACAGAGAGTGTCAGACAGATTCATGAACATGCAAAAGAATGGTATATTGACACAAAGAAAATTGTACTGGCGGGAGCTTCAGCAGGAGGACATCTGGCGGCTAATTATTGCGCATTTTGGAAACGCGAGTTTTTGGTGGAGAAAAGTGGTATGCAAAGAGAGATGTTAAAGCCAAGAGGCCTGATCCTCTGTTATCCGGTTATCACATCGGATCCGAAATATGCGCATACGCCAAGTTTCCAGAATCTTCTTGGAGATACAGTAGAGGAAGAGGCTTGGAACTTATCTTTGGATCATCAGATTACAGATTCCATGCCGCCTTGTTTTATCTGGCATACAGCAACAGATCAGACAGTACCGCTGCCGAATTCTCTGCTGCTTGCCATGGCATTATGGAAAGCAGGCATTCCGGTAGAGCTGCATGTGTATCCGGAAGGGGTTCATGGGCTCAGCCTTGCCAATGAACTGGTAGAATGTCTGGATGGCAGGGGTGTACAGGAGGAATGTACAAGCTGGATTTCGCTTGTTGATACATGGCTTGACAGACTTATGAAGAAAGAAGGAGAAGAATAATGAGCAAGAGACCAACAGTTCTTATGATTTTAGACGGTTACGGTTTAAATAATAATCAGAAAGGAAATGCTGTAGCTGAAGCAAAGACTCCGGTTGTGGATAAGTTAATGGCAGAGTATCCATTTGTAAAAGGATATGCAAGCGGACTAGCTGTCGGACTTCCGGATGGACAGATGGGAAACTCTGAAGTCGGACATCTGAATATGGGGGCCGGACGTATTGTGTACCAGGAATTGACAAAAATCACAAAATCTATTCAGGATGGAGATTTCTTTGAGAACAAAGCACTGCTTGCTGCATGTGAAAATGTAAAGAAAAATGATTCTGCACTTCACTTGATGGGACTTGTATCAGATGGAGGAGTACACAGCCATATTGAGCATATTTTCGGACTTCTTGAGTTGGCAAAAAGACAGGGACTTAAGAAAGTTTATGTACACTGCTTCCTGGATGGACGTGATACACCACCGGCATCAGGAAAAGAGTATGTAGAGCAGTTAGAAGCTAAGATGAAAGAAATAGGTGTTGGTGAAGTAGCGTCTGTTATGGGACGGTATTATGCGATGGATCGTGATAATCGCTGGGATCGTGTAGAAAAGGCATACCGTGCAATTGCATACGGAGAAGGCGAAAAGGCAACAAGCGGACCAGCCGGAATCCAGGCATCTTATGATAAAGATACAACAGATGAGTTTGTTCTGCCAACAGTTGTTGAAAAAGATGGAGCTGCGCTTGCAACAGTCAAAGAAAATGATTCCATCATCTTCTTTAACTTCCGTCCAGACCGCGCGAGAGAAATTACAAGAACATTTTGCGATGATAAATTTGAAGGCTTTGACAGAGGCGTTAGAATTAAGACAACATTCGTATGCTTTACAGAGTACGATGTGACAATTGAAAATAAACTTGTGGCATTTGTAAAAGAAAAGATTACCAATACATTTGGTGAATTCCTTGCAAAGAATGGACTTAAACAGGCACGTATCGCCGAGACTGAGAAATATGCACATGTGACATTCTTCTTTAACGGTGGAGTTGAGGAGCCGAATGAGGGCGAGGATAGAATCCTTGTGAAATCTCCGAAGGTGGCAACTTATGATCTGAAACCGGAAATGAGTGCTTATGAAGTATGTGGCAAATTAGTTGAAGCAATTGAATCTGATAAATATGATGTGATTATCATCAACTTTGCAAACCCGGATATGGTCGGACATACTGGCGTAGAAGGAGCTGCAATCAAGGCTATTGAGGCGGTTGATGAGTGTGTAGGAAAAACAGTTGAAGCAATTAAGAAGGTAGATGGACAGATGTTTATCTGTGCAGACCATGGAAATGCAGAACAGTTGATCGACTATAAGTCAGGCGAACCATTCACTGCTCATACAACAAATCCGGTTCCATTTATTCTTGTAAATGCAGATCCTGCATATAAATTAAGAGAAGGCGGATGCCTTGCAGATATTGCTCCGACATTGATTGAATTAATGGGAATGAAACAGCCAGCAGAGATGACCGGAAAGAGCCTTTTAGTGAAATAGTCGGTGATAAATTGTAAGGGGCAGAACATGAATCGAGATCAAATTAAATTTCTTGCAATCATTACCATGACATGCAACCATATTGCAAATATATTTCTGACACCGGGAACGTTACTATTTGAGATTATGATCGACATTGGGTATTTTACTGCAATTACGATGTGCTACTTTCTGGTGGAAGGTTACGGTTATACCCATGATAAGAAAAAATATGGGGAGCGGCTGATGCTGTTCGGTGTGATATCATTCATACCATTTTGTCTGGCATTTGGTATGGTCCAGATGAATATGCTGTGTACCTTATTTTTGTGTTTCCTGATTCTTAAGGTTATGGAAATGTCCATTGGAAAATGGGAAAAATGGATTGTAATATTAATTTTAATCTTTGTATCCCTGTATTCAGACTGGGCATTACTGGCTCCTGTTTTTACAATTTTATTTGCAAAAAGTAAAGGAAATCGAATAAAAACAGCAATATCATTTGGAATAGGAGCATGTTTATTTGCAGGATTTAATTATTTGTCAAATTTAGAGAGTATGAGTACGGGCAGTGCGCTGATTCATGCATTGTGTTCGGGTATCGGACCGGTTGTGGCAGGAATCATCATTTTATTCTGCTACAATGGAAAGAAATCTAATCATGCAGGGAAAGCGTCAAAATGGTTCTTTTACATATACTATCCGGCGCATCTTCTTTTCTTGTGGGCAGTACATCAGCTTTGCATGTTGTAGAGAAGTATAAATAACAGGAGTACAGGAATATGAGCAAAAAATATGAGATATTTTTATTTGATCTGGACGGAACTATCACAGATTCTGCTCTTGGAATCACCAATTCAGTCATGTATGCATTGAAAAAGTTCGGCATCGAAGAGACAGATCGGACAAAATTATATAAATTTATCGGTCCGCCGCTTACAGAGTCCTTTGAGAAATTTTACGGTTTTACAAAAGAGCAGAGTCTGGATGGAGTAAAGTATTACCGGGAATATTATCATGATAAAGGCATCTATGAGAATCGTGTTTATGATGGATTAGAAGAAGTTTTAAAGAAGATAAATGAAGCCGGAAAGCAGGCAATTGTTGCAACATCAAAACCGGAGAAATATGCAAAGATTATTATTGATCATTTTCATCTGACTCAATACTTTGCATGCGTTGCAGGTATGGAGATGGACGGTGGAAGAGGAACAAAAGCTCAGGTCATTACCTATGCTCTTGAGAAAAATGATATTACAGACAAGTCTAACGTACTTATGATCGGTGACCGCGAACACGATGTCATCGGCGCCCATGAAAATGGACTTGACTGTCTTGGCATTCTCTACGGATTTGGAAGCCGCAAAGAATTTGAAGAAGCCGGAGCGGATTACATTCGTGAAAATGTAGAAGACATTTTACAATTCGTATAAAAATTTATTCGCCAATATTAATCCAGAGAAAATTATTATTTGTCAAAGGCACGCTCGCGCTACCTTCCGCTGGTAGCGGTACATAAGGCGCTAAAAAACACCGCCTAAGTACCGACCGCTCCAGAGTACCTTTCTCCAAATAATAATTTTCCTAGATTTTCTATATTTTGAACAAAATTATAAGGTGATTTTCGCTTTTTGAAGGAATTATAAAGTGTAGTGATATTAGTGAATAAAAAGAATCCAGCAAGGTGATGTTATCTGACGGTAGAGTGATTTCTGATACATCTGCGAGTATAGTCTCATATATTTTACATTGTCTGAGTCCATACGGACGAGTTTGTAAAATATATGAGAAATAAACGACGCAGCAGATGCCAGAAATCATTCGTGTCAGGAACACATCTAGCTGGATTTTTTTTTATGTATCACTACAAATTATAAATTACGCCTCTAAATTCTTGTTTGCTGTGGAAAGCATCAGTTTAATTCGATTCAACTGATTTACTTCACTTGCGCCCGGATCAAAGTCGATCGCTACGATATTTGACTGTGGGTAGCGTCTTCGTAACTCTTTAATAACACCCTTGCCTACTACATGGTTTGGCAGGCAGGCAAATGGCTGTGTACACACGATATTTGGTGCACCGCTGTGGATCAGCTCTAACATTTCGCCGGTCAGGAACCAGCCTTCACCAGTCTGATTTCCAAGAGATACAATGTCAGAAGCCATCTTTCCAAGATCACGGATATCTGCCGGCGGGTTAAAATGTTTGCTCTTCTTAAATGCTTCGGTAGCCGGAGCGCGGAACCAGTCTATGACCTTGATGCCCCAGTTTGCAATAGTTGCTTTTGATTTTGCAAATCCAAGCTTTTCTACTTTAAAGTTCTGATTGTAGAAGCAGTACTGCAGGAAGTCCAGAAGATCTGGAACAACAGCTTCAGCGCCTTCGCTTTCCAGCAGATCGACCAGATGATTATTAGCCGCCGGAAGGAATTTGACAAGAATCTCACCGACAACGCCGACGCGTGGTTTTTTAACATCTAAAAGTTCGATATTATTGTCAAAGTCTTCGATGATCTGCCGGCATAACTTCTTGAATTTTCGCCTGGAAGGATAGCCGGAAGAGACAAACTCTTTACATATTTCCACCCATTTTCTATGCATTGCATTCACAGATCCCGCAACAGCTTCGTATGGTCTTAACCGATACACACATTTCATAAAGATATCACCAAATACTACGCTGTAAATACCACGAAGTACGAGAGCGGGTGTAATCTTAAATCCAGGATTTTCTTCCAGTCCGCTTAAGTTAATGGAAATAACCGGAATATATTCGTAACCGGCTTTTTTTAGGGCACGGCGGATAAATCCGATATAGTTGGAAGCACGGCAGCCACCACCGGTCTGGCTGATGATGACAGCAATCTTGTGTGTATCATATTTGCCGGAAAGGATGGCCTCCATGATCTGTCCGACAACCATAAGGGACGGGTAACATGCATCATTGTTAACGTATTTAAGTCCCACATCTACTGCCTGTTTGTTGTCATTTGGAAGGACTTCGATGTTGTATCCGGAAGCTTTAAATGCAGACTCCATCAGTTCGAAGTGAATCGGTGACATCTGTGGGCAGAGAATCGTGTAATTCTCGCGCATTTCCTTTGTGAAAGATACTTTTTCAATAGCTGCGGAATGAATCGTACGTTTGTCATTTCGCTGTTCTCTGACGCGGATAGCAGCCAGAAGAGAGCGGACACGGATCCTTGCAGCACCTAAGTTGTTGACTTCATCAATCTTCAGAGATGTATAGATCTTATCTGAATGATTTAAAATATCCGCAACCTGATCGGTTGTGACCGCATCCAGTCCGCAACCGAAAGAGTTGAGCTGGATCAGATCCAGATTGTCTTTTGTTTTTACATAGTTTGCCGCTGCATACAGACGGGAATGGTACATCCACTGATCCATCACGTTGAGTGGGTGCTCAGCTGGATTTAAGTGGGAGATGGAATCCTCAGTCAGCACAGCAATATTATAAGAATTGATCAGTTCTGGAATGCCATGGTTAACCTCCGGGTCAATGTGATATGGACGTCCTGCCAGTACAATACCTCTGTTTCCGGTCTCATCCAGGAATTTGATAACTTCCTCCCCTTTTCGACGCATATCTTCACGGCATGCTGCAAGTTCTTTCCATGCTGCATGGACGGCAGACTGGATCTCCTGATCGGAAATATCAAATTTCTTTCCAAGTTCTTCCACCAGGCGATAGGAGATCGTATCCTCGCTGGCAAAAGAGAGGAATGGGTGCATAAAATCAACTTCTCCATTTACAATGGCATCAATGTTATTCTTGATATTTTCCGGATAAGAAGTAACAATCGGGCAGTTGTAATGGTTGTCAGAGTCTGCAAATTCATTGCGCTCGTAAGGAATGCTTGGGTAGAAAATGTGTTTCACACCTTCGTTGATCAGCCATTGTACATGTCCGTGAGCCAGTTTTGCCGGGTAGCATTCAGACTCACTTGGAATGGACTCAATACCGAGTTCATAAATGCTTCTTGTAGAAGCAGGAGAGAGTTTGACAGAGAATCCAAGCTGATTGAAAAATGTGAACCAGAACGGATAGTTTTCGTATATATTTAATACACGGGGAATTCCGATTACACCGCGTTTTGCAGATTCTTCCGGCAATGGTTCATAATCAAAATAACGTTTTAATTTGTATTCAAATAAATTTGGCAGCTTATTCTCGGATTTTGCTTTTCCAAGTCCGCGTTCGCATCGATTTCCGGTAATGAACTTACGTCCGCCGCTGAAATGATTAATCGTCAGACGACAGTTATTTGTACATCCTTTGCATTTTGTCATAGTTGTAGAATATTCCATGGCCTCAATGTCCTCAATAGAGAGCATAGTCGTGCCTTCGCATTCTACATAACGCTCACGTGCAATGAGAGCTGCACCAAATGCGCCCATAATTCCGGCAATATCCGGACGGATAGCCTCACATCCTGCGATTTTCTCAAAACTTCGAAGGACAGCATTGTTGTAGAATGTTCCACCTTGAACTACGATATGTTTTCCAAGTTCCGATGCATCAGAAACTTTGATGACCTTGAATAACGCATTCTTAATAACAGAATATGCAAGTCCTGCGGAGATATCAGCAACCTCAGCACCTTCTTTTTGTGCCTGTTTAACCTTGGAGTTCATAAATACAGTACAACGTGTTCCAAGGTCGATTGGATTTCTTGCAAATAAAGCTTCGTGGGCAAAATCTTCAACAGAATAATTCAGTGATTTTGCAAATGTCTCAATAAATGAACCACAGCCGGAGGAGCAGGCCTCATTGAGCTGTACACTGTCAACGGTCTGATTCTTGATCTTGATACACTTCATATCCTGACCGCCGATGTCCAGAATACAGTCAACATCCGGCTCAAAGAAAGAAGCAGCATAGTAATGAGAGACAGTTTCTACTTCACCTTCGTCAAGGAGAAGGGCTGCTTTGATCAGAGCTTCTCCATATCCGGTAGAGCAGGAGTGTACGATCTGTACATCCTCTGGTAATTTGCTGTAAATATCTTTGATCGCAGTAATTGTTGTACCAAGCGGATCTCCGTCATTGTTGTGATAGAAGGAATATAAAAGTGTTCCGTCTTCGCCGACAAGAGCTGCCTTTGTAGTGGTAGATCCGGCATCAATACCAAGGAAAGCCTTTCCTTTATAGGTAGCCAGATCTCTGACTGGAACCTGATCCTTGTCATGCCGCTCTTTAAACTCTTGAAAGTCAGCTTCACTTGCAAACAAAGGTTCCATACGGTCAACTTCAAATTCCATCTTAATCTTGCCTTCCAGACGCTTTTGCATCTCCTGAATCGGTACGTCCAGATCCTTTTTGGAGTTCAGGGCAGAACCAATGGCTGCAAATAGATGGGAATGATTCGGGGCAATGATGTGCTCATCATCCAGATTCAATGTACGGATAAATGCCTTGCGCAGTTCGGAGAGAAAATGCAGAGGTCCGCCAAGGAATGCAACGTGTCCGCGAATAGGTTTACCGCATGCAAGACCACTGATAGTCTGGTTGACAACTGCCTGGAAAATGGAGGCAGCCAGATCTTCTCTTGCAGCACCGTCATTGATGAGTGGCTGGATATCCGTCTTTGCAAATACACCACATCTTGCAGCAATCGTGTAAAGTGCTTTGTAATTCTTTGCATATTCGTTAAGACCGGAAGCGTCTGTCTGAAGAAGAGATGCCATCTGGTCAATAAAAGAACCTGTACCACCGGCACAGACACCATTCATACGTTGTTCAATATTCCCGC
>ENA-OUQP01001200-OUQP01001200.1-human-gut-metagenome-genome-assembly--contig:-NODE-1200-length-18665-cov-4.996722_pt1 | contig 18665 bp, 12 predicted proteins | sample MGYA00237951_ERZ548836 | MGnify/ENA primary metagenome ERZ548836 (study PRJEB26490, sample SAMN05194702) | human gut metagenome | biome: terrestrial biome; feature: human-associated habitat; material...
CTTCAACCCCTATCTGATGGAGAAGAACCAGTTCGCCGGTGCCTATCTCTCCGTCGTTGAGAGCATCTCCAAGCTCGTCGCTGCTGGCTTCGCCCACCGCGACGCCTATCTCTCCTTCCAGGAGTACTTCGAGCGCCTGCGCACCGAGCCCGAGCGCTGGGGCAAGCCCATGGCCGCCGTCCTCGGCGCCCTCATGGCCCAGATGGACCTTGGCGCGGGCGCCATTGGCGGCAAGGACTCGATGAGCGGCAGCTTCGAGGATGCCGAGGGCGAGCTCAACGTCCCGCCCACCCTCATCAGCTTCGCCGTCGCCGTGGGCAAGGCCGCCCGCGCCACCTCGCCTGAGTTCAAGGCCAGCGGCCACCGCGTCATCTGCGTCGGGCCCGCCGAGTACGGCGACGACTACCGCCCGAACGCCACCGGCCTGCTCGAGACCTTCGATGTCATCGAGAAGCTCGTGGGCGACGGCGCCACGCTCGCCATCTCCACGCCCGGCTACGGCGGCGAAGCCGAGGCCCTGTTCAAGATGTGCGTCGGCAACCAGCTCGGCGTCGCCCTCGTCGAGGACGTCCCCGCCGACAGCCTGTTCGACCCGGCTTATGGCAGCTTCCTCGTGGAGCTCGCCGACGGAGCCGAGCTGCCCGCCTCGACTGACAACGTCTCCGTCGAGCTCCTCGGCACCACGACCGAGGCCTACGAGTTCGTGGCCGCCGGCGAGACCTGCGATCTCGCGACCCTCCAGGAGGCTTGGGAGAGCGGTATCGAGGGCGTGTTCCCCTACCGCACCAAGGTCGAGGCCGAGAAGGTCGATGCAATCGACTACCAGGCCAAGGACGTCCACGTCTTCAGTGGCGCCAAGCTCGGTCGCCCGCGCGTAACCATCCCCGTCTTCCCAGGCAACAACTGCGAGTATGACTCCGCCCGCGCCTTCACCGCCGCCGGTGCCGACGCCGACGTCTTCGTCATCAACAACCTCACGCCCGCCGCTGTTGCAGAGAGCACCCACGAGCTCGCCGAGCGCATCCGCAAGAGCCAGATCGTCATGATCCCGGGTGGCTTCTCCGGCGGCGACGAGCCCGATGGCTCCGCCAAGTTCATCACGGCCTTCTTCCGCGCCCCCGAGGTCACCGAGGCGGTCCGCGAGCTGCTCCAGCAGCGTGACGGCCTCATGCTCGGCATCTGCAACGGCTTCCAGGCCCTTATCAAGCTTGGCCTCGTTCCCTACGGCGACATCGTCGACGCCACGCCTGAGGCGCCCACGCTGACGTTCAACACCATCGGCCGCCACCAGAGCCGCCTCGTGCGCACCCGCGTCGCGAGCAACCTCTCGCCGTGGCTCGCCCAGTGCGAGCAGGGCAGCGACTACACCGTCGCCATCTCCCATGGTGAGGGCCGCTTCGTCGCCAGCGACGAGGTTCTCGCCCAGCTCATCGCCAATGGCCAGATCGCCACGCAGTACGTCGACGAAGCCGGCGTCCCGAGCATGGACCTCGACGTGAACCCGAACGGCTCCATCGCCTGCGTCGAGGGCATCACCAGCCCGGACGGCCGCGTCTTCGGCAAGATGGGCCACGTCGAGCGGCGCGGCGACGGCCTCTACGCCAACGTACCGGGCAACAAGTTCATGCCCGTCTTCGAGAGCGGCGTGAAGTACTTCATGTAACCTGAAAAAGGGACAGTCCCTTTTTCAGGTGGCAGCCGTCCGTCACTCAGGCAGCCACTTGCCATCAGGCGCCCCGGTTCCCTCGCGAGCCGGGGCGCTTTTTTGTGCGCCGGCGCCCGAGCCTCGGCGTCGTTCGCCCCACGTCTGACAGATAATGGAGGACAAGCAACAACCACGACCACGGAGCAAACCTTGGATTCCAACCTCACCTACATCGCGGAGCGCCTCACCGAGCTCACCGCCATCCCCAGCCCCACCGGCTACACCAAGCATGCAGCGGACTATCTCGTGAAGACCCTCACCGAGCTTGGCTTCGCGCCCGAAATCTCTAACAAGGGCAACGTGCTCGTCCAGCTGGGCGGCGAGGGCAACCCCCTCGTACTCGCCAGCCATATCGACACGCTCGGCGTCATGATCCGCTCCATCAAGGACAACGGCCGCCTGCGCCCCACGACCCTCGGCGGCCACCAGTGGCGTACCGCGGATGGCGAAAACTGCACCGTCCACACGCGTGACGGCCACACCTACACCGGCGTCGTCCTCAACACCGAGCCCTCCGCCCACGTCGCAGACGACAAGGTCGAGCAGATTGAGAAGAACATGGAGATCCTCCTCGACGAGAACGTAGCCACGAAGGACGAGGTCCTGGCTCTGGGCATTCAGACGGGCGACATCATCGCCATGGACCCGCGCACCACGATCACGGAGAGCGGTTACATCAAGAGCCGCTTCCTGGATGACAAGCTCTCCGCCTCGATCCTCATCGGCTTCGCCCGCGCCGTCGCCGCCGGCGAGATCACGCTCGGCCGCAAGGTCTCCCTGCTGTTCACGGTTTACGAGGAGGTCGGTCACGGCGGCAGCGTCGTGCCGGAGGACACCCGCGACATGATCAGTGTCGACATGGGTTGCGTGGGTGCGGACCTCGGCTGCACCGAGCGCATGGTTTCGATCTGTGCCAAGGACTCGGGTGGCCCGTACAACTATGATGTCGTAAGCGACCTCGCGGCGGCGGCCAAGACTGCCGGCCTCGACTACGCGATCGACGTCTACCCGCACTACGGCTCTGATGTCGAGGCCACGCTCACGGCCGGCTTCGACATCCGACACGGCCTCATCGGCCCTGGCGTCTACGCCTCGCACAACTACGAGCGCTCCCACATGGACGGTGTCCGCAACACGTTCGAGCTGCTCCGCGCCTACGTCGCTCTGTAGGTCGAGCTGCTCCGCGCCTACGTCGCGCTGTAGAGATACCAAAGCCCGCTAGACGCAAAAGCGCGCCCGCACGGTCAACGTGCAGGCGCGCTTTTTGTAAGAACAGGAATTGGCGGGCAATCGCCCCGAACCCAATTTCACAGCAAGAGGGCGAGCCAGATCGTCAGGCTCGCCCTCCGTTTCGCTACAGCTTCTTGTGAAGCTTCAGCAGCTCGATAAGCATATGGTCGCGGTACTCCGCTAGGCTCTCGGGCGTATTGCCCGTCTGTGCGGGGCGCGCGGCAAGCTCGGCGTTCACGCCATCTTGTGCCACCTGCGCAAACTCGGGCGGGAAGCTCTTCCAGTCCGCCATGTCCTCAAGCCACAGGTTGATCGAGTCATTGAGGTGATTCATGAGGCCGGACACGCCGCCCTTGCCGCCACCCAGCTCAAACACGAGAGACGGCCCCATGATGCCCCAGCGAATGCCCGGGCCAAAGGTCACCGCCTTGTCAGCGTCCTCGATGCTGCACACGCCGGAAAGCACGAGGTTCGCCACCTCACGGTACAGCGCCATCTGAAGCCTGTTGCAAATAAAGCCGAGGGCCTCCTTCTGCAGCACGACCGGCTCCATACCAATAGCCGTATAGAACGCCTTGGCACGTTCGACGGTCTCCTCGCTGGTCTTCTCTCCCTTCGTGATCTCCACGAGCGGAATGAGGTGAGGCGGGTTGTAGGGATGGCCGCCACAGAAGCGCTCTGGATGCTCGGCGTTCTTGGCGATCTCAGTCACGAGCAGACCAGACGTCGAGCTCGCGACGATGGCGTCTGGCTCTGCCGCCGCCTCGATCTCCTTTACGAGCTCCCATTTGACCTCATAGTGCTCAGCCGAGGACTCCTGGATGAACTGTGCGCCCGCGACCGCCTCGGCAATGGAGGTGGTGTAATGGATACGCTCCGCGATTGCCGCCGACTCTTCCTCCGTATAGACGCCATTCTTCACGAGGGACTCTAGCGAAGCCGCCACACGCTCGCGCGCGAGCTCGCTCGATTCCTCCGTGCGGTTCTGCGCCCACACGTCAAGCCCAGCCATCGCAAACTTAAGCGCGTAGCTATACCCGATGACGCCGGCACCGACCGACGCCACCTTCTTAATCTGGATGCCATCAATCTCCATGCAATGCCTCCCAGCCGAGGAAACGCGGGTCTCGTAAGCCCACCTTCCCTGAGTATAGGTCTGGTTACACTGCCTCGACAGCGAAGTCATCCGCCTCGTCCTCGCCGCCAATGACCCCGGGGTCCGTCAGCTCAATCGGCTCCTCAAGCACGGTCCCCACGGGGAATGCGCGGCGGAACACAAAGCGAGCGAAGGGCCCGGCGACGAGGAGGTTCCACGGCAGGGCCATCACGAAGTTCCAGGGGATGTTCGAAAGCCAGGCCATGGGGACGATCGCGAGCGTACCGGCATGGAAGGCTCCCTCAAAGGCGCCGTAGAGCGACATGATAATCACCATCGGCACTACCATGCAGCCAGAGACCGCGAGCGTCATGGCGCGAGGAGAACTCTTGCCCGGGGTCACGAGGTACTTGAACGCGAGGCCTTTGGCGAGCGGTCCCGCGATAAACACGTCGCACAGCATCGCGAAGATGTAGGCGGGCGGGAAGCCGACCCACGCGTCGACGATGACATCCATCCCAACGTGACCGTACATGCGCGCGACGTTGTAGATGGACATCCAAAGCACCATGCAGAAGCACATGATGACGGTGAAGATCAGGCTCTCTCGCTTGTTGGTAGGCATATGTGGGCGATTCCTCTCCGTTTGTCTCCGCAGGCTGTGCCTGCGGCGGTAGCCGCGCCAACAAAAAAACGGGCGAGACGAAGTCTGAACTTCATCTCGCCCGTATGCGTATGCATGGCTGCGACTACATCCTATGTTGCATGGGCAACCCTACCACGAAACGCCATCCCTTCGTAAGCGTTAAGTTTGTGGAGACACCCAGACAAGCGGGCGCGGCCCGAGAGGCGCACGCGGTGTGAACGAAGCCGCAGATCAAGCGCGAGCCATCAAAGCACGCAGCAAAACGACGAAGAAGGAGCGCCCTACTTGGCCCAGGGCACGCTGCAGCTGGGATTTTCCTCGGAGGAGAACTTCTTCTCAAGGAACTCCCACATCTCGTCCTCGGTCTCCATGGTGGAGAGAGCCTTCTCAACAGGGCAGACCTTCGAGGGATCCTTGGAGGACTTCACGAGTTCAACGTCCTCCTCGGCATAGAACTCGAAGCCGTTGCTCTCGAGGAAACGACGGCCCGGCTGAGAGAGCTGACGGCACGCAAACCTCTTGACGCCAAGCCTCTTTCCCACGGTCGAAAGCGCGGCGCCTAGCTGAGTGGCCACAAGGGCGTACGCGCCGGGAACCTCATTAGCGAGCATCGCCTTGACGATGGTGCCAGCCGGGCTCTTCTGAGCGCTCCAAACGACCTCGCCGGCCTCGGAGACAAGCGCGACAAGCGCGCCATCAGCGGTGCCGATCTCAAGCAGTTCTTCATTGGTCATCGTATGACCCTCCTATCGCACTGACTTACGAGGCGCAAACCCCGCTCTTCTCTGCCGCACTTCTACCCACATAGTTACGTTACTAAACAGATGAGACCAAGCAGAAGCGGGGTGGAACGGATTTCTCCGCCCCACCCCGCTGTCAGCTACTTAGTGCAGCTTGGCTTTAGTCGCTTGCGCGTAAGAATTAGGCGCGAGCCTTGACGGCAGCCTCGATGCGCTTAGCGCCCTCCATGACCATGGAGCGCGGAGCGGCGAAGTTGAAGCGCATGAAGCCGAAGCCCTCCTTGGCGCCGAAGGTGGTGCCGTCGTTCAGCAGGACCTTAGCGTCGTTGAACATGAAGTCCTTGAGCTCCTGCTGGGTCTCGAAGCCGAGGCCGCGGCAGTCGAGCCAGCTCATGAAGGTGGCCTCGGGCTTGATGGCGGTGATGCCCGGGACGTTCTCGTTGATGTAGTCAACGAACATGTCGCGAGTGCCGTTGAGGTAAGCGAGGCACTGATCAGCGTAGTCGTCGCACTGGCCGAAGCAGACCTCGAGGGCGATGTTGCCGAAGATGTTGCGGCCCATGCCCTTGGCGTAAGCCTGCTGGTTCATCATGCGGCGGTAGATCTTCTCGTTGTGCGTAAACCAAGCGGCGGTACGGAAGGCAGCGATGTTGAAGGTCTTGGCCGGGTTGACGAAGGTAATGGAGTTGTTAGCGAACTCCTCGGAGATGGAGCAGAACGGGATGAACTCGCCGCCGTCGTAGACGATGTCAGCGTGGATCTCGTCGATGCCGACCATGACGTCGTTGGCGATGCAGAGCTCGCCCATACGAGTGAGCTCCTCGCGGGTGAAGTTGCGGCCGGTCGGGTTCTGCGGGTTGCAGATGAACATGACCTTGAGGGCGGGATCCTTGAGCTTCTTCTCAAGGTCCTCCCAGTCAATCTCGTAGCGACCGTCGACGAGCTTCATCTCGTTGTAGACGAGCTGACGGCCGTTGTTCTTGATGAGGCCGTGGAACGGCGGGTAAACCGGGGTCTGGAGAAGGACCTTATCGCCGACGGCGGAGAACTCCTTGACGACCCAGATCATGGCCATGATGACGTTCGGCGAGAAGTCGATGTAGTCGGGGTTCAGCACGGTGTTGTGACGAACCTTGTACCAACGAGCGACGGCGTTCTCGAAAGCGGAGTCGATGTAGGGGTAGCCGTAGTGGGGCATGTCGACGCGCTTGTGGAGGGCCTCGGTGAGCTCAACCGGGCTCTGGAACTCGGAGTCAGCGATCCAGAACGGGAGGACGTCGTCCGGGCAGAGGGACGGGTCAAACTTCTTGGCGTCGGTGCCGCGGCGATCAACGCCCTTATCGAAATCGTAAACGTGGCTCATGATTTGCTCCATTTCTTTCTGAGTTAGAACGGACTGCAAAACAACGCACTACTTGGATGGTAGCAGCGGTACGTCCAGTAAAACAAGGGAGGGCTTAGAAGAACAGGGTCCAGCCGTAGCCGATGATGACGTTCAGCAGGAACATGGTGATGCAGGGGATCATGCAGCTCTTGGAGAGATCCTGCAGGTCGATGCCGCCCATACCAGCGGTAGCGATGATGACGCCGGCGACGGGGGACATGGAGCGGCCCATAGCGGTGGCAAGCTGCATCGGGACGGCGATGCTCTGGGTGGCCATGCCCATGGTGGTGGCCATATCCGGGACGAGCGGGCCGAAGGCGTACCAAGAGGCGTTGCCAGAGCCGAGGATGAAGGCACCGAAGAACGTGATGAAAGACATGCAGAGGACGACGATGATCGGGGCACCGTTGGCCTCGGCGAGGAGGCCGGAGACGACCGTCAGGCCACCGAGGAGCTTGATGCCCTCAGCGAAGATAGCAGCGGCAGAGAGGATGGAGACGACGCGAGCGAAGGCGCCACCCATCTCCTTCATGACGAAGCTCATGTCGTCGGTGACGGCCTTGTCGCGCTTACGAACAAGCTCGATGAGGAAGACGACGAGCAGGCAGAGCAGGTTCGCGACAGCGACGTCCATCTTAATGGGGCTGAAGGCGAAGGCAATGATGATGACGAGCGGGGCAACCGGGAAGATGGAGTACCAAACCGGGCAGTCAGAATCCTTGACGGCCTCGTGCTGAAGCTCCTGGACACCCTCGGCAGCGGCGGCCTTCTTGTCGCAGCGGTTGAGCCACATGGGAAGAAGGATGGCGGCGATGACGGACAGGATGACGCCGACGGGGAGCTGCCACTGCATGAAGTAGTCAATCATCGGGATGCCGACGACCTTCTCAGCGGCGAAGATGGCGGAGGAGTCATTGGGACCCCAGTCAAGGAAGCTGCCCATGACGACGGCGGTGCACGCGGAGAGCGGGCTAATGCCGAGGGAGATCATGATCGGGAAGGCGATGGACATAAGGAGCATCGCGTGGCCGGAAGCACTGGGGATAACGAGCTTAAGAGCGCAGCCGATGAGGAACAGGAAGCTCAGAACGATGTAGGGGTTCTTGATGCCACCGAGGGGCTTGGTGGCGAGGAAGGCCAGCTTGGTGGAGGCACCGATGTGCGTCATGTACATCGCGTAGCCGGTGACCATCATAAGCGTGAGGCCGACGCCGCTCATGTTCTTGGAGAAGCAGTTCTTCGCGAACACGACGCAGTCGAGGAGGATGTTACCGGTGGTGTCCTCACCGAGGACGGAGGTGCCGGTGAAGGCGGAATAGGCCATCAGAACAGCGATGCCGGACATCATGAAGATGAAGACGGAGTTGACCTTCTTCAGGACGCAGCGCACGACGAATGCGATGTAAATCAGCGTCAGAAGAACAGAGATTGCAGGACTCATCGACTCACTTCCTCTTTTCTTTGAGGTTATAAAACGACCAGATGCGAACTGGCTTGCCATGGCGTTGTTTAGCATCTACATCGCCGTAGTTTAGACGCTAACTTGCGTTGTTTTACGCTTAAACTATGAACGGTAGTTTATCGGCCGCGAACGGTATCGCCATTCCCCTATTAATTATTGTATGTTTTAGTAGTAAACTTGTTCGGTTACCTCGAATGAAGGGGGGTTGCATATGACGCAGCCAGTACCCAATGACGGCATTCGTCACCCCATTGACGACGTCACGGCATGCGACATCCTCCATCAGATGTCCTCTTTCTATTCCGGAACGAAGAAGCCCCATGACTACGGCACCGGCGAGTCGTACACCGCCTGGGAGACCCACGTCATCAAGTACATCGCCGATCACCCCGGCGTCACGCTCACCGACATGGCGCTCGCGTTTGGCAAGACCAAGGGCGCGTTCTCCCAAATCGTGAACAGACTCGTCGCGCGCGGCCTTATCGTCAAGAACAAGGCGGAGGGTATGGACAACCGCCAGTTCCTCGAGCTGAGCGAGAAGGGCCTCGAGCTCAACGCCGCACATGAGCACTATGATGCGATTCACTTTGGCGAGTCGATGTCCATCGTGAGGTCTCAGTACACGGACGAGGAGGTTGACCACGCCTTTACGGTTCTGCTGTGCTGGCTCAACGCGCGTCGCACCATCCACAAGAAGCGCATCGAGCAGCAGAAGGCTTCTGGCAACGACTCCTTCTAGGGATTGCGGAGCGGCAGGCCGCGCAAGAGGCACGAACCTGGCTGGCGCGGGGCGTGCGGCCGACACTAGGTGCATACCAGCCGACGCAAAGCGAAGGCGACTGGTGCCAAGCGCAAGATATGCGTCGATTCCAACGCCAGCCTCTTCGCGCACATATATTGTTTGCGCGCACTAATATGTGGCCGGCAGGGGAGCGTCCCCTGCCGGCCCTTTTCATCCTGGATCTGTAACCGACCGCGATTCTCGTTTCCGCCTAGTCCACGCTCTTGAGCGCTTCGAGCATGTCGACGCGGCGCAAATACTGGTTGACGACTGCACACATCGCCGCAACCACGAGCACGATGACGACCGTCGACACCACGAAGGGGAGCCACCCGCAAGCAGGATCGAACATCACGTTCTCCGGCGGCACAGCGGCGATGATGTACTGCTGCAGCATCCAACCGAGCAGCCAGCCAACCGTCAGCGCGAGACACGAGTTGATGATCGTCTCGCGATAGATGTACATCGTGACTTCGCGTGGATAGAAACCGAGGACCTTGATCGTGGATAGCTCGCGGATGCGCTCGGCCACGTTAATGGTCACGAGGTTGTAGACGATCACCACCGCCAGCAGCACCGCCACCACGATAAGCACGCCCATGATCATGTTGAGGGACTTCACCACGACGTTGATCTGGTCGATAAGCGCCGCACTCTGCACACACCCCATCACGCCCGAAAGGCTCATGAAGCGCGCTGCCTCGGAGCGAATCGCCGTCGTGCCGCTGTCCGCCAGGTTCACGACAGAGGCATTCGTCTCCAGGGGCTTGCCGAAGCAGTTCTGGTAGGCCTCCGCGCTCATGAACATGAAGTGCTCCATGTACATCTCGCAGATGCCAGCCACACGCACGCCGCACTCGCGACCGTCCGCATCCTTGAACGTGAGGGTATCCCCTACGCGCAGGCCGATGAGGTTCGCGAGGCGCTCGGAAATCACAGCGCCGTCCGGAGAAAGCTCGAGTGCCCTGCCGGTCGAGCGCTCGCGAATGCGCAGGTAACTAGCAAAAGCGCTCGCGTCCTCAGGGACAAGCAGATTGATCTTCTGGTCATCGCCCTTGGCGCCGCCTCGCTTGGTCACGCTTTCGTAGCGCACGGGCAGGTGGCTGGCGACGGCACTGGAGGCAAGCTCGGCATCTATTCCCGCGCGCTCGTCCTCACTCACGTGGCCATTCTCGGCAACGATCAAGTCATAGCCGATGATGTCGCCAAACTGGGCGTCGGCGAGGCCGTTGATGGAGTTGCGCACGGCAAAGCCGCAGAACATGAGGCACACGGCGCCCGCCACGCCAACAACGGTCATGAGCATGCGCTTCTTGTAGCGAAGGAGGTTTCTGCAGGTGACCTTCTGCGTAAAGTTAAGGCGATTCCACACCGGCGAAATGTGCTCGAGGATGATCTTCGAGCCGGCGGCCGGAGCCTTGGGAAGAAGGAGCTGAGCGGGTTTCTCCGCCAGGCTTCGCTTGGCCACCGCTGCCGCCGGACCAACCGAGACGGCCAGAGCCAGCGCAAAGGCGGCCACGCTCACCAACGGGTGGAAGTGCATCTCGATGGGTGGCAGCACGAATTTCGAACCATAGGCGCTATAGACGATGAACGGCATCAGCGTATGGCCGAGCGCGATGCCGACAAACGCGCCAATGCCTCCTGCCGTGGCACCGTAGACCACAAACTTAAGCATGACGTCGCGGTCGCGATATCCCAAGGCCTTGAGGGTGCCGGAGTTCACGCGCTCCTCATCCACCATGCGAGTCATCGTGGTCGATGCCACGAGCGCCGCCACCAGGTAGAGGAAGTAGGGAAAGACGTCCGCGAGAGAATCGACAATCTCGCTCACGCTGCTGTAGGTCTTATAACCTTCTGAGCCCGGGGTTTCTCGACGCGAGTCAACGGCATAAGTCGGTTGGTCGATGGAATCTCGTTGCTCGCGCGCATCGACGAGGGAGGCTTCGCCATCGGCAATCTTCCGCTCAGCGCCGGGCAAGGCGTCGTTGTACTCCGCGAGGGCGGATTCGTACTCGAAGCGCTTTTGGGCAAGCGTGCCCGCCGCCTCGTCATACGCGGTGCGGCCCTGCTGATAGGCGGCGAGCCCTTCGTTGTACTCGGCCATGCCGGCGTCATAGGTGGCCTTACCGGCGGCGTACTCAGCCTGGCTTGCGGATAGCCTCTCGGCGCTTGCGTCAATCTGTGCGGAGACGGCATCGAGCTCCTGCTGCTTGGCGGCAAACTCCGCCTGGCCGTTCGCGACTTGCTGGTCAAGAGCTGCCTGAGCCGAGGAAAGCTGCTGCTCAGCGGCATCGAGCTGCGCTGATTGCTGGATGTAGCTCGCGTCATCGATGAGGCCGGCGGCGTATGCCTGCTCGAGTTGGTCCCTCTTTTGCGCAACGTCCGCACGCTGGACGTCAATCTGCGCCTGCGTCTGAGCCGTTTGCTGCTCCGCTGCCACCTTGGCGTCATCGAGGGCCTGGACGGACGCCGCGTATTGGGAGCGCGCCTCGGCAAGCTGCCGTTCTCCTTCGTCTAGCTGGGCGCGGGCATCTGCAAGACGATCGTGTGAAGCGAAAAGCGTTTCACGCGCACCCACCAGCCGCGCGGCAGCCGCCTCAAGCTGTGACCAAGTGTCATCGAGGGTCGCCTGTCCATCTGCGAGTCTCGCGGCAGCATCATCCAGCGCTGTCTTGGCGTCGGAGAGCTGCTGACGAGCGTTGTCGAGAGTCGCCCGGCCATCAGCGATCTTGTCGTCGAACTCCGCGCGTACCGCAGCGAGACGGCGCGGCGGCGCACATGCGAGCACGGTGGCAAGCTCCTCCTTATGAGCCGAGACGCGTGCGAGATACTCCGCGCCATACGGGTCGAGGCCCTCGGTGTCATCAAACGTAAGGCGTGCAACCATACGATAGTCCGCATTGAAGACGCCGGGCGTTACCACGGCATATCCCGTAAGGTCGCCCGTTCCCACCGTTGTCTTGCCCTTGTTCACGCTCGCGATGATCTCCGTCGAGCTCACATGTCCCACAACGCGAAAATGCGTCTGCGTCAGCACCGTGCTGCCACCCATGCCGGCCTTTTCAACCAGGTCGACCGTCGAGCCAAGCGGAAAGCGATCTGCGAGGAAGGAGTCGACGGCTATTTCGTCAGGAGCCGAAGGCATGCGACCGTCAACGACCTCAAACTGACTTACGCGCTCAGGGACCGACTCGAGTCGAATGGAGTCATTAGTGTCCGCAATCGTAACGTCTTTGAGGTAGCCGAACTCGACCTCTCGAACGCCGGGAGTCGCTTTGATATCCGCCTGGTCATCGGCATCAAGGCCAAGGTCGCCAATAACGGTAACGTCTGCCATGTCGTAGCGGTCGAAGAATCGGGCAGAAGTCGCGCGCATATCCGGACCCGCGACCTTGAGGCCCACGAGAGCGAAGGAGCCCAGGGCGATAAGGCAGACGATGGAGCAGAAGCGCCCCCTTGACTTCTTGAACGTGGCGAGAACGTCACGCCAAAGCATGGTCTTCTTTACGCGCGCCATGACGCCCTCTCCCGTACCGGGTCCAGTCAAGCTCAGTTTCGTGGCCCTACTTTGCCAGCCAACTCGCCATCGGACGACAAATCTGGCGCGCATTGTTATATGCCATATCAAGCGTAAGGCACGTTCGCGCAGAATAGAACCCGTCCTCACGGCAGATAGTCAATGCGAGCTCCGGCTGGTTACCCGTAAGGCGAAGCGGCAAAAGCAGCTGGATGCGCCCGTTGTAGTACTGCGGCACCGCAATGGTGTAGTTCGCAGCCGCGCGACGCTCGGCCTCCGCAACGGCACCCTCAAAGGCCCGGCGCAGCAAGCACTCGTTTCCCTCGCCACGAAGTTGCTCCGGGATGCGAGCCAAGTTGTTCTCATCGCCCAGAATATGATCGATATTCGGACGAACCCGCAGGTGGAAATCGTAAATGAGGTCTGCGGGGTTATCGGTGTAATGAACGCGGGCGGGAAGTACGTCAACCTCTGACAGTGCCAAGTCGCTCGACTTAAAGAAGCCCTTGAGGAACCATGGCTGGGCACCTGGGCGATTGTTGGGCTGGAACAATGCGTATATCGCCTCGAAGCGCGGCGTGAATAGCCCCGTATTGAAGCAGGCGAAATCGCCATCCAACACGATGAAGGACTTCCCTCTCCCCTCTTCATCGACGCGTTCCTGCAGGTACGCGGCACGACGATACGTGAAGTCGATGTAGTTGAGCAATATCCTGTTATCCGGGCCCCAATCCTCGGGGTCAGCCAAGTCTGCCAGGTATTGGTAGCAGGGATAAGGACAGAAGGCGAAGTCGACAATCCTGTCAGGGTAGACCATGCGTCCTCCGTTTCTCGGGTTTGAGGCTACTATACGCGCCATCCATACCGCACGCATCGCAAGAATCGAGGCGCGAGCGCAGATGCCGCTTGTCGGCCGCCTGTATACTAAAGGACCGCACAAACCAGTTAAGGAGCCCAATGCCCGGCCTCGGTACCCTCATCAATGTCACCCTGATCATTATCGGCGGGCTCATCGGCCTCGCCGCCAGCTCGCTCGTCACAGAGCGCCTGCAAGACGCGCTTCTCCGCGCATGTGGCGCGTGCATCGTATTCGTTGGCATCGCAGGCACACTCCAGCACATGCTCGTCGCCACCGTTGCGGAAGACGGAACCGTTCTCCTCTCTACGACGGGCACGATGATGCTTGTCGTGTCGATGGCGCTCGGTACGGTCATCGGCGAGGTCATCGACATCGACGCTCGCTTCGATGACCTCGGAAAATGGCTGCGCGACCACACTGGCAGCTCTGGCGACCCCCGCTTCGTCGACGGCTTCGTCACCGCATCGCTCACCCTCTCGGTCGGCGCGATGGCCATTGTGGGTTCCATCCAAGACGGTCTTGCGGGCGATTGGTCCGCCCTCGCGCTCAAAGGTTCCATCGACGCAATCATCGTCTGCGCGATGGCGGCGTCTATGGGCAAGGGCTGCATCTTCTCCGCGCTCTCGGTTGGCGTTTTCCAGGGACTCGTCACGGCGCTCGCCACACTCATAGCCCCGGTCCTGTCCGACGCGGCGCTCGCCAACCTCACCCTCGTAGGCTCAGTCCTCATCTTCTGCGTAGGGATCAACCTCATCTGGCCTCGTACCTTCAAGCCGGCAAACATGCTGCCTGCCGTGGTCATCGCCGCCGCATGCGCAGGGCTCCCCTGGTTCTAAGCTCAAGCGGTCCAAAGCCCGGCTCCAGCGCGCGGCCTGGCTCTGGCGTGTGGCCTGGTTCTGGCGTGTGGCCTGGTTCTGGCCCAAGGCATAGCTCTGGCCCGAAGCCTAGCTCTGGCCCGCGGTCCGGTCTGGCCCAAGACCCGGCTCCCCCCGCGCTGCCTGGGAGAAGCAAGTCAAACAGATGTTCGCAATCAGTGCTATCATAGGCGTCCCTAAGGCTGGCTCGGGAGGGAGGCATGATGCGATCTACCGCTCAAGAAGTGCTCGACATGCTCCTCCAGAGCCCCAGCCTCCGCCGCAGCGACTTCGTGGACCGCGTCTTCACGGATGAGCCCATCCTCATGCGCGGCTCCCAAATGGCCAGCTACATCCCCCCGCGCATCCAAGAGATGCGCGAGATGGCGCTCTCGCCCGAAGGTCGCGGGATGATTGGCGCCCAGCTCTTCACCAAGCAAGCGCTCTTCATGGAGGATTACGAGGACGACGTCGAGTATCACGGCTCGTTCGAGCGCTATTTCCCCACTTACGTGGATATGAATAACCGCCAGCTCAGAGGCTATTTCTCATGGAGAAGCGCCATCCGTCGCGGAGAAGAGACCCCCAAGGCGCCCCTCTCCTTTGCGTTCGTTCACCTCTATGAGCTAATCGGCAGCATCGGCATCGAACACGAGCCCATCGGGCGCAGCCGCGAAGGCCTCACTAGGGCTGAGCAGGGTTTCCTTGCCATCGAGCATTTCTGGAAGACTCACGAGGACACCTACCCCAAGCTGCAACGTTACGTGACGCGTTGGCTCCGCGATTACGCGGTCTGGCATGGGCTTGACACGTCCTACCTCGCTCCGTACGTAAATACCGCCTTTGACGAAGCACTCGTCAGCCTCACGGAGTCCCTCGGCTCTTGGATGGCGGCGACGCCCCAGAAAAAGCCTCGCAAACGAGATGCGCGGGCAATGGCTCTCGCCGGCGCAGACAGACCGGAGGAGGAGCGGCTCTTCGCCGCACTCGATACGCTGTCCACCTACCGGCCACGCGTAAGCCGCCTCTATCGCGACCGTCCGGAGACGCTCCGCCATGTGACCTGCTCCGTTATCGCTGAGCTTGCCCTCTATTACGAGAAGCACCGCAAATCCGGCCTTGTCGAAGATCTTTTCGGCAGCTCACAGGCCTTCCCCTACGTCATGTTCATGAACGCCGTTTTCTGGACGGGTAGCCCCCACGAAGACGCGATCTACGAGATAAGCCCCTGCAATCGCTACGGTTGCGCCAAGGGACGCTGGTATCACGAGGGATTCCAGACCACCGCCAGACGCAGCTCCAAGCTCGGAGCCATTCTCCGCCTGATCGACCAGCGCCTGCGCGTCGCGATTGGCTATCCCCATCCGCTCACCAAGAAGGACGCACCAAAGTACCTCGACAAGATCGTGGCGGAGCAGATTGAGGCCCGCCTCGCCTGGGAGGCGGGCCGCGAGGCAAGGGCCGTTCGGGTCGACCTCTCCCAGCTCGCCGGCATTCGCGCCGCGGCAAACGCAACGTGCGATTCGCTCCTCATCGACGAAGAACGAGAGGATGAGGCCGTGTCGCCCGCGGCAGAGGCCGTGTCGCCCGCAGCGAAGACGCCCGCGGCAGCGGCGTCCATGTCCCGGGTCGAGACGCTCGAAGCCATGGCGCCCGAGGTCCCGGCAGGCACAGCTGTGCCGGAGACTGAAAAGCCTACCGCCCGAACGGGAGAGTTCGCCGACGAGGGCCCAACGACTGGCCGCCCTTCGGCGGAGCAAGCCATAACACCCGCCGGGGCGTCTTCCGCGGAAACAACGCCGGCGCCCTATGGCCTCACCGCCATTGAGCTCGAGCTTCTTCAGTCACTTCTCGATGGCACCCCATGGGAGGTTCCCACAGGCACATCGCTCGACATGCTCGTGGACTCCATCAACGAGAAGCTCTTCGACTTGCTTGGAGATACCGCGCTTGAGTTCGACGGTTTAGTGTCCGGCATGCCCGCTATCATCGACGACTACGCAGAAGACGTGAGGGAGGCCCTCTCCTATGAGTGAGAACACAAGTCAGATGGCGCTATCCGCTGATGCGCCCGCCACCAAGCCACGCGTCCCCAAGCGCATCGCTGCCGTCATCATCAATTCGCTTAAGGGTGGTGTGGTGCCGCGCATCGGCCTGCCCTACGTGACGGTCGGCCGTGAGACTGAAATTCGTGCCCTCCTCCATGACCTTGACCTTATCGCCAACGGCGGTGCCAGCTTCCGCTTCCTCGTGGGTCGCTACGGCGCGGGCAAGAGTTTCCTGCTTCAAACCATACGCACTCATGCCATGGGCAAGGGCTTCGTCGTTGCAGACGCAGACCTCTCGCCAGAGCGCCGCCTCCAGGGAACCGCCGGCCAGGGGCTCGCCACCTACCGCGAGCTCATTCGCAACCTCTCGACCAAGACGCGTCCAGAGGGCGGCGCGCTCCAGCTCGTGCTCGATCGTTGGGTCGCCACCATCGACGCCTCCCCTGCCGGCGCGGAGGCAGCCCTCGCCGCGGCATGCGCCCCGCTCGAGGAGATGGTCCATGGGTTCGACTTCGCTCGCATCCTGCGCGCCTATCACGAGGCCAGCACCCAGGGGGATGACGAGCGCCGCGCCGCCGTCCTCAGGTGGCTCCGTGGCGAGTACCGCACCAAGACCGAGGCCCGCGGCGAGCTCGGCATCTCCTGCTGCATCGGCGACGATGACTGGTACGACTACCTCAAGCTCCTCGCGCAGTTCCTCGTGGGCGCCGGATATCAGGGCATGCTCGTCCTCATCGACGAGCTGGTGAACCTCTACAAGATCCCAAACGCCATCACGCGCCAGTACAACTACGAGAAGATCCTCACGATGTACAACGACACACTCCAGGGCAAGGCGCACCATCTCGGCATCATCATGGGCGGCACTCCGCAGTCCATCGAGGACCGCCGCCGCGGCGTCTACTCCTACGAGGCCCTGCGCTCCCGCCTGGCGGAGGGGCGCTTCGCCCGCGAGGGCATGTATGACATGCTCGCGCCCGTCATCAAGCTGAATCCCCTCACCTATGAGGAGCTTCTCGTCCTGACGGAGAAGCTCTCGGATATTCATGCGGGCTACTTCGGGTATGAGCGCACGCTTGGCACGGAGGACCTCGTCAGGTTCCTCCAGCTCGAGTACGGGCGTGTCGGCGCGGATACCCATCTCACCCCGCGCGAGGTCATCCGCGACTTCGTCGAGCTTCTCGACATCCTCCACCAGAACCCCGGCACCACGATCGAGAGCATTCTCGCGGGCGACGGGTCCTGCGGTGCCAACATGCCGAGCAATGTCAATGCACCAGTCACCACCACGTCGGCAGCCGGCGGCATGCCGAGTGACGCCAACACACCGGCCATCACCACGTCGGCGTCCGGTAACACGGCAAGCGCGGCCGCGCCGAACGGGGGCGTAACGCTGGCGGGGGCTGCGCCATCGGGCTCGGCTGCCGCTGGCACGGCCTCCACCATCGCGGGCGCGAGCCGTCCTGCCGAAGGCGCATCTAACAGAGACTTCTCCGGGTTCAAGCTCTGATGGACACCTTCTCTCGCTATGCGCCCTTCATCCAAGACTTCATCTATGACCATGAGTGGGAGAACCTCCGTGGCATCCAGGTGGCCGCTGCCGAGGCGATCTTCAACACGGACGACAACGTCCTGCTCACCGCGTCAACTGCGTCCGGCAAGACGGAGGCCGCGTTCTTTCCCATCCTTACGCTTTTCGACGAAAACCCTCCCGCGAGCGTGGGTGCCATATACATCGGCCCCCTCAAGGCCCTCATCAACGATCAGTTCCTCCGCCTGGAGGATCTCTGCGACGAGGCGCACATCCCCGTCTGGCGTTGGCACGGGGACGTCTCCTCGAGCCACAAAGCCAAGCTCCTCAAGAAGCCGAGCGGCATCCTCCAAATCACACCAGAGTCACTCGAGGCATTTCTACTCCATAAGCACTCGGCCATCCCGCATCTGTTCAGCGACCTTCGCTTCGTCGTAATCGACGAGGTCCACTCACTTCTGCGCGGAGACCGCGGCGGCCAAACGATTTCGCTCATCGAACGCCTCAGTCGCATCGCGGGCGTCAACCCGCGCCGCATCGGGCTTTCCGCCACGATCGGCGACCCAGACGCCGTCGGCGCATTCCTGTCCGCGGGCACGGGCCGCGGGTGGGTGGTTCCGCGCGTTCAGGAGCCCGAGCGCGTATGGAATCTCTCGATGGAGCACTTCTATCTCGATGGAGACCAGGCGGGAGACGCCTCGCTCGCCGAGGCGCTGCGCTCGCTTCGCGATTTCGACGCCTCGCGAAGGGCAGCAGACGCTCGCAAGGCGTCAAGCCGCAGCGACGCGCCCGCGAGCAACAGCGCCAGA
>ENA-OUQP01001207-OUQP01001207.1-human-gut-metagenome-genome-assembly--contig:-NODE-1207-length-18574-cov-6.713645_pt1 | contig 18574 bp, 16 predicted proteins | sample MGYA00237951_ERZ548836 | MGnify/ENA primary metagenome ERZ548836 (study PRJEB26490, sample SAMN05194702) | human gut metagenome | biome: terrestrial biome; feature: human-associated habitat; material...
ATTGCCGGCGGCGGGCGCGTGGGGCGGTATCTGGCCCAGAGCCTGCTGGCCAACCACCATTCCGTCGTCATCATCGAACCGGTGGAAGCGCAGTGCCGGATGCTGGCCGACCAGCTGGACATCCCGGTCATCTGCGGCGATTCCATCAATATGGATACCCTGCGCAGCGCCGACGCGGCCAGCTGCGACGCCTTTGTGGCCGTGACCGGCTCGGATGAGGACAACCTCATCGCCTGCCAGATCGCGAAGCGGGAGTTCGGCGTCGACCGCACCGTGGCCCGTGCCTCCAACCCCAAGAACCGGGAACTGCTCCACACCCTCGGCGTGGACACCGTGGTCTGCGGTACCGACAACCTGAGCCACATCCTGGAGCGGGAGATCGAGACCGACACCATCCGCCAGCTGCTCTCGCTGGGCGGCGGCACGGCCAGCCTGAACGAGATCCTGCTGCCGGAGAACTTCCTCTACGCAGGCAAGGCCATCATGGACATCCCCATCCCCGGCGATGCCATCCTGGTCAGCATCACCCGCGACACCGAGCTCATCATCCCCCACGGCAACACCGTCCTGCTGCCGTGGGACCGCATCCTGCTCCTGACGCAGGATGACACCCTCCACCTGCTGACCGAGGCGTGGGGGCTCAGCGGCAAATGACCGAGCGGGAGCTGCGCCGCACGGCGCTGGTCATCCTGCCCAGGGGCCGGGCAGTGCTCTGCATCTGGGCAGCCGCCGCCGGGCTGTTCCTTGCCCCGTTCGCCTTCTGGCAGAGCGTGCCCGCCGGGGCGGTCTTCTGCCTGCTCTGGGCCATGCTCACGGCCCTGCTGCGGGCGCGGGCCTGCAGCTATGCTGCCGTGCTGGGGGAACACACCCTGACCATCTATGCCGGCATCACCTTTCCGGTGCGGCGGGTGGTGCCCCGCCGGGCCGTGACCGGCGTCCAGCAGTTCCGCTCGCCGCTGCTGCGGCTGGCCGGAGCCACGGTGCTGGTCATCTCGGCTCCCGGCGCACGGGTGCTGGTGCCTGCCGTGCCCGCAGCACAGGCGGCGGCGCTGGCCTGTGCCCTTTCGGAGGACGCCCCATGACCGAACATCGTCTGCACCCCTTTGCCGCCCTGCGGGTCCTCCGCAAAACGCTGGTGCTCTATCTGGTGCCGCTCCTCCGTGTGCTGTTTGAGCGCAACTGGGCGGCGCTGCGGGCAGCGCTCCGGCAGGATCTCATCCTCTTTCTGCTGGTCTGTGCGCTGAGCTGGGTCATCCTCCACGCAAGCAGCTGGTCTTTGGATGAAAGCGGCACCTTCTGCCTCCACTGGAAGCTGCTGTTCCGGTTCGACCGGACGGTGCGGGGCGCTTCGCTGGCAGCCCTGACCATCGAGCGGCCGTTTTATTACCGGCTGGCCGGGGCCAGCCGGGTGACGCTCTATCCCGTGGGCGAGCCGAAACAGCGCACCCTGACCCTCTGCCTCCTCCGGGCCGATGCGCAGCATCTGGCCGACCAGCTGCTCCCCATCGAGGCCCCCAGCCTGCACCAGCCCAAAGGCGGCGAGCGGGCGGCGCTGGGGCTGCTGGGGGCCAACAGCCTTTCCACGCTGGCGCTCTTTCTGCTGGCCATCCGGCAGACGCAGCAGGGCCCGGACCGCTATGAGCTGGCCTTTGCGCAGATCAACTTTCTGGCCGGGCTGGCGGCGCGGTGGCTGCCCGCCGGTGCGGCCTGGCTCCTGGCCTTCTCCGGCTTTCTGCTGGGGCTGAGCCTGCTGCGCAGCTTTGTGCAGACGGTGCACTACGAGGTCTGGCACACCAGCACCCAGATCGGCAGCCGCGGCGGCTGGCTGGACCGGTTCGAGTGCCGGGTGAAGAGCGACCAGATCAGCTTTGCCGACGTCCGCCTTTCCCCCTTTGCCCGGCTGATGCGGCGCTGGCCGGTCTTCGTGACGGCGGGCAGCTGTTCCCCGGAGCTGCCGCTCTTCGTTTACCGTTCCGGGGAGGAAGCGCTCTTCCGGGAGCTTCTGCCCGAATTTCGGATGCCGCCGGACCTTCTGGCCCGGACAGAACAGCGCAGTCTCATCTTTTTTGCTCCCGCCGGAGCACCCTTTGCCCTCTGCGCCCTGCTCACCCTCCTCTCCCGCTCCACCCTGCCCGGCCTGACCGTGACCCTGCTGTTCCCCACCCTTTTCTTTGCGGCGGGGCTGGCGGGCGGCGCGATGGGCTACCGGCGGGAAGGGGTCTGGCTGCGGGAGGGGCGTCTGACCCTGCGGCGGCAGCGGGGCATCTATCTGCACAGCATCTGCGTCTTCCATCCGGATATCTGCCTGACGGCCCGGCAGTCGCCCTGGGCCGTCGATGCAGACCGCACCGATCTGACCGTCGCCTTCCCCGGCTTTGTCCGGCTGACGGTGCGCAGCATCCCGTGGCGGGACGCACAGAAATGTTTTGAATTTTTGGAAAGAAGTCGAATCTTATGATAAAAACGATCCTTTTTGATCTGGACGGCACCCTTCTGAACACCATCGACGACCTGGCCGATGCAGGCAACTGGGTCTGCGCTCAGCACGGCTGGCCTACCTTTACGGTGGAGCAGTTCAAGCACATGGTCGGCAACGGCATCCCGAAGCTGGTGGAGCGCTTTTCGCCCGCCGATGCCCGGTCGCCCGAACGGCTGGCCGCGACGCTGGCCGAGTTCACGGCCCGGTACGATGCCCACAAGGAAGACAAGACGGCTCCCTATCCCGGCATCCCGGAGCTGCTGGACGCCCTGAAGGCCGAAGGCATCCAGACCGCCGTCTTTTCCAACAAGGCAGATCCGCTCTGCGGGAAGATCATCGCACACTACTTCGGCACCGGTCGGTTCGAGCTTGTCCGGGGCAACCGCCCGAATCTGCCCACCAAGCCCGACCCCACCGGCGTCTATGCCCTGATGCAGGACCTCGGTGCAGAGGCCGCCAGCACCCTTTTCGTGGGCGACAGCGATGTGGATATCCTGACCGGCCACAACGCCGGTCTGCCCGCCATGGGCGCGCTCTGGGGCTTCCGGGGCGAAGCAGAGCTTACCGCAGCCGGAGCCGATGCGCTGGCCGCCGTACCGATGGACATTCTGGAATTTGCCCGGAGAGGGTGATCTTTGTTTTCATAAAGTTTACGCGCAGTTCATTGCATTCCGGGGCCTTCTTTCTTATAATTTGATTCAAATTTGAATCACACCGGAATCATCTGGAGGTATCCCCCTATGGCAGCTGAAAAGAAAGCATCCCCCAACGTCGAGAGCCGCCTGCGCCACAACATCCTGAAAATGCCGCAGGAGGTCTATCAGGCCAGCGGCATCGTCATCAACGGACGGCGGCTGAAGAGCCTCGTCTTCACCACCGACCTCGCCATCATCCGCAACTGCGATGCCGACGCCGTCTTCGCCGTCTATCCGTTCACGCCTCAGCAGGCCATCAGCGACGCCATCATCAAGGCCTCTTACATCCCGGTGTTCTGCGGCGTGGGCGGCGGCACCACCCACGGTGTGCGCACCCTGAACCTGGCCCGCGACGTCGAGAGCCAGGGTGCCATGGGTGTCGTGCTCAACTCTCCCATTTCAGACCTGAATCTGCTGGCGGTCTCGCGGGTCGTGGACATCCCGGTCATCATCACCGTGACCAAGGCGGACACCGACATCCGTGCCCGCCTCGAATCCGGCGCGTCCATCCTGAATGTGGCTTGCAGCACCGACACGCCCCGCATCGTGAAAAAAATCCGCGATGCGTTCCCGGATGTCCCCATCATCGCCAGCGGCGGCAAGACCGGCGAGAGCATCTCGGCCACCATCGCCGCCGGTGCCAACGCCATCACCTACACTCCGCCGTCCCCGGCCATCCTGTTCAAAGAGATGATGGAAAAGTACCGGGAGTGACGGTGCGGAAAACGCCCCATGTTCGAGCGGCTGCGGCAGTGCAGCCGCTCGTTTTTTCGGGCTGTACCGGAGATCTGAAAAAAATTTGATTTTTTTAGAAATAATTGTTGACAAACAGGCGAGTTCTGGATATAATAATAAAGCACCGTTCAAGTGCGCAAACAAAATATGGCGGCATAGCTCAGTTGGCTAGAGCATTCGGTTCATACCCGAAGTGTCACCGGTTCAAATCCAGTTACCGCTACCACATTACAGAGTTTCGCTAAGATAAGGGGGACGGTCGTCCGCAATAGTGGATGATGAAAGTCGGAGGTTTTAGCGAAGCTCTGTATTTCTAAGGCCCGTTGGTCAAGCGGTTAAGACACGGCCCTTTCACGGCTGTAACATGGGTTCGATTCCCGTACGGGTCATAAAAGCGTTCAAGCAAAGGCTTGAACGCTTTTATTTTTTGCCCGCATTGGAATCGAACAGGGCGGCGGTGCGAAGCACCGTAAGCAATCAGCCCTGTAGGCTGTTGCTTAGCCCGCGGGTCCCAGCGTACCAGGAATGTCTGCGAGGCGAGACTGCCGTGAAGAAATCGCCCCCCCATCAACAACAAACACCCCGCTCGATCGTCTGCGTCAGCAAACGGTAAAGCGGGGTGTTTTCAACATCTTATTGCATTGCTGTGGAAAACTGTGCGGTCAGTTCTCAGCCCTTCTTGTGGGTCGGGACCATGACCTCCAGGCCGCCCATGTAGGGCTGCAGGACCTTGGGGATGGTGACCGAGCCGTCGGCCTGCAGGTGGTTCTCCAGGAAGGCGATCAGCATACGCGGAGGTGCCACGCAGGTGTTGTTCAGGGTGTGGGCCAGATAGGTCTTGCCGTCCTTGCCCTTGACGCGGATGTGCAGGCGGCGTGCCTGTGCATCGCCCAGGTTGGAGCAGGAGCAGACCTCGAAGTACTTCTGCTGGCGGGGACTCCAGGCCTCGATGTCGCAGCTCTTGACCTTCAGGTCTGCCAGGTCGCCGGAGCAGCAGTTCAGCTGACGGACGGGGATCTCCATGTTGCGGAACAGCTCCACAGAGTTCTTCCACAGCTTCTCATACCAGTCGGCGCTCTCTTCGGGGCGGCAGACGACGATCATCTCCTGCTTCTCGAACTGGTGGATGCGGTAGATGCCGCGCTCCTCGATGCCGTGGGCTCCCTTCTCCTTGCGGAAGCAGGGGCTGTAAGAGGTCAGGGTCAGGGGCAGCGTTGCCTCGTCGAGGGTCTGGTCGATGAAGCGACCGATCATGGTGTGCTCGCTGGTGCCGATCAGGTACAGGTCCTCACCCTCGATCTTGTACATCATGCCGTCCATGTCTGTCTGGCTCATAACGCCCTCCACCACGTTGCCGTGGATCATGAAGGGGGGGATGCAGTAGGTGAAGCCCTTGTTGATCATGAAGTCCCGGCCATAGGCCAGCACGGCCTCGTGGAGCCGGGCGATGTCGCCCATGAGATAGTAAAAGCCGTTGCCGGACACCCGGCCCGCAGCGTCCAGATCGATGCCGTCGAACCGCTCCATGATGTCCGTGTGGTAGGGGATCTCAAAGTCGGGCACCGTGGCCTCGCCGAAGCGTTCCACCTCCACGTTGCAGCTGTCGTCCTTGCCGATCGGCACGGAGGGGTCGATCATCTGAGGGATCACCAGCAGGATGTGGTGGATCTGCTGGCTCAGCTTCTCCTCCATCTCCTCCAGCTGAGCCAGACGGTCGGCGTCGGCCTTCACTTGCGCCTTCACCGCCTCAGCCTCCTCCAGCTTGGAGGGATCCTTCTTCGCCTGTCCCATCAGCATCCCCACCTGCTTGGAGAGCTTGTTGCGCTGGGCCCGCAGATCATTGCCCTCGTTCTCGGCGGCTCGCTTTTCGGCATCCAACGCAATGACCTCGTCCACCAGCGGCAGCTTGGCATTCTGGAACTTCTTGCGGATGTTCTCCTTTACGGCATCGGGGTTCTCCCGGATAAATTTGATATCAAGCATAGTCTGACCTCTTTCTGTGTTTCACGTGAAACATTTATTTGGTTTTCAGGGCGTGGAGGGCGTCCAGCAGCCGATTCAGATCCTCCACCCCGTAGTATTCCAGTTCGATGCGGCCTTTTTTTCGGCCCGTGACAATGCGGCAGCCCCGGCCCAGACGGCTGCCCAGTTCCTTGGCGGCCTCCTTGGCATAATCGACGGAGAGCCCATCCGGTTCCGGCTGCTCCGGCTTGGGGGGAGCCGTCAGCTTCTTCACCAGCTGCTCTGTCTGCCGCACCGACAGCTCGTCCTTGATGATGGCGTTGGCCGCCGACTCCTGCATGGCAGGGGAGAGGGGGAGAATAGCTCTGGCGTGTCCGCTGGAAAGCCGACCGTCCTCCACCATGGCCCGCACGGGGGGACACAGCTTCAGCAGGCGCATGGCGTTGGCTACGGCGGACCGGGACTTGCCCACCCGCTGGGCCGTCTCCTCCTGGGTCATGTTGTACTGCTGCATCAGCGTCTGGTAGCCCTCAGCCTCCTCCATGGGGTTCAGATCCTCCCGCTGGAGGTTCTCGATCATGGCCAGCTCCATGGCCTTGCGGTCGTCGGCCTCGATGACGATGGCCGGCACCTCCGACAGACCCGCCATCCGGGCGGCCCGCCAGCGCCGTTCGCCGGCGATGATTTGATAGTACCCCGACTGCAGCTTTCGCACCGTCAGAGGCTGAATGATGCCATGCTCCCGGATGGAGTCCGCCAGATCAGCCAGAGCGTCCGGGTCAAATTGCTTCCGTGGCTGGGAAGCGCAGCTCTCTACTTGGGAAATGGGCAGGTACAGGCTGGTTTTCTCCTCTTCGGGGGTCATCACGTCGTCCCCCAGCAGGGCGGCCAGTCCCCGACCTAAGCCCTTGGATGGATTCGCCATGGGATCGCTCCTTTCATCCGTTGTTTCTCTTCAAAAACTCCTGCGCCAGCTGCACATAGGCCTCAGCCCCACGGCAGCTGCGGTCATAGGAGGTGATGGGCTTTCCGTGGCTGGGTGCCTCCGAAAGCCGCACATTCCGGGGGATCACCGTGGCGTAGACCTTGCCGGGGAAGAAGCGCTTCACCTCTTGGGCCACCTGAATGGCCAGATTGGTGCGCCCGTCGAACATGGTCAGCAGCACACCCTCGATCTCCAGCTTGGGGTTCAGGCTCCGCCGCACCAGCCGCACGGTGTTCATCAGGTCGGAAAGCCCCTCCAGCGCATAGTATTCCCCCTGCAAAGGTACCAGCAGGGAATCCGCCGCACACAGGGCGTTCAAGGTCAGTAGTTCCAGCGAGGGGGGGCAGTCGATGAACACATAGTCGTAGTTGTCCCGCACCTGTTCCAGCGCCATCCGTAGCCGAAACTGCCGCTCCGGCAGGTCGATCATCTCCACACTGGCTCCGGCCAGTGCCTTGCTGCTGGGCAGCACGTCACCATAGGAGGTGCGGACGATGGCCTTTTCCGTCTCCACGCTGTTGATAAGCACATCATAGATGCCGTTGGATACGGTCTTGTCCACGCCCATACCGGAGGTGGCGTTGGCCTGCGGGTCAAAGTCGCACAGCAGGATGCGCTGCCCGGCGGCCTTCAGGGCAGCCGCCAGATTCACGCAGGAGGTGGTCTTGCCCACGCCGCCCTTCTGATTCACGATCGCAACGATTTTCGCCATACGCATCCCCCGTCACTCTTAGAGTTCTCTAATGTGAGAATATTATATCAACTGTCACAATTTTTTTCAATAGGGAAGGAGCATACTTTGCAAAAAAAGAGATGTTTCACGTGAAACACCTCTTTTTTCTAATGCACTTGTCCCCGGTAATTGTTTCACGTGAAACAATTACACCAGCAGAACGCCGCCCACGGGGGGGAGGGTCAGCCGCAGCATCCCGTTCCGAGCAAAGAACTGCTGCCCTGTCAGGGCGTCCTTGGCCAGCGCTCCCGACCAGGGAATGGACAGCTCCAGCGGCTGCATCCCGGCGTTCATGGCCGCCACCGTCACCTCGTCCTCGGACTGCCGCCGCAGCACCAGCCCACCGCCTACGGCGTAGAGATAGCCGATGTCCCCGCACTGCAGGGATACCCGTTGCTTCCGCAGAGCGCCCAGCTGACGGAAGTACGCCAACAGCGCCGGATCCTCCCGCCCCCACGGGTAGGTGCCGCGGTTCAGGGGATCCTCAAAGCCCTGCACCCCGGCCTCATCGCCGTAAAACACCGTGGGGGAGCCGGGGAAGCTGTATAGCAGCAGCGCACCCAGCCGCAGCCGGGCCAGCCCCATGTCCAGCTCCTCCGGGCTGAGATGGTACGTCGCCCGGTCGTCCTTGCTCTCCGGTGTCCGGGCCGCTCCCAGCATGGTCAGCAGCCGGGGCGTGTCATGGGTACCCAAGATGTTCAGACCGCTGTGAAAGGCCGCAGGCGGATAGTTCTCCCGGATCTCCTCCATGTCCCGGCGGAAGTCCGACGCATCGCCACCCCGCAGCCACGCCAGCGCAGCCGTGCGGAAGGGATAATTCATGAGTCCGTGGGTCTCCCGGCCCAGCAGATACCTCCGCCGATGGGAGTAGGCGATCTTGTTGCTGCCGTCCTCCCACACCTCACCCAGCAGGAAGCTGTCCGGTTTCTCCGCCTCCATGGCCTGTCGAATTTCAGCGATGAAGTCATCGGGCAGCTCGTCCGCCACATCCAGTCGCCAGCCGTCGGCCCCTTGCCGCAGCCAGTGCCGCACCACGGAGTCCTGACTCCGCACGATGAAGTCCCGATAGGTGGGCGCCTCCTCGTTCACCGCAGGCAGAGTCCTTACGCCCCACCACGCATCGTAGTCCGTGGGCCACGGATGGAAGCTGTACCAGTCGAAATAGAGAGAATCCTGACTCTGGGCCGCCCCCAGCTCCGGGTAGAAGCCTTCGGCGTTGAAGTAGCGGCTGTTGCTGCCGGTGTGGTTGAATACGCCGTCCAGCAGCACCCGGATGCCCCGCCGGTGGGCCTCCCGGCACAGCTGGCGGAAGTCCTCCTCCGTCCCCAGCATGGGGTCGATGCGGCGGTAATCGGCGGTGTTGTAGCGGTGATTGCTGTCCGCTTCGAAAATGGGACACAGATACAGCGTGGAGACGGAGAGACTCTGCAAATAGTCCAGCTTGGAAATAATTCCCAGCAGGCTTCCGCCGAAGTAGTCGTTGTTGCGAATTTCGCCCGCTTTATCGGGCCGCCATTGGGGGGTGTCGTCCCAACGCTGATGCACCAGTCGCTGCCCCACCATGCCGTGGCCGTCCGGCACCGCCAACCGGCAGAACCGGTCGGGAAAGATCTGATACGTCACCCCCCGGCCGAACCAGTCGGGGGTATGGGTGGGCTCATACACCGTCAGCTGCCATCGCTGACGGTCCGCCTCACCGCCGCAGCCATTGCGTCCCAGCCAGAGGAGGGAGCCGTCGGGCCGCCGCACCCGGAAGGCGTACCAGATCAGCTCCGGCTCCGCCGGCGCCGTCAGCACGCCGCACCAGCCATCGCCGGAGGGGGAGAGGGGAAGTTCTCGCTCCAGCCCGGCAAATTCCTGCCGCACCAGCAGACAGCACTCCTCCAGCGGCTCATCAGACCCCAGAGCAAAACGCACCTCGGCGCCGCAGGACACGGCGCCGAAGGGATCCTTATATCGAAGATCACGGGAATCGAACCAAATAGACATGGACAGGGACCTCTCAGTTCAACAGAGTATTTTCGCCGATGATGGCGGTGCCGATCTCCTCCCGACTGAAGTAGGCGTTGAGGATATCCACCGCCGTCTCCGCCAGAGCCGCACCGGCGCCGCCCTTCTCGATGACCACCGCCACAGCGATCTGGGGATCGTCGTAGGGGGCGAAGCACACGAAGGTACCGTTGTTGGCATCGGTGACACCGGTCTCCGCCGTGCCGGTCTTGGCACCGGCGGACACCACGCACTTGGAAAAGTAGGTGGACAGGCTCCCGGTGGTCAGATCGTGCATACCGGTCTTGATGGCCTCCACCGTGCTGTCCTGCATCTCCACCACGTTGACGGGGTCCTTGTCGTAGGCATAGACCACGGCGGAGTTGTTATAGGTCTTGACGTTTTTCAGCAGGTGGGCCGCATAGTGCTCACCGTTGCCTACCAGCGTGGCGATGTAGTTGGCCAGCTGCAGCGGCGTAAACAGGTTATAGCTCTGGCCGATGGCGGCGGTCAGGGTCTGACCGTCGGACCACTCCAGATCGTTGGCCTCGGCGTACTCCGGGGAGGCCAGAGCGCCCTTAGCCTCGGCGCTGTTGGGGCCGCCGATCTCGATGCCGGTGTACTGCCCCAGACCGAACTGGGTGGCATAGTCGTCCAGCGTCTTAATGCCCGTCAGACGGCCCACCTCATAGAAAAAGTAGTTGCAGGACACGGTGATGGCCTCCGACACGTTCACCCGCCCGTGGGTGGAGCCGTAGGAGCTGTAGATCCAGCACCGGGGCTGGGGGGAGGAGTAGTAGTCGTAGATGCCCCGGTCCAGAATGGTGGTAGAGGGGGTGATGACACCGGATTCCAGCGCCGCCACCGCCGTGCAGGGCTTGAAGGTGGAGCCGGGGGCGTAGGTGCCGCCAATGGCCCGGTTGAACAGGGGAGCTCCCTCGTCGTCGGAGGCCAGCGTGTCATAAATTTCATCCCACTTGCTGATGTCATAGGTGGGGTAGGAGGCCAGCGCCAGCACCTCGCCGCTGCCCACGCCCACCACCACGGCGGCGCCGCCACGGCGGATGCCGTCCTCCTCGGTCATGTCACCGATGGTCTTGCTGAGGGCTTTTTCCACGTCCTCCTGCAGGTCGATGTCCAGCGTCAGAGCCACGGTGTTGCCGGGCTTGGGTTCCTTGGTGTAGAACTCACCGGTGATCTGGCCATCGGAGGTGGTGGTAATGAGTTTGGTGCCGTTTTCGCCGTGGAGATACTCCTCGAAGGCCTTCTCCACGCCGCTCTCGCCCACCAGAGCGTCCATGGAATACCCCTTGTCCCGGTATCCCACGATGCCGTTGTCCGGATCGCCCACCCAGTCCTCCTGATAGATGGGACTTAGCCGCCCCAGCACATGGGCGGCGTAGGTAGTGTCATACACACGGGCCGAGGCCGTGCCGGTGGTGACACCGGCATAGCGGCCGTCCACCACCTGATTGATGAGCTCCACCGACACATCGCTGGCGAAGGTGTAGGTACCCCCCACGATGTCCCGCAGGGCCAGCTGGTAGCGCACGCCGATGATAGCCCGTGCGTCGGTGTCGGAGTAGCTGTCCGCCACGCCGTAGAGCTTGCGCAGTTGGGCCATGAACAGCGGGGCCTCCTGAGTGGGCCGCAGGGTACCCACCGTGATGGCGGGCAGATCCTCCGACTCCAGATATTTCCGGAAGGCACCCTCGTCGGTGGGGGTGGTGTAGGTAAAGGGCGGCTCCTTGCTCACCGGCAGGGTGTCCGTCCACTTGACGTTGTTGCTGCGGCACAGCTCCAGCAGCCGGAAGATGGCGTCGTTGCAGTCCGTGTCGCCTTCAAATTCCTCGTCGGAGAACACCAGCGTATAGGTCAGCCGGTTGGAGATCAGCACCTTGCCGTTGCGGTCGGTGACGATGCCACGGGAGGCCTCCACCGTCTGAGCGGTGGCGTTGCTGGCCAGCGAGCGAGCCTTATAGTCCGATCCGTTGAGGATCTGCGTATTGTACAGCACGCCGCAGAAGATCAGCAGGATCATCCCGAAGATCAATACCAGCGGCACCAGCCGGGATTTGGCCAGATAGGATTTCATAGCACACTCCTTTCAGGGGACTCACTCGGAGTAGATCCGCCGGCGCACCCAGCGGAAGGGAAGATAGACCAGCACCGTCAGCGGCAGTGTCACCAGGATCTCCCGCCCCGCCAGCGACGAGGCGGCGGAGAAGGCCACTCCCTGCTGATACGTCATCAGCAGAATTTGCAGCCCATTTGTGATGACCAGCGCCGCCACCCCCATGAGCACGGCGCACAGAAGCCCCGGCGTAATGAGGTAGTTGGCCACGGCAGCGGCGGCCAGCGCCGCCAGCAAAAATGCCAGAATATGGAAACAGGGGATCAGCCCAGGCTGGGTCAGATCAAACAGCAGACCCATGGCCAGCGCCACGCCCATGCCGCCGTAGGCTCCCTCGAACATAGCTAAGACCGCCACCATCACCGGGGGCAGATAGGGATGCACGTGCAGCAGGGAGATGTGATCCAGCGCCAGCCCCTGCAATAAAAGCAGCAGAAAAACACCTGCGGTGTAAAACACCCATTTCCAGATGGTATCACGTCGGCTCATAGTGTCTCCCTCAGTCCACGGTGTCGAAGGAGGTGATGACAAACACCTCCGACAGAGAATCCAGATCCGTCTTGGGGGCCAGCACCGCATAGCGGGTCAGGCCGTTGTCATCGGTGCGGATCTCCTCCACAGAGCCGATGACCAGCTGGGAGGGGTAGTAGCCCCCCAGCCCGGAGGTGACGATGAGGTCGCCGTTGATGAGACTGGATTCCCCCTCCAGATACGACAGCTTCAGCCGCCCCGTCTCCATCAGGGCCAGATCGCCCATGGCCACCGTCACCTCGCCGGTGCGGAATACCCGTGCGCCCAGGGAAGAGTCCGTGTCCAGAATGGTGGTGATGGTGGACCAGTTGAGTCCGGCCTCCCGGATGACCCCCACCAGATTGCCCTGATCGTCCACCACGCAGTTGCCCACGGCAATGCCGCTGGAGGTACCCTTGTTGAGGGTCATCACACGGGACCAGTTGGAGGTGCTGCGGTCCACGATAACGGCAGATTCAAAGGTGAAATCACGCCGCTGCTGCCGCAGGTTCAGCAGATTCCGCAGCCGCTGGTTCTCCTCGCTGTCGATCTTGGCCTGATCCAGCTGCCGCTGCAGCTCGGCGTTCTCCTTTTTCAGATCCGCATTCTCCTGCTGCAGCGCCTCTACGTCCTCGAACCGCTGGCTCATGGAGCTGAACCACCCACTGACAGCGGAGCCCACCGCCCGGAAGGGGGAGGCAATGACGCCCCCGGCGTTCTGGAGAAAGCCGGTCTGGGAGCTGAGAGCGGAGGCCACACACAGCAGCACCGCCACCACCGTCACCGCCGCCAGCATCATGATGCCGTTTTTCTGGAAAAAATTCTTCATACGTTTGATTCCTCATTACAAAGTAATGCCCATTACGCCAGCAGCGTCACACCGAACTCCGCCAGCATCCGGCTCAGCAACACCACCGGCAGACCCATGACGTTGAAAAAGTCCCCGTCGATGCGCTCCACCAGCAGCGCTCCCTGCCCCTGTACGCCGTAGGCCCCGGCCTTATCCATGGGCTCGCCGCCCCGGATGTAGGCCAGCAGCTCCTGTCGGGAGGCCTCCCGGAAATAGACGTCGGTGGACTGGGTGCGGGTGAGGGCCTTTTCCCCCTGCCGCACCGTCACGCCGGTGCAGACCCTGTGCTTTCGCCCGGACAGCGCCGTCAGCATGGAGAGGGCCTCCGCCTCGTCATGGGGCTTTCCCAGCCGCTGGTCGTCCAGAAAGACCATGGTGTCGGCGGTGATGACGATGGCATCCGCCGGCGCCTGCACCGCCTGAGACTTCTCCCGGCTGATGTAGGCCACGATATCCTCCGGCACCAGCTCCGGAGGATACCACTCCTCCACGTCCGGCACGGAGATCTCAAATTCACGGAGCCCCATGCGCTGCAGCAGCTCCTGCCGCCGGGGGGACCCGGAGGCCAGTATGATCCTCGCCATGACCCTTACCTCCCGGTGGAGCCGAAGCCGCCGGAGCCCCGTTCCGTCTCGTCCAGTTCCTCCACCACCGTCAGGGTGGGCCGCAGAATGGGCAGCACCATCAGCTGGGCGATGCGGTCACCGGGCTGGATGGTGTAGGGGACGTCCCCGTGGTTCACCAGCCCCACCGTCAGCTCGCCCCGGTAGTCGCTGTCAATGACCCCCACGCTGTTGGAGAGGGTGATGCCGTGGCGGGTGCCCATGCCGCTGCGGCTGCACACCAGCGCCACATACTCCGGCCCCGGCAGGGCGATGGCGATACCTGTGGGGATACCCTGCCGCCCGCCGGGAGCCAGCGTCACCGGCTCCTCCATACAGGCGCACAGATCCATAGCTGCCGCACCGGCGGTGGCGTAGGCGGGCAGGGGGAACTTTGTCCCCATCAGCGGCGATACCGCCTTGATCTTCAACTCTATCATAGCAAATTTACTCCTGAAATATAAAAACGAATTGTTAAAATCGATTTTCGTCCCCCAAAATCTTCCGTTATTCCTTTTCCGGCACCGTGATATCCGCCACGGAATAGTCCCCCAGGTCCAGCAGCTGCCGGACGCAGTAGGGGATAGGCCGGTGGAACACCGGTCCGTCCACGGCGATGGTGTGGAACTCTCCGTTCTCGCCGCAGACATCCACGCCGCAGGCGGTCATCTCCTCCACCATGGCCCGGTCCATGACCCGGCCCAGCAGATGCCGGGGCAGTACCCGGCGGTCCAGCGTCTTGATGAGACACCGATACCCCAGCTCCAGCACCTCCCGGACGTTCTCCTGCCGGTCGTGGTGCCACAGGGGGTATACCGCCTCCAGCCCCACGTTTCGGTAGCGCTCCTCGCCCCAGGCCCGGTTGTTCTCCATGTCGATGTCCCCGAAGCACACCAGCTCCGCCCCCTGCTCCTTGGCCCGGCGCAGCGCCGCCTCCATGGACAGATGGTACTCCTCGCCGCCGGTAGGCACCGCCAGCAGCGGCAGCTCCAGCGCCTCGCCGTACTCCCTCAGCAGCGCCGGGTCCACCCCCATGAAAGTAGGAGCGCCCCGCTTCGGGGTTAAACATCACCAGCAGCGCCATAGGCTCTGCTCCCGCCTCCAGCATTTTGTGCAGGCACAGGGTGCTGTCCTTGCCGCAGCTGTATGACAGGATAAATTTCTTCCCGGCCACGCCGGCCAACGTATTTTCCACCGGAACCTCCTGTTTTGGGACAATTTATTGATAACTTATAGGAATTTCTCGATTAAAAACAACGGAATGTATTCACTCTACCCCCCGGTAGAACAGACCCCGTGTCAGATCGGCCGGGATATAGTCTCCCAGTCCCTGATACCGCTGCAGCGCCGCCACGCACTCCGCCGGGGATTCCGTGGTGAACCGCAGCCGGGCATAGGTGAGCCCCAGCCGCCGCCACTCCGGCTTGTCCGCCAGAAGGAGGGTACGGCTGTTCTCCAGCTCGTTGCGGTGGCCCCATGCGGGCATCAGCGGGAAGCGGGCCCCGGTTCGGTCGGTGAGGACGTTCTCCCCGGTGCAGCGGCAGGCGGCGGAGCGCTTCCGGTAATCGCTGCCCACATCGCAGCAGCCCAAGCTGTTGGCAATAACGCAGTTCTCCATCAGCATCAGCGGCAGGCGGCCATAGACCACTGCCTCGCAGGGCAGATACTTTTTCAGATCCCGGATCTGTTGGTGCCGCAGCTCAAAGGATACGGCGGCGGTGGAGAGCCCCAGCTCCCGCAAAAACAGCAGCGCACGGGAGTTGAATACGTTCATCCCCAGATCGCCCCGCAGCGGCAGTTCCAGCCCCTCGGCAATGGGCAGATGACCCAGATTGCTCACGGCCACGGCGGCCAGTACCTGCCGGTGCCGCACCAGCATCTCCCGCAGCGCCGCCTCGTCCTCCGTCCGGAAAATGCGGGGCAGCACGGCGCAGAAGGACGTCCGGTCCAGATACGGGGTCACATCCAGCGTATCCAGCCACTCCACCGGCAGATAGATCATCTCCGGGCGGCAGTCCGCCAGCGCCTGCGTCAGCTGCTCCGGCTTCTGGAGGGAGCAGGTCAGCAGCGGCTGCACCGGCTCCACCGGGGCGTCGGGCAGCGGCTCCGGCTGGGCCGTGTGCCGCTCCGGCACGGCGCAGAGAACCTCCTCCAGCGCCGTCAGTCCCTCCCGCCGCAGGGCGTTGACCGCCCCGGCGGAGAGCATCAGCCCCTCCTCCAGCGTCACCCGCACCTCCCGGCAGCGGAAGGCGGTGCCGCCGGTCTTTTTCAGACGGGCCTGCAGCTCCTCCGCCGTCAGCGCCCGGTTTCGGGCGGTCTCCGGCACGGGGCCTGTCACCTCCGCCCGCTGATCCCCGGCCCGCACCGTCAGGCGCACCGGCTCACCGGCCCGGCAGACGCAGTCCATGTCCACCGCCACCGTCCGGCGATCCTCCTTTTCGTACAGTGTCCGGGCCTCGGCAAACAGCTCCTTGGGCTCCGGGACATTTTCCGGCCGGGTGCCGAACATCTGCGGCCCCTTCCGGCCCAGATAGTATCCGTCGGTGAAGCCGCTGCGGCTGAAGGCCAGCTCCAGCTGCCGCTGCTCCTCACGAGTGGGGCGGCGCTTTTCGTCCAGCAGCCGCCGGTAAATGGAGGTGATGACCGCCACGTACTCCGGCCGCTTCATGCGCCCTTCCAGCTTCAGGCACGCCACCCCCATGTCCTCCAGCTCCTGTAGGTAGGGGGAGAGGTTGGCGTCCTTCAGGCTCAGAGGATGGCCTCCCGCCGCCGGGGCATTGACCCCATAGGGCAGGCGGCAGGGCTGAGCGCAGGTACCCCGGTTGCCGCTGCGTCCTCCGATAACGGCGCTGAGGGCGCACTGACCGGAGTAGCACATACAAAGAGCGCCGTGGGCAAAGACCTCCACCTCCGCCGGACAGTCCCGGCAGATGGCGGCAATGTCCCGGCGGGACAGCTCACGGGCCAGCACCACACGGGTAAGGCCCAGCTCTGCCGCCCGGCGTGCGCCCCCCAGCGTGTGCAGGCTCATCTGGGTGCTGGCGTGGAGGGGCAGCTCCGGCGCCGCCTGACGGGCCAGCTGCCACACCCCCCAATCCTGGATCAGCACCGCATCTGCCCCCAGCCGGGAGGCCTTGTGCAGCAGCTCCGCCGCCCCCGGAAGCTCCCGGTCGGTGAGCAGGGTGTTCAGGGTCAGATAGACCCTCACCCCCCGAAGGTGGCAGTACCGCACCGCCTGCGCAAACTCCTCCTCCGTGAAGTTCTTGGCGCTGCGCCGGGCGTTGTAGGCCCCGAAGCCCATATACACGGCGTCGGCACCGCTCTGCACGGCGGCCACCAGAGAATCCCACCCTCCGGCGGGAGAGAGCAGCTCCGCCATTACTTGTGACCCTGCTGCGCCTTGAACAGCTGCCGCTTCAGCTCCGAGGCCTCCGCCTTGGCCTGAGACGCCTCGTCCAGATATGTTTTCAGCTGACGACGCAGATTCTCCGCCGCCTCCTGAGCCTTCAGCAGCTCGTCCGCCAGATTCACCGCCGTCAGCACGGCGGCGTCAATGCGGCTCACATGGGCGCCCTCCTGCAGCTGCGTCATCTTCTCATCCACCAGAGCGCCTACCTTCTCCATGTAGGCGGCGCTCTCATCAGCGACCAGGGTGTAATCCTCGCCGCAGATGCTCATTGTGATACGATTCGCCATAGTGACCTCCTGCTTTCTATGTAAACTGAGTATTTCTGGATAGCTATACAGAATCTATTATAGCACAAAATCCCACCGGGAAAAGACTTTTCTTCCCCAAACGGGGATTTTTCAAAAAATCCCGGCGGGACGCTTTACGCAGACGGGGTTTTCGTGTAGAATAGAGGGACGAAAAGAGAGGGGGCGCAGCGCCGTGGCGGGATATATCCTCCGGGAGGATCAACCGAATATCGTGCTCCCGGCCCAGCAGGCGGACCGCCTCATCGGCCGGGGCGACGGGGATGCGGCGCTGCTGTATCTGTGCCTGCTGCGGGCGGATCGTGGTGTCACGGCGCAGGAGCTGCAGCGTCGACTGAAGTGGAGCCAGCTGCGCCTTCATGCGGCGGAGACGGCTCTGCAGGAGTTGGGACTCATCGACCGGCCCCCGGAGCAGAAGCCCCCGGAGCCGGCACAGGAGCGCCCGGTATATACGGCGGATGACCTGACGGACCTCCTCACCGGCGACGCCGGCTTTCGGATGCTGGTGCCCCAGACGGAGGAGAAGCTGGGCAAGCGCCTGAAAACGGCGGACCTGCAAATTCTGGCGGGGCTGTATGACGATCTGGGCCTTCCGGCAGATGTGATCTACCTGCTGGTGTGCCACTGCGTCGCCCGATCCGAGGAGCGCTACGGCCCCGGACGGCGGCCAACCCTCCGCCAGATCGAGAAGGAGGGCTATCACTGGGCGCAGCGGGGCCTCTTCGATCAGGAGAGCGCTTCCCGGTATCTGCGGGACTGGAACGTCCGCCGCTCCGCCATGAGCCGGTATATGCAGGTGCTGGGGCTGGGCGACCGCCGCCCGGTGGAGAGCGAGGAGCGCTACATCACCGACTGGATGGACAAGGGCTTCCCCCCGGAGACGGTGGCACTGGCCTACGACAAGACGGTGTTTTATAAGAAGGAGCTGAACTGGCGATATCTCAACGGGATCCTCCGCCGCTGGCACGAAAACGGCTGGCACACGGAGGAGGAGGTCCGCCAGAGCGACAGCCGCAAGCCCTCCCGGCGGGAGGAGAAGAAGGACGACTCCCGTATGGAGAAATACATGAAGTGGTAAGGAGGAAAACTCCATGGCATACGACGGAAAGGTGCTGCGTCAGGCCACCCTGCGCTTTGACGAGGACAAGCAGCGCCGTCAGGAGCAGCAGCGCCAGCGGCAGCAGCA
>ENA-OUQP01001208-OUQP01001208.1-human-gut-metagenome-genome-assembly--contig:-NODE-1208-length-18570-cov-59.806427_pt1 | contig 18570 bp, 10 predicted proteins | sample MGYA00237951_ERZ548836 | MGnify/ENA primary metagenome ERZ548836 (study PRJEB26490, sample SAMN05194702) | human gut metagenome | biome: terrestrial biome; feature: human-associated habitat...
AAGCGCTACCGCAAATGGGGCGGCATCCCCACCGGGATCACGCAAAACGTCAAAGACCTGTTGTCCAGCCGCGAGGTTGAGAACATCTTTGAGAACAGCGATTTCATCTATATGCTCAATCAGGCCGCTGGCGACCGGCAGATTCTGGCGAAGCAACTCAACATTTCGCCGCATCAGCTTTCTTATGTGACCCACTCCGGCGAGGGCGAGGGGCTGCTGTTCTACGGCAACACGATCCTGCCCTTCATTGACCACTTCCCCAAGGACACCGAGCTGTACCGTGTCATGACCACCAAGCCGCAAGAGGTGGCGTCGGCATGAAAAGAGAACCGCGTTTGCAGTTTTCCGACGCCGATCTTGCCGAGCCGAAGCTGGAAAAGCCCATCAAGCGGGTGAAAAAAGCGGAGGCCAAGGCGGATAAGGCGCAGGCGAAAATCCCCAAGAAAACCGTGGTCAAAAAGGAACGCGGCTTTGATCCGGCCACCGGCAAGGTCAAAACGCAGCTCCGTTTTGAGGAAGTGGATAAGAAAAAGCCGCCCTCAAAGCTGACCCATGCCGTACAGGATGCCCCCGCCAACTTTGTTCTCTCTCAGGTTCACCGGGAGGTGCGGCAGAGCGAGGACGATAATGTGGGCGTGGAGGCTGCGCACAAGGTAGAGCAAGCCGTGGAGAGCGGCGGGCGGCTGGTGCAGTCTGCCCACCGCGCCCATCAGCTCAAGCCTTATCGTGCTGCCATCCGTGCAGAGAAAAAGCTGGAACGAGCCAATCTTGACGCGCTCCAGAAGAAAGCAGAGATCGACAGCCCCACCAGCAATCCCGTTTCCAAATGGCAGCAGAAGCAGGCAATTAAGAAGCAGTATGCCGCTGCCAAGCACAATCAGGCGGCGCAGACTACGGCAAAGGCGGCAGAGAATACCGCCAAGGCCGCGAAAAAGGCCGCTGAAAAGGCTGAGAAAGCGGGTAAATATGTGTGGGAACACCGGCGCGGCTTTGCCATTGCCGCCGCAATTCTGCTGATGCTGGCGTTTCTGCTCAACGGCCTGTCCTCCTGCTCGGTGATAATGGATGGCGTCGGCTCCGGGATCGCGGCCAGTACCTATCCATCGCAGGACGCCGATATGCTGAGCGCGGAGGCGCAGTATTGCGCGATGGAAGCCGAGCTTCAGCACTACCTCGACACCTACGAAAGCACCCATGACTACGATGAGTACCACTTTGATCTGGACACCATCGAGCATGACCCCTATGTACTCATTTCCATGATTACGGCGCTGCATCAAGGGGAATGGACGCTGGATGAGGTGCAGGGTACGCTCCAAATGCTCTTTGACCGCCAGTACATTTTGACCGAGGATGTGGTGGTGGAAACCCGCTACCGCACAGAAACCGACACATGGACGGACGCGGACGGCAACACCCATACGGACACCTATCAGGTGCCGTATGACTACTACATCTGCACGGTCACGCTGGAAAACTTCAATCTCTCCCATGTTCCCGTTTACATTATGAGCGAAGAACAGCTCGGAATGTACGCCACCTATATGGCCACCCTCGGCAACCGTCCCGACCTGTTCCCCGGTTCAGGCTACATCGGCAAGTATGTGGAGGGCAGCTATACCGACTACGACATTCCCCCGGAGGCGCTGGACGATGAGGTATTTGCCGCCATCATCAAGGAAGCGGAAAAGTATCTCGGCTACCCCTATGTTTGGGGCGGCAGCAGTCCCTCCACCTCGTTTGACTGTTCGGGCTTCGTCAGTTGGGTCATCAATCATTCCGGTTGGGATGTGGGCAGGCTGGGAGCGCAGGGGCTTTGCAACATCTGTACGCCCGTATCCTCTGCCAACGTCAAACCGGGCGATCTGGTGTTTTTCACCGGAACGTATGATACCCCCGGTGTCAGCCATGTGGGTATCTACGTCGGCAACAATATGATGATCCACTGTGGCGACCCGATCTCTTATGCGAACTTAAATTCAAGCTATTGGCAGTCCCATTTCTACCGCTATGGGCGCTTGCCGTAAAGGAGAGTGAACGATATGAACCCGAAAATCATGAAGCTCCGTGGGGAGCTGGAGAAGAACAAAGGCAAAATCTCCGATCTGCAAGGCCGCAACCGCGAGCTGGAAAAGCAGATTCGTGAGTTGGAGGACACCGACATCATCGGCATGGTGCGTGAGAACGGCATGACGATGGAGCAGTTCGCCGAGCTGTTCCGCCGTATGCAGGCCGCGCCTGCACCGGCCACTTTGGAAAAGGAGGCGTTGAACCATGACTAAGAACACACCGCGCATTTTTATCAGCCTGCTGCTGATGCTCTTGTGTATCGGGATTCTCCCCGTTTCCGCCTTTGCCAGCAGCGGCGACTATCCCGATGATACGCTGCCTGCCGTCGAAAGCAGCGCCGCAGACACGCAGGAAACAAAACAGATCGGCACGGTCACGACCAACGGCGGCAACCTGAACGTCCGCACCGGCGCGGGACTGGACAACACCGCGTTTACGCAGCTCCCCAACGGCACGGTGGTCGATGTGATTGGCAGGGACGGCGATTGGGTAAAAATCCTGCTACCTGCCCGTGTGGGCTATGTGTACGGCAGCTATCTGACCGTCACCGACGCCGCCGACAGCACCGTGAGCATCGGCGGCATTACGCTTCCGCTTGATGAAAAAGAGCTGACCGACCTCTGGCAGCTCCTTCTCGGCAGCATGACGGGCGGCAGCGACGCGCTGACACCGGACGGCAATCTGACGCTGATCGACGATATTGGCTCCAGCACCAAGGCAGGAAAACAGTTCATTACGCTGGAGAGTAAGAACGGCAATGTGTTTTACATGATTATTGACCGTGACGATGAGGGCGAAGAAACCGTCCACTTCTTGAATCAGGTGGATGAGGCCGACCTGATGGCGCTGACTGGCGAGGAAGAAACGCCCGCCGTCTGCTCCTGCACCACCAAATGCGTGGCCGGTGCGGTCAATACATCCTGCCCCGTCTGCGCGGTCAACATGACCGAGTGCGTGGGCAAGGAGGCAAAGCCCGAAGTCCCCGCTGAGCCGACAGAACCCGCCGCCGAGGAACCGGAGAAAAAGAGCGGCGTGGGCGGCATCCTCGTCGTCCTGCTGATCGTCGCGCTGGGCGGCGGTGCAGCGTTCTACATCTTCAAGCAGAAAAAGGCCAAGCCGCAGACCAAGGGCAGCGCCGATCTGGACGATTATGACTATGGCGAGGACGAGGACGAATACGAGTTTGAGCCGTATGAGGGCGAACCGGAACAGGATACTACGGAGGATACGGACACATGAGATACTTCACCAATAATCCGCTGGAACGCCTGATGATGCAGAAGCCGAAAGCAGCGCGGGAGGACAGCCCTCCCGCCGCTGCCAAGGAACACTTCTGCTATGGCTGCAAGCGCTTCGGACAGAGCTGCGTTCGCCCCTGCTACCGTGACGTAAAGAGAATGGAGGCTGCACCATGCGCCTTGTGATCGCCGAAAAACCTTCCGTGGCACAGAGCATCGCCGCCGTGCTGGGTGCAAAGTCGCGGCATGACGGGTATCTGGAGGGCAGCGGGTATATCGTGTCGTGGTGCTTTGGGCATCTGGCAGAGCTGGCCGACGCCGCCGTTTACAATGCCGATGATGCCAAATGGACGCTGGCGGCGCTGCCCATCATTCCTACCTCGTTCCGCTTCATCGTCCGCTCTGAAAAGCAGAAGCAGTTTGACATTCTGCGGGAGCTGATGCGCCGGGAGGATGTGGCAGAGGTGGTCAACGCCTGCGACGCTGGGCGCGAGGGTGAGCTAATCTTCCGCACGGTTTACTGCCTTGCGGGATGCTCCAAGCCGATTCTGCGGCTTTGGATTTCTTCAATGGAGGATGATGCCATCCGCAGCGGCTTCCAGCAGCTTAGGTCTGGGCGCGACTATGATGGCCTGCATCAATCTGCCCTGTGCCGTGCCAAGGCCGATTGGCTGGTGGGCATCAACACCACGCGGTTTTTTTCCCTGACGTATGGACGCACATTGAACATCGGGCGCGTCATGTCGCCCACGCTGGCGCTGCTGGTACAGCGTGAGGCGGAGATCTCCGCATTTGTGGCAGAGCCGTTCTACACCGTCCAGCTTGATTGCGGCTTTCCCGCCGCGACAGACCGAATGAAAGACAGAAAGGATGCCGATGCCATCGCCAACGCCTGCAAGGGCAAGACAGTAACCGTCAAAAGCGTGGAGCGCAAGGAAAAGTCTGAGAAAGCGCCCGCGCTCTACGATTTGACCTCCCTCCAGCGCGACGCCAACCGCGTTCTCGGCTACACCTCTCAGCAGACCCTCGACTATCTCCAAGCGCTCTATGAAAAGAAGCTCTGTACCTACCCGCGCACCGACAGCCGCTATCTGACCGACGATATGGAGGGCAGCGTCCCCGGCCTTGTCGCCGCCGCTGCCGCTGTCTGCGGCATGGAGAAGCCGCCGACCATCTGCGCCAAGCAGGTATGCAGCAGTAAAAAAGTCACCGATCACCACGCCATTGTTCCCACCATCAGCGCGGAAAAGGTAGATATAGCCTCTCTGCCGCTGGGCGAACGCGAGGTGCTGAAGCTGGCGGCAAGGGGCTTGCTTCGTGCGGTGGATGAACCACATCGCTACGCAGAAACGGTCATTACGGTGGACTGTGCCGGTCAGAGCTTCACCGCCAAGGGCAAAACCGTCCTTGCTCCCGGCTGGAAGCGCTATGAGCAGGAGCAGGCAGAGGCAGCGCCCGCGCTGCCGGTGGTAACGGAGAATCAGACGCTTTCCGTATCTGCCGCATCGGTCAAGACCGGCAAAACCACGCCGCCCAAGCACTTCACCGAGGACACGCTGCTGGCCGCGATGGAGAACGCGGGCAAGGAGGATATGCCTGATGATGCCGAGCGCAAGGGCATTGGCACCCCGGCGACCCGTTCCGGTATCATTGAAAAGCTGGTGTCCTCCGGTTTTGTGGAGCGCAGGAAGTCCAAGAAGATCACAAATCTGCTGCCCACCTCCACCGGCACGGCGCTCATCACCGTCCTGCCCGAACAGCTCCAGTCGCCGCAGCTCACCGCCGAATGGGAACACCGCCTGAAAGAGATCGAGCGCGGCGAAATCGCCCCGGACAGCTTCATGGACGGGATCGCTGCCATGCTGAATGAGCTGGTGCAGACCTACAAGCCCATCCCCGGTGCGGAAGTCCTGTTCCCCTCCGGGCGTGGGGTGGTCGGCAAGTGTCCCCGCTGCGGGGCCGAGGTAACGGAATCGCATAAGGGCTTTTTCTGCGAAAACCGTTCCTGCTCCTTTGTTCTCTGGAAAAACAGCCGCTTTTTCACTGCCAAGAAAAAGGCGCTGACAAAATCCCTCGCTGCCGCGCTTTTGAAAAATGGCCGCGCCCCGCTGAAAGGCTGCTACTCCGAAAAGACCGGAAAGACCTACGATGCCGTTGTTCTTCTGGAGGACGATGGGCAGCGCACGGGCTATAAGCTGGTGTTCGACAATGGCTGATGCGCCGCGTATGGATCACAAGCAGCTCCGCCGCTCCAAGAAGCTCATTCGGAAGCTCTGCTGTAACTACGATCACGGCAACTGCCTTGCGCTGGATGATGGAGAGCCTTGCGTCTGCGTACAGGGTATTTCCTATTCGCTGCTGTGCAACTGGTTCCGAAACGCGGTACTTCCCGCCGACCATGAGCTGCTGGCCGACGTGATGCGGGAAAGGCCGGGAAAGCGCTGCGCCGTCTGCGGTAAGCCGGTCTATTCTTCCTCCAATCGCGCCAAATATTGCCCCGCCTGCGCCAAGCAGGAACGCCGAAAGCAGGACGCCAAACGGAAGCGTGAACAATACTGGAACCTCCGCAAATAGAGACTGGGAAAGCCCCGTGCCGCAAGGCTTTTTCCATGCGGAATCACAAGGGGCTGCGTCATTCTATCCGCAAGCTCAAAAACAACGTCTATCTGCGGAGAATCGCCCCTGTGCAGGATGTGTTTTCTTCTGCGCAGGGGCGCTATTTTTTCTGAAAGGAGATCATCATGGCTGAAAAGCAAACCAACAAAAACCGGATGCGGGAGATCGTTGACAGCATCGAAAATGGCATCAAGGAGCTGTTCGAGAGCGATAAGTACCGGAAGTACCTTGCCACCATGAGCCGCTTTCACCGCTACTCGGTCAATAATACCATGCTCATCTATATGCAACGCCCCGACGCCACCCATGTGGCGGGCTTCAACAAGTGGCGCGATCAGTTCGGCAGGAACGTCCTGAAAGGTGAAAAAGGTATCCGCATCATCGCTCCCACGCCCTATAAGAAAAAGGTTGAGGAAATCAAGACCGACCCGGAAACCAACGCGCCGATACTGGATGCAGACGGCAAGGCCATCATTGAGGAAAAGGAAATCCGTATTCCTATGTTCAAGGTGGTGTCCGTCTTTGATGTGTCACAGACTGCGGGAAAGCCGTTGCCCCAGCTTGCCGCCGATCTGAGCGGCAATGTGCAGCAGTATGAGGTTTTCATGGAGGCGCTGCGCCGTGCTTCTCCCGTTCCGATGGAGATAAAGCCCGTTGCGCGGGATACGGACGGCTTTTTCAGCATTAAGGCGCAGAGCATCACCATCCGCGCCGGTATGAGTGAGGTGCAGACGGTATGCGCCGCCGTACATGAGATTGCCCACGCCAAGCTCCACGACTACGAACACATGACGGAGCTTGCGGACGATGGTGAGACGATCCTTGTCCCCGGCGAAAAGAGCCGTAACACCGAGGAGGTCGAGGCCGAAAGCATCTCCTATGCGGTCTGCCAGTATTACGGCATTGAAACGGGCGAAAACAGCTTCGGCTATATCGCCACATGGTCAAAGGGCAAGGAGCTGAAAGAACTTCGCGCCAGTCTGGAAACCATCAACAAGACTGCCTCCGAGCTGATTACGGACATTGACCGGCACTTTGCGGAGATTTGCAAGGAGCGCGGCATCAATCGTGAAGAAGTGAGCGCCACACAAACAGACGAAGCGCTTTATCTTGTGGATGGCTCGGTATATCTCCATGTGCAGCATACAGACGGCGGTTGGGACTATTCGCTCTACGACAAGGAAAGCAAAAAGCTGCTGGATGGCGGTGTTATTGACAGCAGCGCCATTGAAGATTCGCCGGTTGCATCTGTTGCCGGGGCTGTCCGAACGGAGGTATTTGCCATTCAGGGCATGACACCAACCAAGGTGACATTTGCAGATATGAAAATTCTGGAGGATTTACAGGAGGCGCAGATTACGCCGCCCTTGGACAGCGAACAGATCATCGGCGCAGTCGCTGTTCCCACCGATGCGGCAGATAATATGCTCCTGGAGCTGGAACAGGCCGTCCCGATGCCTGACCCCACGCTGACGGTGGACGATATGCGCAGTTATGGGTATCTGGATAGTGATATGCTCCCGCTTTCCAAGGATCGGGCGGTGGAGCTGCTGGAGCATGACATCACGGTTTATATGCTCTATCCCGACAACGCCGAGGAAATGGTCTTTGAAGCCGAGGACATCATCAAGCACGACGGAATGTTCGGCGTCACAAGACCGGATTGGGATGCGGTCAAAGGCCATATCCCGCCCCGCGATGTGGAGCAGCGTTTTTTGAACAGTCCCACCGATGCTATGGCGATCTACCAACTGCGCCGGGATGCGCCGGTGGAGCTTCGTTTTGCCAATCTCGGCAGTCTGGCCGCGCCGCCTGACCCTGCCAACTATGAAGCTGTCTATACCCGTGAGGTGTACCCGGACGATGATACCGGCAGAATCCTTGAAAACTTCTACTACATTTTCAACGACGAGCGCCCCGGCGATTTTGTGGGACACAGCCTCTCCGTCAGCGACATCGTTGCGCTGAAACAGGACGGCAAGGTATCCTATCACTACTGTGACAGCATGGGATTTCAGGAGCTGCCCGCCTTTCAGAAACCGGAGAATTACCTGAAAGCCGCCGAAATGTCGATGGAGGACGATTACGGCATGATCGACGGCATTATCAACAACGGCCTCAAACAGCCCACCGTCGCCGACCTTGAAGCACAGGTCAAGGCCGGTATGTCCATCTCCTTGATGGATTTGGCAGAGGCGGCACACCGGGAAAAGAAGAAATCTGTGCTGGAGCAGCTCAAAAGCCAACCGGCCCAAGAACGTCCACACAAAACAGCGCCCAAAAAGAGCGCGGAAAAGGAGCTTTGATATGAACATCACCTTTGAAGAACGCCAGCTTATGAGCCTCTACAACACCGGCACCCGCACGGGCTTGATCGCGGCGCTGGAGGAAATGCGCGGCTACCTCGCTGCGGATGAAACGGAGCTGCGGGAGCTGACGGACAGCGCCATCGCAAAGCTGCGCAGGATGAGCGACGCGGAATATGACGCGCTCGACCTGTTCCCCGATTTTGAAAAGGAGGATATGGATGCCGAGTAAAGTACAGCTCTATGCGCAGATGGCAGACCGCACGGCGGAGCAGATCACGGGAAGCTACCAGAAGTGGACGGCATTTCTGACCACCGCCGCAAGGCTGTATAAGTACCCCTACAATGAACAGCTCATGATTTTCGCCCAGCGCCCGGAAGCCACGGCCTGCGCGGAATACGACCTCTGGAATAAGCAGATGCGCCGCTATGTGCGGCGAGGCAGCAAGGGCATCGCCCTTGTGGATACCAGCAGCGACCAACCCAAACTCCGATATGTATTTGATGTTTCCGACACCAGCGGCGGCGAGAACTCTCGCCGCCCTTATCTTTGGGAATACCGGCAGGAGCATCGTGAGGTGGTATCTGCGGCGCTGGAACAGCGCTTCGATGTTTCCGGTGAAAACGGACTTGCCGATCAGTTGGAGCGTGTGGCGGCGCAGCTTGTAGATGAATACTGGCACGACAATCGGCGCGATATTGTCGGCATCGTTGACGGTTCCTTTTTGGAGGACTATGATGAGTTCAACATCGGAGCCGCTTTTCGGAACGCCGCCGTTGTCAGCACCACCTATACGCTGCTGTCCCGCTGCGGGATGCAGCCGGGAGATTACTTCGAGCATGAGGATTTTCTGAATGTCTTTGATTTCAATACCCCGCAGACCGTCGCCGCTCTTGGAACGGCCATCAGCCAGTCCAGCGAGCTGGTGCTGCGGCAGATCGAAGTCACCATCAAGAATTACGAGCGCGAGAAAATCGCGGAAAGGAGCGAAAGCCATGAGCGAACTGACCTACACCCGCAGCGGGGATTATCTGATTCCCGATCTGAGCCTGACCGAGCAGCCGCAGGCCCCGCTGGGCAAGTACGGCAGGATGCGGAAGGATTACTTGAAGGAGCATCGTCCGGTGCTGTGGAACAGCCTGCTGCTGTCCGAGAGGCTGTACCCCCATCTGCGGGAGATCGACGAGGCAGCGAACAACCGACTGGAACAGATGATGCCGGAGCTGATGAAGTCGGCAGGCGTGACGGAAGCGCTGAAAGCCAGCGACCCGATGAAGTGGGTAGGGCTGATGAACACGCTGAAAGCGCAGGCCGAGGAAACGATCCTCACGGAACTGGTGTTCAGCTAAATATGTTCGATGCCCCTGCTGGGGCGCAGATGTCCTTCTTCCCCTCAGAGGCAGAACAAATTCAATCCATCGCAGAAGCGGAGAGTGTAACACCCTCCGCTTTTTCTATGTTCATTTCTCAGAATGATATTGACCACATCCTGCGCGCGGGCGGTAATGCGGATGCAGCGCGGATGAAAATTGCTGCGGAATTCTCCAAGCAAAAACCTTTAGAGGATCGCGCGGCATTTCTGAAAGCTCTTTACCACGGCGGCAACGGCCTGATTACGGATAACGGCAGGTTTTCCGCATGGTACGGGGACGATGGTATCCATATTGCAACCGGAGATACCTCTCGCTATCTTCGCTCTGCACAAGTGATAGGCTGGGCAGATGCGGCGGAGCGTATTGAGGAACTTCTGGACGGCGGCACATTTGCCACCAATCTTGAAGTCACAGAAGCCCCGCGCTATGAGCGGCTGGGTATTGCTGTGGATGTCTGGAATCTTTATCACGATTTCTCGGATGAAGCAAAATCGCTGGGGTATCTGTCCTGCTTGGGCAATATCCATAGCACCAGCTTTCCAGAGGAAACGGAGCGCCTGACGGATGATCTGCTGAATCCGGAGTTTCGGGAAAGGCTTCTGGCAGAACACAGAGTATTTCTTGACGCATACCGTGAGAACCGGGAGCTTCTGCGTTTCCATTTCCACCGTCCGCAGGCGCTTCTTACACGTATGGAAGATCTGTCATTGCCGCGCAAAGAATATCACTCCGATATGGCGGCTGTTCCGAAGACGGGCCGGTTTATCACTGAAGATGAAATTGCGGCTTCTCTTGCAAATGGAAGCGGCTTTGAGGGTGGAAAGACCCGCATCCATGAGTTTTTCCAGACTCCGCACACGACAAAAGAGAGCGCTGATTTTCTGAAAAAGGAATACGGCATCGGCGGGCATACCCATGCCGTATCCAGAGAAAGCGGCAGCTACGAAGATCACGGCAGCAAAGGCATCACGCTGAAAAAAGCGGGCTGTGCAGATGTTCAGATGAATTGGAACAAGGTCGCTTCGCGCATCTCGGAGCTGGTTCGGTTGAACCGCTACCTTACGCCGGATGAGCAGGCAGCCTATGACAAGGAAATGGCGCAGGACGCCATGCGGAACGCGGTTTATAACGACTATAACGACGTAAAGGCGGCGCACCCCGATGAAATTGTGCTGTATCAGGTTGGGGACTTCTTCGAGCTGTATGGCGAGGATGCGCGGGCAGTTGCAGATGATCTCAGCCTTGAGCTGACGCGCCGCAATTTGGAGGGAGTAGGCCGTGTTACCATGTGCGGCTTCCCTGCAAAGGATTTGGAGAAATACGTTGAAAAGCTGCGGGAAAAGCATGATGTAACAATTTCGCGCATTGGCGATTCCGGCCATGAACACACGGCATATACGCTTCCGTCCATCGACCACGAGGCAGAACAGGCCATCAATGCTTATGAAGCAGAGTTCGGCGCGGACGGCACGAGGGTGTTCCATGATCCTGCCGCCGATGTGACGCAGCCCACGGTACGGGAGCTGTTTGACGGGTACAAGCTGACCGTTGGCAACGCGCTTTCCAAAGATACGGCTTTTGTCAATGCCTGCCGCAATTCAGACCGCCAGAACGCTTATCTGGAGGGTGCGGACGCTATCCGTCGTATTGTCACGGCATCTGATGATCTCCAGCTTGTCCGCCTGTACTTTGATATGCCCGCGTTCCATAACCGGCTGCATCAGGAGCTTTTGGAGGAACTGTATCCCACGCTGGCAGCGACGGTCGCACCCTCTCCCTATCAAATCACACAGGAGGACATTGACAACGCGCTTCTGGATTGGCACAACAACCTAAAGGGCAAGCAGGAAGTTGCACTATATATGCAGGCGCATGGGCGAGAACGCAGCACCGCCGCATGGCTGGCTGCAAAATATGGCTGGGAAGATAGCAAAACTCCCATGTATATCCATGTAGGAAACGCCGAGCCGGTGACGCTCACATGGGCGCAGGTACAGCGGCGGTTGGCACAGCTCATCCGAGAGAATAAATTTTACGATGAGAATGAGCGACTGCGGTTATTTTCACCTGACCGATACTCCATTCGTCTGCATCCCGGCGAGGGCGGAATTACCGGCATTTGGGATGAGGTGTTGGAACGGTTCTGCGGAGATGGGGAACAAACGCTCCGCTTTGCAGAACAGAATAACGCCATTGCTTACTTGGATGGCATCAAACGGGATATGGGAATTGAGCTATCCCCTCCGGCGTTTACAACACCGCTTGGCTATACTTATCATATTGGAGATCGCATTTCATCCATAGAGTTAGACCACATAGCAGCAGTCGGCGTTATCGCGCGTGTAGATGAAGATCACGTCTGGCACACGTTACCGAACGTACCCGGACAGGAACCTGTCAGCATCGACCGCAATTCCTTTGAACGCTACCTCGACACCAGATATTTCGAGGTTTCTGAACCGGAGCCGCAGCGCATCATTGCGGCGCAGCACACAGAACAGCCAACCCCGGAGACGCCGCAAGCGGTTCAAAACCTTATGGGGCAGCGCGTGGAAATTGATGGTAAGCTCTATAATGTTGATTCCGCAGATGAAACTGTCGCGCATCTCAGCGTCGTTTCATCCTCCAGCGAGAGCAATCACGATCCGGAACACAGAACCGAACCGGTTTCTGCTGTTCTCACACGAATTGCAGATCAGGGTCGTGAGCTTGCGCCGAATATTTCGGCATATCAGGCGCTTCGTGCAGAGCATCCCGAAAAGCTCATCGGTGTCCGTGTCGGAGAACGGCTGCTTTTTTATGGCGCGGATGCAGAACGAGCCGCCAGCGCTTTGAATCGCCGCCTGCTGCAACGCGATATTCCCGGTATGGGCGAAACCGCTGTGACCGGCTATGATTTTGGACAATGGGCAAGCGCCGCAAAGCGGCTGCTGGAGCATGGACACAGCTTCGTGTTTGCGCAGCCAAATGAAACCGACAGCTATGATGTTATCAACGAGGCCGATGCCAAGGAGTATATCCCCATTGGCATGGAGCTGGAGATTGACGGACGGAAGTTTGTCATTGACAGCGTAAATTTCGGCACGGATGAAGTATCTCTGCGCGATGTGACTTTTCAAAACAGGCAGGGCTTTCCCATCTTCCGCTCTGAACACATTGCGTTTATACGCTCGTTTGTTGAAGAACAGGAACAGGAGCAGCCGCAGCCCATCGCCAAACCCGTCGCGTTCTATCCTGCCGAGAAAACGCACTTGCCCTACAACATAGAAATCCAAACGCTGCACATCCCGGAACCAGAGCATGACCCGCCCTCTGCGGAACCTGTCGAGCCTGAACCACCCGCCATGAGCGAGGAAGAAAGGCTGATTCTGGAGCATGAAGGCCGAGCGGCGCTTTCGGAAATGGGCGAGTTTGTGCCTGATTTTGATGATGCCATCTCGCAGGCCGAGATCGACGAGCCTCCCGCACACCGTCCTGCGGTATCCATCCCCATTGACGGCGAGTGGCAGGACTTTCACAGCGTTGCCGCTGCGGAGCAGGCCGCTTACGCTGACTTCAAGGCGGCAAGCCACCGCGACGCACAGAATTTTCACATCACCGATGATGCCCTCGGCGTCGGCGGCGCAAAGGCAAAGTTTCGGGCAAATATGGCGGCGATCCGCCTCCTGCAAGAGCTGGAGTTTGAGGGCTTACAGGCCAGCCCGGAGCAGCAGGAAATCCTCTCCCGCTATGTGGGCTGGGGCGGTCTTGCGGATGCCTTCGACGAGAATAAGCCAAACTGGTCGGACGAGTTTGCAGAGCTGTACGCCACACTCTCCCCGGAAGAATACGCTGCTGCCCGCGCCTCCACGCTGAACGCCCACTACACCAGCCCCACCGTCATCAAGGCAATCTATGAAGCGGTCGGCAATATGGGCTTTCAGACCGGCAACATTCTGGAGCCGTCTATGGGCGTTGGCAACTTTTTTGGCCTGCTGCCGGAGCAGATGCAGGGCAGCAAGCTCTACGGCGTGGAGCTGGACAGCATCACCGGACGTATTGCCAAGCAGCTTTATCCCAAGGCGGACATTACCATCGCGGGCTTTGAAACAACGGACAGGAAAGACTTTTACGACCTTGCCGTGGGCAATGTCCCGTTCGGACAATATCAGGTAGATGACCGGGCTTATAACAAGCTCGGTTTTTCCATTCACGACTACTTCTTTGCCAAAACCCTCGACCAAGTGCGTCCGGGCGGCGTGATCGCGTTTGTGACCTCCCGCTACACGATGGACAAGCAATCGCCCGAAGTCCGCAGGTACATCGCGCAGCGGGCGGAGCTGCTGGGTGCCATTCGTCTGCCCAACAATGCGTTCCGCGCCAACGCCGGTACGGATGTGGTTTCGGACATTCTCTTTCTCCAAAAGCGTGACCGTCCCATTGAGATCGAACCGGATTGGGTACACCTCGGTCAGAACGAGGATGGCTTTGCCATCAACCGCTATTTTGTTGACCACCCGGAGATGATCCTCGGCAGGCAGACCTCCGAAAGTACCCAATACGGCAAGCAGGATTTCACCGTTGTCCCCATTGAGGGGCTGAAACTTGCAGATCAGCTCCATGATGCCGTGAAAAACATTCGCGGCACCTATCAGGAGGCGGAACTGCCAGAGCTGGGCGAGGGCGAACAGATCGACACGTCTATCCCCGCAGACCCCAATGTGAAAAACTACTCCTACACCATCGTGGGCGGCGAGGTGTACTACCGGGAAAACAGCCGCATGGTCAAACCGGAGCTGAACGCCACCGCCGCCGAGCGTGTCAAGGGCATGGTCGCGTTGCGGGATTGCGTGAATGAGCTGATTGCTCTGCAAATGGACGAGTACAGCGCAGAAAGCCGGATTCAGGAAGCGCAGGCCGAGCTAAACCGCCTCTATGATGCGTTCTCCGCAAAACATGGCCTAATCAATGACCGTGCGAACCGTCTTGCGTTCTCTGACGATTCCTCTTACTACCTCCTGTGTTCACTGGAAGTGCTGGATGACGACGGAAAGCTGGAGCGTAAGGCGGATATGTTCCACAAGCGCACCATCAAGCAGCAGCGCAGCGTAGATTCTGTGGATACCGCCAGTGAAGCCCTTGCTGTCTGCATCGGAGAAAAAGCCTGTGTCGATCTCGACTTCATGGCCTCCCTCATGGGCGGCAGCGAGAAAATCCCGCAGATCGTTGAGGATTTGAAGGGTGTCATTTACAAGGAACCCAACAGCGGCCCGTTTGACTTGCAGGACGGCGGCGAGCATTGGGCGAAGGGCTGGCAGACGGCGGACGAATATCTCTCCGGCAACGTCCGGCAGAAGCTCCGCACCGCGCAGCGTGTGGCAGCGCGCGACCCGTTCTTTGCCGGAAATGTGGATGCCCTGATTGCCGCCCAGCCGAAGGACTTGGAGGCCAGTGAAATCGAAGTGCGGCTGGGTGCAACATGGCTTGATAAGAAGTACATCGAGCAATTCATGTATGAAACCTTTGAAACGCCTCGCTATCTGCGCGGACAGATCGAGATCAGCTATGTCCCATACACCGCAGAATGGCAGGTTTCCCGCAAGAGCATGGTGCGCTACAACGACGTGGCGGCATTCACCACCTACGGCACAGACCGTGCCAGCGCCTACCGGCTACTGGAGGATGCGCTGAATCTCCGCGACATTCGCATCTACGATACCATTGAGGATGCAGACGGACGGGAGCGCCGTGTCCTCAACGCCAAGGAAACCACCCTTGCCGCGCAGAAGCAGCAGCTTATCCGGGATGCGTTCAAGGACTGGATTTGGAAAGACCCGGAGCGGCGCGAAACGCTGGTACGGCAATACAACGAGGAAATGAACAGCACCCGTCCCCGCGAGTATGACGGCAGCCACATCGTTTTCTCCGGTATGAACCCGGAAATTACCCTCCGAGAGCATCAGAAAAACGCCATCGCCCATGTGCTGTACGGCGGGAATACGCTGCTGGCACACGAGGTCGGTGCGGGAAAAACCTTTGAAATGGTAGCCTCTGCGATGGAATCTAAGAGGCTGGGACTGTGCCAGAAGTCCATTTTTGTCGTGCCGAACCATCTGACGGAACAGTGGGCATCCGAATTTCTGCGGCTCTACCCTTCGGCAAACATCCTTGTCACTACCAAGAAGGACTTTGAAACCCACAACCGCAAGAAATTCTGCGCCCGTATCGCCACCGGCGACTATGATGCCGTTATCATCGGCCACAGTCAGTTTGAGCGTATCCCCATCAGCCCGGAGCGGCAGGAACAGCTCCTTCACCAGCAGATTGAGGAAATCACCGATGGTATTCAGGATACCAAGCTCGCAGGCGGCAACAGCTTCACCATCAAGAGCTTGGAGCGCACGAAAAAGGGGCTGGAGGCGCGGCTGAAAAAGCTGCAAGCCAGCGACCGCAAGGATGATGTGATTTACTTTGAACAGCTCGGCGTAGACAGGATGTTCGTGGACGAGTCGGACAATTATAAAAATCTTTTCCTCTATACGAAGATGCGCAACGTGGCAGGGCTTTCCACCACCGATGCGCAGAAATCTTCGGATATGTTCTCCAAGTGCCGCTACATGGATGAGCTGACCGGTGGGCGCGGCGTGGTGTTTGCCACCGGCACCCCGGTTTCCAACTCCATGACGGAGCTATACACCATCCAGCGCTATTTACAGCATGACCGGCTGCAAGAGATGGGCATGAGCCACTTCGATTGCTGGGCAAGCCGCTTTGGTGAAACCACCACCGCGCTGGAGCTTGCCCCGGAGGGAACCGGTTACCGGGCAAGGACGCGCTTTGCAAAGTTTTTCAACTTGCCCGAATTGATGAATCTGTTCAAAGAGGTCGCCGACATCAAAACGGCGGATCAGCTCCACTTGCCAACGCCGGAGGTTGCGTACCACACCATCGCCACCAAACCCACGCAGATCCAGCAGGACATGGTGAAAGCCCTCTCGGAACGAGCGTCCAAGGTACACAGCGGTGCGGTCAGCCCGGATGTGGACAATATGCTCAAAATCACCTCGGACGGACGCAAGCTGGGGCTTGACCAGCGCATCATCAATCCCATGCTCCCCGACGAAGAAACCACCAAGGTCAATCAGTGCGTGGCGAACATTCTCCAATACTGGCGCGACGGTGAGGAGGAAAAACTGACGCAGCTTGTGTTTTGCGACATTTCTACGCCAAAGGCCACGCCCTCGCAGCGGGCGGCAAAGGCTTCCCCCGGTACGCTGGACAGCCCGGAAATCCATGCGCTGGAGAGCGCGATTTCATTGGAGGAAAGCTCTGACACACCGTTCACGGTCTATGAGGATGTGCGTCAAAAACTCATTGACGCCGGTATGCCCCCAGAACAGATCGCGTTCATCCACGACGCCAATACGGAGGTCAAAAAGCGGGAACTGTTCGCAAAGGTACGCAGCGGTCAGGTGCGCGTCCTGATGGGCAGCACGGCCAAGATGGGCGCGGGCACCAACGTGCAGGATCGTTTGGTCGCACTTCACGATTTGGATTGCCCGTGGCGTCCCCGTGATCTCACGCAGCGAAAAGGGCGCATCGAGCGTCAGGGCAATCAGAACAAGCTCGTTCATGTCTGCCGCTATGTGACCGAAGGGACGTTTGACGCCTACCTCTGGCAGACCGTTGAGAACAAACAGAAATTCATCTCTCAGATCATGACCTCAAAATCCCCGGTTCGCTCCTGTGAGGACGTGGACGCCACAGCGCTGTCCTTTGCGGAGATCAAAGCGCTATGCGCCGGTGATCCCCGCATCAAAGAGCGTATGGATTTGGACATTGAGGTGTCCAAGCTCAAAATTATGAAAGCAGACCACAACAGCAAGCAATTCCGCTTGGAGGACAGTCTGCTGAAATACTTCCCGGAAAAGATAGAAGAACACAAGGGCTTTGTTCGTGGGCTGGATGCGGATATGCAGACCCTCGCGGCGCATCCGCTCCCGGCAGAGGGCTTTGTCGGCATGGAGATTCGCGGCGACCGGCTCACTGATAAGGAAAACGCCGGTGCTGCGTTGCTGGACACCTGCAAGGAGATCAAGGGCAAAGACCCGGTACAGATCGGCAGCTATCGCGGCTTTACCATGTCCGTTGCTTTTGATTCCATGTGGAAAATGTACACGCTGACGCTGAAAGGCCAAATGACCCATCGCGTTGAACTCGGTTCGGATGCCAGAGGCAACCTTGTCCGCATTGAGAACGCGCTGGATAAAATGCCGGAGCGTTTGCGCAGCGTTCAGGAGCAGCTTGAAAACCTCTATAACCAGCAGGCGGCGGCAAAGGCCGAGGTCGGTAAGCCGTTCCCGCAGGAGCAGGAGCTGGCCGCAAAAACTGCGCGGCTCATTGAGTTGGATATGGAGCTGAATCTGGACGGCAAGGGACAGCCGCAGCCTGAGCAGGCGATTGCAAAATCGGCGCGGCCTTCCGTTCTGGACAGGCTGAAAGCGTCGCCTGTTCATGGCGCACCGGAAAAGCCCCACAAGAAAGAAATGGAGGCACGATAATGAAAAATCTCCCCGTTTACAAGCACCCGGCAGCCTACGCCAGAGAGCATGACGAGCTTGCGGTCTACCGCGCTTCCAATCAAGCGAACACGGCCTGCAAGGAAGCGATTGAAACCGCCATCCGTGACCACTACCGGGATAACCGGCTGGATACAGCGGCAGTCGATCAGGTGGTGCAGCAGTTCGGCTATGACCGCACGTTCCATGTCCTTGCCATCACCGTCTGTCAAGCGGACTGGGACAGGCGCTATTCTCCCGACAACAGGGCTTGGGCCAACGCCATGTCCATCCCCGCCAACCCTGACGCATGGGGTACTGACCGCAACTGCTATCTGGCCGTCAGCAGCCATCCCGGTCTGGTCGATCTGTTTCTCAGCCAGACCCGCAAAGCCTACGCGCAGGAGCAGCAGAAAACCTCTGTCCGGG
>ENA-OUQP01001211-OUQP01001211.1-human-gut-metagenome-genome-assembly--contig:-NODE-1211-length-18470-cov-38.083682_pt1 | contig 18470 bp, 12 predicted proteins | sample MGYA00237951_ERZ548836 | MGnify/ENA primary metagenome ERZ548836 (study PRJEB26490, sample SAMN05194702) | human gut metagenome | biome: terrestrial biome; feature: human-associated habitat...
TTCCAAATGAACCTGAAGAAAACTATATGATGCACTGCCCTGAATGTGATCATAAGATGATTGTAAAAAAATAATTCAGCAACTAAAGACAAATCCAAAATATTGGCTATTACGATAGCCCTTTTTGTCGTGTTCGGCAGCCAATCCATTGTGATGCTTTAGTATTTTATTCACATATCAAATTTCACTGTTCCGAAACCAAAATATTAATATACAAAAAATAGAGCTTTTCAACTCTATTTAAAATGCTCATAAGCAATACGATTGATATTTGCCATAACATCGGCACCTTTATCCCCTAAACTCGTTAAAACAACTATACTATATGATGTATTACATTCTACAAAACCAACACTATTTAAAGCAGAATCATACATACCATACTTTTGAGGCATACTTAATTGTGTATCCCTATCTAGATATTCACCTGGTTCTGCCTCTTCCATATTTTTAATCAAACCTTTATAGTCTTCTTTATGATCATATAAATAAGTCACCACATCATTCATTGTATTAGCCGTTGTAACATTATCCATTGTATAATAATTCTCACTGATAGAATCTGTATATTTTGTCATTGCTTCCTTATATTCTTTCCAGCCACCAAGATTTTCATATAAAATATGACCCGCATCATTATCAGAATATATTATTAAATCATTTAAAAGATCACTTAAAGGAACTTGACTACCGATACCATAATCCGAACTAATAACCCCTGCATCCTCATGCATATATCCACTATATGTAAACGTTGAATCTAATGTATACTCACCCTCATTTACTTTATCATAATATAGCATTGCCAATGGTAATTTATAAATACTCGCTGCAATAAACTCATCCTTCTCATTCATACTATATTTAATGTTATGTTCTAAATCCGTGATACAGTATGCTACTTTTTCATGATCAATACCATTCTCTTGAAAATACGCTTCTATATCTTTTGCCAATGACATATCAATATATTGACTATTATCTTTATTTTCAACTTCCGTATTTTGATCTTCTCCGATTTCAGATATCCCCTGATATGCCTTTTTCTCAGTGTTCTTCATTTCAACCGCAAATACACATAGTACAATTAATAATGCAGATAATAGAGAAATAATAATAATTTTGTTTTTCTTATCCATGATAGACCCTTCCAAACTATGAAAAAGAGTCTATACAGACTCTTTTATATATTAATGTTTAAAATGACGAACCCCTGTAAATACCATTGCGATGCCATGTTCATTACATTCATCAATTGAAAGTTGATCCTTAATAGATCCACCTGGCTGAATAATTGCAGTCACACCCGCTTTGATAGCTTCTTGAACTGTATCTGGCATTGGGAAGAAAGCGTCACTTGCCAATACAGAACCTTTTGCCTTTTCACCAGCCTGTTCAATCGCAATCTTAGCGGCACCAACACGGTTCATTTGTCCTGCACCAACACCAATTGTCATATCATCTTTTACCAAGACAATCGCATTTGATTTTACATGCTTAACAACTTTCCAACCAAACAACAATTGCTTGATTTCTTCCTCTGTAGGTTTACGATTTGTCACACATTTTAAATCTTCCTCATTAATTGTATGCTGATCCATCTCTTGAACCAATAGACCATCATTAACATTTGTATATTTTAACGCACTTGAAACAGATAAGCTAGTATCTAATTTCATTAATCGAATATTTTTCTTACGAGTCAAGATTTCCAACGCTTCCTCAGAGAAGTCTGGCGCAATAATGATTTCCAAGAAAATCTTAGATAATTTTTCTGCCAATCCCTTTTCAACCTTTGCGTTCAACGCTACGATACCACCAAAAATCGAAATTGAGTCAGCCTCATAAGCTTTATCCCAAGCCGCTTCAATATTTTCACCAATACCAACTCCACATGGATTCATGTGTTTAACACCTACAGCTGCATATTGACCTTCAAAATCTTTTAAGATTTCAATAGCCGCATTTCCATCCTGAATATTGTTGTAAGACAATTCTTTACCATGAAGCTGAGTCGCATTTGCCAAAGAATATTGAGGATTCATTCCTTTATAGAAAGCAGCCTTTTGATGAGGATTTTCACCATAACGCAAGTCTTGAACCTTATCAAAAGTAATTGTCATACTTTCTGGGAATTCTTCATGTGTTTTCTTCGTTAAATAATCTGCGATCATCGCATCATAGCGAGCTGTATGACGGAATACTTTTGCAGCTAAACGCTCACGCGTTTCCAATGTTGTTTCTTGGTTTTCTATAATTTCTTCAAGAACTTTATCATAATCTTTTGGATCACAAAGAACTGGAATACTTTGATAGTTTTTAGAAGCACTACGAAGCATACTAGGACCGCCAATATCAATATTTTCAATAATTTCTTCGTGTGTTACACCTGGTTTTAATACAGTTTCTTTAAAAGGATATAGATTCACACAAACCAAATCAATATACTCAATTCCTAATTCTTGTAATTGACGTACATGATCTGGGTTTGAACGAACACAAAGTAATGCACCATGAACTTTTGGATGTAAAGTTTTCACACGACCATCCATAATTTCTGGAAAACCAGTCACATCACTGATTCCAATTGGATGAATTCCAGCTGCCTCAAGGGCTTTTTTTGTTCCTCCAGTAGAAATGATTTCATATCCACAATCTACTAATCCTTGTACAAATTCAACTAAACCAGTTTTATCGGATACACTTACTAATGCTCGCTTCATTATTTTTCCTCCTCTATACTTTTTGCGACTTGTTCAATGACTTGCCAGAACAAATCATATTCCATCGCATGTACATGCGATTCTAATGTTTCAAGATCCCAAGATGGGTCGATTGCTACTCTTTCTTGACGAATAATAGGACCTGTATCTACACCTTCGTCTACGAAATGAACTGTAACTCCAGTTTGTGCTACTTTTGCCTCATACGCATCTGCAATACTATGAGCTCCTGGAAATTCAGGTAAATAAGCCGGATGTAAATTGATGATACGATTTGGATAAGCACTTAATAAAGTGTGTCCAATAAAACGCATATATCCACTTAACACAATCAAATCAACCTTTTTTTCTTTTAATACCTCTAAGATTGCCGCTTCATAACCCGCTTTACCATCATATCCCTTTGGATTAAAATAAAACTCTTCTACTCCATGATTATGCGCACGAACTCTAGCATACGCATTTTCTTTATCCGCAATCAAGCATGCACAATTCACATGCAAAGAACCATCTTCAATATGTGACAAGATTGTTTCAAAGTTAGTACCTGAACCACTCGCAAATACCGCAATATTTACCATTGGACATCTACCTGTCCTGTTTCAGTTACTTTACCAACCACATAGCTAGGTTCATTGATTTCATTTAAGGCAGCTTGAACTTTTTCAACATCTGCTGGATCTACAGCCATCACAAAGCCAAGTCCCATATTAAATACGTTGTACATTTCTTTCGTAGAAATATCTCCATTTTTTTGAATCAAATCAAAGATTGGAGGTTTTGGGAATGCCTTTGTATCAATTTCAACACCCATGCCCTCTTTTAACATACGAGGTACGTTTTCATAGAATCCACCACCTGTGATGTGGCTGCAAGCTTTTAATGTAATACCCGATGCTTTAATATGCTTTAATGCTTTTACATAAATTTTTGTAGGAGCCAATAATGCCTCTCCTAAAGTTTTACCTAATTCATCATAATAAGTATTCAAAGATTCTTCTGTAATATCAAATACATTACGAACCAATGAGAAACCATTACTGTGAACACCTGTTGAAGGAAGTCCAATTAACACATCTCCTACATTTAGATCCTTACCAGTAATCATATCTTTTTTATCGCATACACCAACGGCAAAACCTGCTAAATCATAATCTTCTTCTGGCATTAAACCTGGATGTTCTGCCGTTTCTCCACCAATCAAAGCAGCTTCAGATTGTAAACAACCCTCAGACACACCCTTCACAATGTCCGCAATTTTTTCTGGAACATTCTTTCCACATGCGATGTAATCTAAGAAGAATAGTGGTTCTCCACCTGCACATGCGATATCATTCACACACATCGCAACGGCATCAATTCCAATTGTGTCATGCTTATTCATAACCATCGCAAGTTTAACTTTTGTACCACAACCATCTGTACCAGAAAGTAATACAGGCTCTTCCATATCTTTAATTTTAGATAATGAGAAAGCACCAGAGAAACCGCCAAGTCCTCCTAACACTTCTGGGCGCATTGTTTTCTTAACATGCTCCTTAATCAATTCAACAGATTTATATCCTGCCTCTAAACTAACGCCTGCTGCTGCATAATGTTCTGCCATACTCTACTCCTTTACCTCATCTTTATAATCTTGTAAATCTTCTGGATATTCACCTGTACAACAAGCTAAACAGCTTGCTTCAGGCACACACTTTTTAAAGTCTTCAACACTTAAGAAACGCAATGAATCCACCTGGAACAATTGTTCCATTTCATCTACTGTATAGTTAAATGCCGCCAAATCTTTTTGTGCCGTTGAATCCGCTCCATATAAACAAGGATATTTCAACATTGGCGAAGCTATACGTAAGTGCACTTCTTTTGCGCCTGCCTCTTTTAATAATTGACAAATTCGACGTGATGTAAAACCTTTCACAACACTATCATCTACTAAATAAACTCTTTTATCTTTAACCACTGAACTGATCGCATTTAAACGAACACGCATACCTTGCATTCTTTGTTGTTCTGTCGGACGAATAAATGTAGAACCAATATAACGGTTTTTAATCAATCCCGTTTCATATGGTACATTCAATGTTCTAGCAAAACTTGCAGCTGCACTTAAAGCTGAATCAGGAACACCAACAACGATATCCGCTTCAATATTCTCTTCTGAAGCTAAATAATAGCCACATTGTTTTCTTACTTCATGAACCGTTAAACCATTATGAACACTGTCCGGTCTAGAATAATATACATACTCTAAAGCACAAGCCTTCGTTTTTGTTTCTTCAATAATCTGACTAGACTTCATACCTTCGCAATTGAAACAAATCAATTCTCCTGGATTTACTTCACGAATAAATTCTCCACCAAGAATTGGGAACGAACAAGTTTCGCTACTGATACAATATCCTTCATCTACCTTGGCAATATATAAAGAACGAATACCATGAGGATCTCTTACTACATACAAGCTGTCTTTTGTGACGACCATGAATGTATAAGCACCACTCATCATACGACAAGCTTTCGCAATTTTTTCTTCAAAAGAACCTGGATTCAACTGAATCAAATGTGCTAATAATTCTGAATCACTTGTTCCTTGAAAGATCAATCCTTCATTTTCTAATTTTGTTCTTAAAGAAATCGCATTCGTGATCATCCCACTTGATACAACCGCAAAATATCTTTGGTGACTACGCACCATAATCGGCTGAACATTTTCTAATTGAGAATCATTTTTTGTTGCCATTCGAAGCTGACCAATCGCAATATTCCCCTCTAAAGAATTTAACGTATCTTGTTTTAAATTCTCCGACAATAAGCCTAATCCCTTTTTACAAACAACATTTTCTCCATCACTAATTGCTAATCCAACACCATCTTGTCCTCGATGCTGAATGGCATGCATTGCTAAATAGATATTCTGGGCGGCCTGTTCTACATTGAACAAGCCTACGATCCCAGAAGAATCTTGAACTACTTTTTTCAACGTCATTCTACTTCACCTGCTTGTGTGTAAAATAACGAACACCATTTGCGAAAATATCTTGGTCTTTATTTCCAGCAATATTCTGGAACAATCCTTTTTCATAACGCTCACTGTGACCCATCTTACCAAAGATCTTACCATCTTCAGAGAAGATACCTTCGATAGCCATGCTTGAACCATTTAAGTTGTCTTTTCCATCCATTGTTGGAACACCCTTTTCATTTACATACTGTGTTGCAACCTGACCATTTTCAATCAACTTATTCAATACTTCTTCACTCGCAACAAATTTACCTTCACCATGACTAACAGCAACTGAATATACACTTCCAGCTTTCATACCTGCAAGCCAAGGAGAAGCATTACTTGTAATACGAGTACGTGCAATATGAGAAACGTGACGATTGATATTATTTCTAAATAATGTTGGATTTTCCGCATCTAATTTTTCAATATCACCATAAGGCAATAATCCAGATTTGATCAATGCCTGGAATCCATTACAGATACCTAAGATCAAACCATCATTTGCACGCATTGTATCAATTGCTTGCGCAATCTTTGGATTTCTTAATACATTCGCAATAAATTTACCTGAACCATCTGGTTCATCACCACTACTAAATCCACCAACAATCATTAAGATTTGTGCTGTACTAATTTCTTTTGCTAAAGTTTCGATACTCTTTTGAATGTTTTCTACAGTTAAGTTATTAAATACAACTTGTTTAACTTCAGCACCAGCACGTTCAAACTTAGCTGTTGTATCAAATTCACAGTTTTGTCCAGGGAAAATAGGAATAATTACTTTTGGTTTTTCCACAACAACCTTAGACATTGGTACTTCTGCATCATTTAATGGAGTTTCTAAAGTATCTTTTCCTTCATCCACGATCATTGGATAAATTTCACTATAACGCTTTGTCCAAGCCTTTAATGCATCTTCAATTTCAACGGTTTCATCATTTAATACAATCTTAGAATCATCATTTAAAATACCAATCAATTCTAAATGTTCATCTTGAATGCTTTCTGTAGCTTCCACGATCATTGAACCCAAATTGAATCCATATACATCTTCTTCTGTGTTGATCGCAACACCAACTTTAGATCCAAATGCCATTTTCGCAATAGTTGCACCTAGACCACCAAATTTAATTGTGCTTGCCGCAACAATTTTCTTTTCTTGCATTAATTTATGAACCGTTTCAAAATTTTCTTTTAATTGTTCATAGTTTGGAACATTATTTTTAACTGGCGTATGCTTTACTAAATATACATAGTCTCCAGGATTTTTAAATGAAGCCGAAACAATATCATCTGTTTTAGCTGTAGTTACCGCAAATGTAATCACTGTTGGTGGTACATGAATATCTTTATATGTTCCACTCATAGAGTCTTTTCCACCAATACTTGGTGTTTCAAATGCCAATTGAGCATCAATCAAGCCTAATAAAGCTTCAAATGGTTGTCCCCATTTTTGTGCATCGGCACCTAAATGTTCAAAATATTCCTGATTTGATAAACGACACTTCTTATAGTCAGCACCCAATGCTGTGATACGAGCTAATGCTTCAACAACTGAATAACTAGCACCTAAATATGGAGAATATTTAGATACTTTTGGATCATATCCATATGTCATAACCGAACAAGTGTTTGTCATTCCATGCACTGGTAATTTTTGTACAGAACCTTCTTCAGGAGTTAATTGATATTTACCTCCAAAAGGCATCAACACTGTACTCTTACCAATAGAAGCATCAAACATTTCTGCCAAACCAATCTGACTTGCGACATTCGCATCTTGTAATACTGTATTTAAATCTGAGTTTACTGCGTCAAATGGATGTTCATCATATTCATTTTCGCAAACATCCACAACCTGGTGCTGACGAACACCGTTCGTATCCAAGAATGCACGAGACATATCAACAATTGTTTCACCGCGCCATTTCATGACTAAACGATTTGTATCTGTTACATCTGCAACTTTGATAGCCTCTAAGTTTTCCTTATATGCTTCTTCTTTGAATTTTTCAAAATCCTTAGCCTCGATACATACAGCCATACGCTCTTGTGATTCACTAATAGCTAATTCTGTACCATCTAAGCCTTGATATTTAACTGGAACTGCATCTAAGTTGATATTCAAACCATCTGCAAGTTCACCTACGGCAACACTAACTCCACCTGCTCCAAAGTCATTCGCCTTTTTAATTAATTTTGTACAAGTAGGATTTCTAAATAAGCGCTGTAATTTACGTTCAATCAAGGCATTTCCCTTTTGAACTTCACTTGAACATTTTTCCAAACTTGTTTCATTATGTTCTTTACTAGAACCTGTAGCTCCACCGATTCCATCACGACCAGTAGCTCCACCAATCATAACGATAATATCGCCAGCTTCTGGTTTTTCACGTTTAACATGTGATTTAGGAGCTGCACCAACAACAGCACCAACCTCCATACGTTTAGCTACATAACCATCATCATAAATTTCATCTACGAATGTAGTTGCCAAACCAATTTGGTTACCATAACTTGAATAGCCATGAGCCGCTGTCTTTGAAATCTTTGATTGAGGTAATTTGTGCTCTAATGTTTCACTAATTGGTTTTGTGATATCTCCAGCACCTGTAATACGCATAGCTTGATATACATAGCTACGTCCTGATAATGGATCACGAATAGCTCCACCAATACATGTACTTGCTCCACCAAATGGTTCAATTTCTGTTGGGTGGTTATGTGTTTCATTTTTAAACATCAACAACCATTGTTCGTCTTTTCCATCTACATCCACTGTAATTTCTACACTGCACGCATTGATTTCATCGGTAATCTCCATATCATCAAGTTTACCTTGCTTACGAAGATATTTTCCAGCAATAGTAGCCATATCCATCAATGTTTTTTCTTTACGATTTCCATGAACTTCCTGGCGTAATTTTAAATATTTATCATAAGAAGCCTGTAACTCATCTGATAATGTATCCAAATGGAAACATACATCATCTAATACAGTTTCAAAAGTAGTATGACGACAGTGATCTGACCAATATGTATCTAACACACGTAGTTCAGTCATTGTGCAATCTCTTTTTTCTTCTTTTTCGAAGTAACGTTGAACATGCTCAATGTCAGCTTGAGACATGGCCAACCCTAAAGTCTGACGTAAAGAATCTAATTCTTCTTTACTCATTTTTGTAAATCCTTCTAATACAGGAACATCTTTTACTTCAACGTCCTGATCATCCACTAATACAGAAAGGTCTTTAACACGTGCTTCAACAGGGTTAACAATATAATGTGTGATTTTATTAAGTGTTTCTTCATCTACTGGGTTTGCGAACACTAATAAAGTACCTGAATGAATACGTACTGTTTGTTTGTTGTTCAAAAGCATCAAACATTGCATTGCACTGTCTGCTCTTTGATCATATTGACCTGGCAAAAATTCATATGCCAAATATGATTTACCTGTTAAATCTACAGAATCATATACATCATCTGTAACAACTTCGCTACAAACATTTTTCTTTAATAATTCAATATCATTTTCGTCGGCATCAAAAATATCATATAAATTGTATTTTGTAAGACCAAAATCTTCTTTTAAAGATAAAGATTGTCTTAATTCAGCCGCTAACGATTCACTTTCAACTTGAAACTGTTCTTTTTTATGAACAAAAATACGAGTATCCATTTCCTTCTCCTTATTCAACAATTGACTGTTCTAATACTTTTTGTGCTTGTTCTTTTTTAAACTCAACAATTTTATCCTGCAATGACTTATCATTTAGTCCAATCATCTGGCAAGCTAAAATAGCTGCATTTCTTGCCCCTGATTTTCCAATTGCGACAGTCGCAACAGGAACACCTTGAGGCATTTGTACTGTCGATAATAATGAATCCAATCCACCTAAAGCAGATGTCTGAATAGGGATTCCAATAACTGGCAATGGTGTAGAGCTAGCTAAAACTCCAGCTAAATGTGCTGCTCCTCCAGCTGCCGCAATAATAACCTGAATTCCACGTTCACATGCTGTCTTTGACAATTCCAAAACCGCTTCCGGCGTACGGTGAGCACTTAACACACGAACTTCATAGCCGACTTGAAAATCGTCTAATTGTTTCATGCAGCCTTCCATACTAGGTAAGTCCGAACGAGAACCCATCACAATTAAAACACGCTTTGTTTCCATAAATGACCTTCCTTTCAAAACAAAAAAAGCGCACCTATAGTAGGCACGCTTAAAAGAGCAATTCTTCTCTATCAATTGTGGTAAATCTTCTTAAGACCATAAGTAAGACCTCCAAAATCAGAAAAACACTTCTGCAAGATTATAATACCTAAAATCAACTCAAATGACAACCTATATTTCATGAAAGTTATGCTCTAAGCATAAACAATTTATATTTTCTTAAATCAAATATATAAACAATTGAACTCAATCCCCAAGTAATTGGATACAAACAATGCGTTAAATACAAGCTGTGTACGCTCTGTCCTATCGTCATTAAAACAACCACACGAACAGCACACCAACATACAAGCATGACCACCATTGGCATCACAGGACGTCCCAATCCTCTTAAAATACTAGAAACCACGTGTGAAAAGCCTAAAAGGACATAGAAAAAGGCACAAATTTTAGCACGATCTACTCCAATCGCAATTACTTCTGGATTTTGATTAAAGAAAGCTATAAAAGTTGGCGCAAACAAGTAGATCAAAATACCCAAACATTCAATCATAAGTAGCGATGCTGCAAGCCCAAACAAAATTCCTTTTCGAGAACGTTCCTTTTGTCCTGCCCCTTCATTTTGTGATACAAACGTCGTAAGTGCCATCGAAAAAGAAATTTCAGGAAGGAAAATAAATCCTTCTACCTTTGAATATGCACCAATACCTGCAATAGCTGCTGCACCAAACGAATTAATATACGACTGAATCATTACATTCGCAAAATCAATGACACAACCCTGTAATCCTGTAGGTAATCCATAGATACAGATTTGTTTAAGATTTTCAAAATCCAAAGACAAATGCATCCAAGAAATATGTAAAATACTTTCTTCTCTTGCCAATTGCAAAACACATAAAAACATACTCGCAAATTCAGAAACGATTGTAGCCCAAGCTGCTCCTGCAACCCCCATCTTAAACACAGCAATGAATACAACATCTAAAATCACATTCAATATCGAACTCACAATCAGATAATAAAGTGGATGTTTAGCATCGCCTCCAGCACGAATGATTCCCACAAGCATGTTATATAAGACTAAAGAAAAACCGCCTAAAAAATAAATCTTTAGATAAATAGAAGATAAGCCAAACACTTCTTTAGGCAAACCCATCCACATCAACATTTGATCAGTTAGTAAATAACCAATTCCAGTCATAATAAGACCTAACAAGATACCAAATGTTGCTGTTGTATATACCGCTTTTTTTGTTCTATTCTCATCTTGAGCCCCTATCGCATTGGCAACAATGACACTTGCACCTGTCGCAAAACCGTTAAAGAAACCAACAATCAAGAAAACCAGTGACCCCACACTCGTAACAGCCGCTAATGCATTCTGTCCTAGAAAATTTCCAACAATCAACGCATCCACAGTATTGTAGAGTTGCTGAAAAAGATACCCGATAAATATTGATATCGCATAGCCAATGATTTGTTTGGCAACACTTCCTTTTATCATTAACTGAATTGAATCTTGTTTTGCCATAAAACCCTGGTATACAAGAAAAGCCTGCACCAACATTAAGTTAGTACAGGACTATATTTTGCCCTAATATCCATTAGGATACATCATACGTTATTTATTTACAATATGAGCTGTTGCAATAGATTGAGCCCAATTATAAATAGATGTTGTATGCATTCCTTTGACATTCTTATTTCTTAAACAATATGTTTTAGTTGAATCCACAGGTAAATAACCACATAGTTCACTTTGTCGAACTAAAGCATTATGATAATTCTCTTTAGACACTTCATTATCGGAAGTATACATACCGGCATCTAGATAAGCATCTAGTTGTTCATCACTCAAACGACCAAAGTTATTTGTGGCTCCCGTTCTTAAAATAAAGTTAATGCCTGTATCGTCTGGTGAGCCATAAGAGAAACCTAGATATGTTGCATCCCAGCTATCTGTTTGAGCATCATCCTGCACAGTATTGATGACTGTATTAAATTCAACTGTATTGGCTTTAAAATCAATACCAATCGCATTTAAACACTTCTGTAAAACTGGAATCAAAGAATCCAAAGAATCCTTATCTTTATTTGCCAAGAACCGAATGGTTAATTTTTCACCATCTTTATAACGATACCCATCCTCTGCCAATGTATATCCTGCATCCTCTAAGATTTGATTGGCCTTTTCAACATCATAATCATAATAAGTGACACCATCCACTTTTTCTTCATTACGAATCATTTTTCCATTATTTAAAGAAACAGGATTTCCAAAAGTACCAGGCTTATAAGCCATACCATCAATTTGATAGTAATTATCAATATATTCTTGCGCATTAAATCCATATCCGATTGCTTTTCTTACCGCAACATCACTACAAGCTCCCTCATAAGAGTTAAAGATAATAAAGCTTTCACGATCACTCGGATAAGAATCAACAGATAAACTCTTATTCTTTTGTACAGATTTAATTTTATTTGCCTCAATCACATCTGGAATATAATCCACTGTTCCATTTTCCAATTCTTTGACTTCTGTTGAAGTATCTGTCTTTTTGATCATGATCTTAGAAATTTGATACTGTCCTTTTTTAGCCTTAAACTTTGAATTTGAAACTAAACTAGCCCCACTTGTCTTCTCAAACTTCTTTAATACATAAGCACCCGTTCCAATTGGCTTACTATTCTTCTTTTCAATACTTTCTGTTTTTCCTTTTTTATAATTTAAATATTCTGAACTACAAATCTTCTGTGTTCCAAGTGTAGAAACCGCATCAATTCTAGGCTTATCCAAATGGAAAACAACTGTATAGTTATCTGGTGTTTCAACTCCAGTAAAGCTAAATGCATCTGCATCATGATATTCACTATAACCATCTAAAAAATCAACGTTGTTCGCAAAACGACCTGTATAGCTTGGATCGGCCATAACAGTAAATGTTGTCTGCACATCTTTTGAAGTAAACTTGGATCCATCACTAAACTGGATGCCTTTCTTTAATTTAAAAGTCATTGTCTTGCCATCTTCACTGATTTCAGGTAAGGACTTAGCCAAATCTGCAACTAACTCTCCTTTTTTGTTGTATTTCAACAACCCTTGATAAACCAAATCAACGACATAAGAATCATTTGTCGTTTGGTAATACATGGGCGAAAAAGTTCCGTTCATTTCTGAACTCAACCCAACCGTCAACACTTGATCATTACCTGCAGCTTTTGCACTACATCCACACATCAATAAAGCCATTCCACATGCTAATAATTTTTTATACATTCTCTTTTACCTCCTAATTATTTATTCTTTGTACCACCACCAGTCAGCTAACACTTTTCATCACTCTCCTTATAAACAAAAAATCCTGCATCAAATTAAAAATTTGACACAGGACAGAATATCAAAATAATCTGCGGTACCACCTGAATTGGTATAGTTATACCCACCTCTAGAATGCCATCACATTCGATCCATTTAACGCACGGAACACGTCGCAGCTACTCAGAAATTCTTTTCACCTTGCCCTTGAAAGTCCATTTGCTAAGTCGTAATAATCTAGCTTCCACCCTGACTAGAATCTCTTTGTATCCAGTTCTTAGTTTGATCTCTTTCGCATCGGTTGCCTATAGGATACACCTAATAAAATCCGTTTTCAATAGCTTTTTCAAATTATTTACATTTTCTTACATCAAAGATTGTTCTGTTCTACCAATAATATCATCTTGCGTCTTTTTAGAAAGCACATTGAAGAAAGCACTATATCCGGCTACACGAACAATTAAATCCTTATGTTTTTCAGGATGCTTCTGTGCATCAATCAAAGTTTCCTTAGAAACAATGTTATATTGCACATGATATCCATGTAAACGATTAAAGAAGGTTTTAATCAACAATTCTAATTTTTGTCGATTTTCTTCAGTCGACAACATTTGAGGTGTCATTTTTTGATTTAGCAAAACTCCACCCGTAATTTTATTTGTACGAAGCTTTGACACACTTTTAAACACAGCTGTAGGTCCATTTTTATCGCTATTATGCGCTGGACTGCAACCTTCTGCCAAAGGTTCGAATGCATTTCGTCCATCCGGCGTAGCCATCGTTGACATACCTTGTCCAACATTCGCACTAATTGAAGAAGTTCCTGCATAACGAATTCCGCCAATTGGTCCTCTATTATAGCGTGTATTCGGATATTTTTCGATTTCTTCAATATAAGAATCATAAGCTTCCACAATTAACTGATCGACATAATCATCATCATTTCCATATTTTGGGGCTTCACGAATCAACATTTCCTGAATTTTTTTGTTTTCAGGTGATGAAAAATCATCTAAGATCGCATTCCAAAGCTCTTGTCTTGTGATTTTCTTTTCTTCATACACTAACTTCTTTATAGCTGCCAAACAATCTGCCATGTTCGCAATTCCTACTTGAAGTCCTGAAATAAAATCATAGACCGCTCCACCTTCTTTGATTGTTTTGCCTCTGGCAATACAATCATCTATCAAAGCCGAACAAAGAATGTCTGGCACATCCCTTTCAGATGCTTTATCAATTACATTTTCTACAATAACACTATATCGAGTAATTTCCCTTATTGTTTTATCCCATGCTTTTAAAAGTTCTTCATAACTTTCCATTTCCGTAAAATAGCCATATCCTTTTGTAAAACGTTTATTACTTGTAAGATCCACACCGTTATTCATCGTACACAAAAGCATTCTTGGAAAATTGATATAAGACATTCCCGTACAACGGTAACCCCATTTACCTGGAACTGCTGTTTCTACACAACCTATGGCACTATAATTATAGGCATCCTCTTCTTTAACTTGCCAGTCCATAAATGAAGGAATTATAATTTCGTCATTGTTTAATGCTGGCATTCCAAAGCCTAAACGCATAACTTCTACACATTCATCCAAAAAATGTTTATTGATATTCTTGTGATAGCGCACAGTTAAATTTGGTTGTGTCAATCTTGTCTGTGCAACAGATTTCAAAACTAAAAAACTCAAATCATTGACTGCATCCTTTTTATCTATTGTTTGGCCTGCAATCGTTACATTTTGATACATAGGAGACCCTGCCGAACTCAACGTATGTGCTTGAGAACGAACTTTATTGATTGTAAGTGTCTTTATCCACAAGCATGTCAACAATTCCAAGGCTTCAGATTCTTTAATAGTACCATTTTTAATATCTCGATCATAATATGGATACATATATTGATCGAATCTGCCATAACTCAAAGAATGTCCGTTGGATTCAATTTGTAAAATCAATTGAATAAACCATACGGATTGTACCGCTTCTTGAAATGTTTCTGCTGGTTCATATGGAACTTTTGAACAAATTCTACTGATCTCTAATAATTCAATCTTTCTTTCTTGATTCAATTCTTTTTCTGCTAAATCCTTTGCAAGAACGCTGTAACGATTCGCAAAATTACGCACCGCTTCCAGTACTATAAGAACTGCATTATAGAAACAATACTTATCTATACTTTCAGGATCCGTCAAATCAAGAGTAGCTTTATATTCTTTTACACGCTTTTCGTATCCTCTTAATCCATCCTTCAAAATACGCTCATAGTTCACCGCCAAATGCGCATCTCCTGCATTTAACTTACCTTCCATTCCAAATACACCTGTTTCCATAAAGACACGAACTTCTTCAGGAAGAAGAGCTTCTCCTCTTGCACGCAAATTGTTATTCTGCCAGAATGGCGCTATTTCTCTAAGTTGTTCCTTGGTCTTTTCAGTGATATAGAATACGTCCCCATCCCTTTTCTCAAACTGATTCAATTCATTCATAACAAATTCCATAGTATACTCAGGAAAAATAGGAGCGTTACGGTTCTTAGTTGCCTGATTTCCTGCTAAAAGAGATTTGTCTTCAATATATATACTCATATGATCAAGAACTTTTTCTAGCATTTTAGCTCGAACCATCACTCGTGGTTGATTTAAATTTTCTTTGTAAGCAAGAGTTGCTAGAATTGCACGTTGTGCATCGATATAAGGTTTTTCATCTAAAACTTCTTCTCGAAATTCTTTCATTCGTTCTGTCAATGTTCCAAAATGTTCTACATTTTCCATATCCGTCCTCCCATTACATTTCATTCGTAATTTTAGATTCTTTTATTCGCAATTTAAAAATAGCATTACACGCATTTCATGTCAACTTTAATTTCATTTAAAATGTTTTATACTTTCATTTGTAACTATAGCCATTGCTTTTCTTCTTTGAAATGTTTATACTCTATATGAGGAAATTAAAATGACAACAACAAATCGAAATACAACAGGAATTATTTTTAACATTCAAAAATTCAGTGTAAATGACGGTCCAGGAATTCGTACTACCGTTTTTCTAAAGGGATGTCCTCTTCGTTGTAAGTGGTGTGCAAATCCAGAAAGTCAGCTTATACAAACACAAATTCTTTGGAATCAAAATAAATGTATAAATTGTCATCATTGCATTGAAACCTGTCCAAAAAACGCTATGAAAATAATTGATAAATCTATCAAAATCAACCATAGTCAGTGTAGTGGATGTAAGAAATGTGTATATGAATGTCCAAGAAACGCATTAAGTGCACAAGGCGAACAAAAATCCGTGGAAGAAGTACTTAAAATTGTTTTACAAGATCAAGCCTTCTATGAAGAAAGTGGTGGTGGTCTAACACTTTCTGGAGGTGAGCTTTTACTTCAACCTGAGTTTTCAAGAGAACTTCTCTTAGCCGCTAAAGAAGAAGGAATTCATACGTGTTGTGAAACAACCGGTTTTGCGACAGAGGACACATTTGATCACGTCATGGAATATGTAGATTACATTCTTTTTGATATGAAACACTGGAACACAGATAAACATATAGAAGGTACAGGTGTTTCTAATAAGTTACCATTGCTGAACATGAAACATGCCATCGCCAATGGCAAAACAGTTCTTGTGCGAATCCCTGTTATACCTGGTTTCAACGATTCTTTGGATGACGCAAAAGAATTTTCAAAAACACTTCACAACATTGGAATAAACAAGTGTCAACTTCTACCGTTCCATCAATTTGGAGAAAATAAATATCATCTTTTAAATATAAAATACGATTATGAAAATGTTCCTTCATATCATCCAGAAGATTTAAAAGAGTATTTAAATATATTTAAAGAAAATAACATTAACGCTTTTTTCTAAATTTAACTTTCATTTGAAATCAAAAACACTTATTATATAAACAAAATGATAGGAATCAACGTAAATGAAAAATAGAACAAATAAAATATTAGAATTACTGACATCTGAAAAGAGAATCGAGGTTTCTCAACTCGCTGAACACCTAGGTGTTTCACAAGTAACTATCCGCAAAGATTTGGATGCATTGGAAGCTAAAGGAATCATCAAGCGTGAACATGGGCATGCTGTGTTATGTAGCACAGATGATATCAATGGTAGAATCGCGTATCATTATGAAGAAAAGAAAAAAATAGCTTTAAAAGCTACTGAACTTGTTAATGAAGGCGATACAATTATGATTGAAAGTGGTAGTTGTTGTGCACTTTTAGCGGATACGTTAACACAACTTCATAAAGACTTAACAATTATCACTAATAGTGCTTTTATCGCAGAATATATTCGTGGAAAATCAAATTTTCAAATTATTCTTTTAGGTGGAATTTATCAACAAGATTCACAAGTTATGGTAGGTCCTATGGTTCAAGAATGTGTATCCAACTTTTTTGTCGATTATTTTTTCATCGGTACAGATGGATATGATTCTAGGATTGGCTTTTCAAATCGTGATCAAATGCGAGCACAAGCCGTACGTGATATGTCGCATCAAGCCGAACAAATAATCGTACTAACAGAAAGCGATAAATTTTCTAAGCGTGGTGTTGTACCATTAAATTTAAAAGATAAAATAAAAACTGTTATAACTGATCATTCTATTGATTCTTCTTATGTTCAAGAACTAAACAATCAAAACATTCAAGTCGTAACGATTTAAAAAGGAGCTAAACTACATAAGTAATTTTTATTACTTATGTAGTTTAGCTCCTTTCTTTTTATCTTATTATTTTTTTAACTCCTAGAACCTTAGTTTAATTTGTTGTTTTTCTGAAATTCTAGTTTTCGAGTGTGATATCCTCTTAAATTATGACCGATACATACGAGTAGTATCTCCAGTTTTACACCAGATACTTCGTTGTGTCATACACGCCTCATCTTTCTATTCACACGTCTATCAATGCGAATTGATTCTTGGCTATCTTTTTTTAGCTTGTTTTCGCATCCCACTATATTTTATATCCTGCAATACCAAAATATATGGTGTATTTAACCATCTTCTACGACTTCCTTCACAGTTTTTGAAACATCGTCATAAGGTAAACACAAAAGGAATTGGAACGATATCTGATATGCATTACAATTAACTAGCTATTTTTGCACAAATAAAAGAAAGACCGATATTCAGATCTTTAAATTCTGAATATTCGACTATATAAAAATAGTTAGGGTCTAGATACGCTATAAGATTACATAGGGTAATG